>ENA-UOTX01000071-UOTX01000071.1-compost-metagenome-genome-assembly--contig:-NODE-71-length-101976-cov-14.711911_pt1 | contig 101976 bp, 82 predicted proteins | sample MGYA00238143_ERZ746982 | MGnify/ENA primary metagenome ERZ746982 (study PRJEB28758, sample SAMN06268862) | compost metagenome | isolation source: single cell | place: USA: California, Emeryville, Joint... | reverse complement strand
ATTTAGTCAATATCAATTTCATTGCTCACTACAGTCCTAAAATCAATACTTTTTACAACTCCTAGCTAGTTCTCTAAAGGAATAATACTAAATGTTAGATTAGTAGGATCTTTCTTCCATTTCTTGCTGCATTTATTTTGACGTGATGAATATGCTTGATTGTTTCTCAAATAAAGCAGACAGAGAGAGCAGCACCTATTGATTAATGAGAAGAGTTATTATTGATTAGCAACAGAAAGCTACTTAGCTCTGAGGTATATGCTGTATAGATTTTCTTCCAGTTTTGACGTTCAATAATGCTGCTGCGCATTCATAAGAAGCGGTTGCGATTATATCGCCACTTGGACTCCACACAATTGATCCAGCCTAACAAAACAATAATTCAGAAGTTAGAAATAATTTTATGAACTTAATTTCAACGAGTTCTGTCTGCTCTCTCGGTTTTATATCCTATGGGATTCTGTATCAAAGGCCTAAGTGAAAAATAGAAATTCTATATTTACACTGGTATACATATATTTTACCTTTATCTATACATTGCTTCGTGTTCGTGTTATCAATAAATTAGGTTTTGTTTTTTTGAGCTCACAGAAAATTTTAGACGAATATATCATGCTCTGCCTACAGACCTACTATCTCTCTGCTGAGGATCTTTCTATTTGAAAGGAGAAGACTTTTTCTCTAAAAAATTTTCATTTTCTTATTTATTATTCTCTTCATGTTTCAAATAAATTCATCTATCTTTGCATTGAGCATACGAAAGCGAAAATGCGAGAAGGAAGAGATTGCGAATTTGTTAGATGAGATTCGCAAAAATTGAAAAGATTTTCGAAACATTTACGAGGTGTGGAAATAATGTATGTCGATCACAGTTGAAGCATGGTGTCAATTTCGATGATATTTATTCATTATTGTAAAACAATTTCGAGCGAAACATTTTGGAAATTACAAACCTCTTTTGTTCATGCTGTTGTCTTTTATATGATTTCCTTTAAATAGTCTCAGTATTTCATCGCTCTACATGTATGACATTCTCTTTCTCTCTACCTCTTATCTTTATCTCACTATTAAACAAACAAAGCAGTCCTAAATACGAGACAATAAATTGTGAGTTATTCTATCGAATATTGTTCCCTTTGAATTTAGAAACATTGATGGCAGTTGAAATTGATCATAAAGTCGTCGGTAGACAAATTATGAGATAATTACTGTGGCTTCTCTAGCGCATGCAAGGAAAAAGATATCAAAAAGTTTACTGCTGTGAATGCCTTCAAAAGTTTGAACAATCGTGGAGTTTCGTTTGTCAAATATCTTCACTTTCTTATCTTCACCAGCCGAGGCCAATAAATTTCCATCGCCCTGGCAGACATCAATCCAGGATGTCTTGTCTAAAAGCAATGGTATCCAAATCAAAGAAGAAGAGTAATCATTTTTCAAAAATCTTAACCCTTTTGAATATCTCTCGTACTATTTTGAAATGAGATTAGCATATGTAAAGTTAGAAAAGCGTAAGCAGCCATTCAAAATTAAAATTTTTTCCCTGGGAGCTAATAACTTCGGAGACATTTCTCTATTAAAATAAAAGAGTACGTTAACATCGAAGATCCTGAGGATATTTAAACACGACTCCATAAGCCAAGAACAAATTCACAAGGTGATTGACTAAGTGCTTTTTTGTGAGACTTTATATGATTTCCCTGTACTGAATCAACAAAAAAATGTGTTGTCGGATGTATATTGACCATACTTAGTTGAACAAAGGTGTTTCAGGATTACTGCTGGGCCTCTAACCTGGGTTGTAGATGCAATCGACCGCATATGATTGAGTGTAAAATGTAAAGATGAAAATGTGTCGAGAAAAGACTCGAAGACGATCACAAGGGATTGCGTGGTCGACTTCATGACTGTAACCAATGACTAACGGATTCTGCTATAGTTTCGATACCTTTCACTAGAGGGATCATTTCCATTTGAAGGATAAGGTGAGAATTCGCCGCCTGAAGGTAGTGAGGTGCGATTTGCTTTCAAAATTCGACTTCATCAAACTCCCGACATCTCATCTATCGACTCTAGGAAGAAAGTTTGATATGCCCCATTTTCTATTCAAAACATTAAATAATTTGATATCCAATTATGATGATATTGCAGCTGATTTTAATTTTTTCAAGGTATTGATGCTTAGGTAAATTCATTTGAGATTTCTTATTCAATTTATGTCAGATGAATGTAGATGAATGGTCATTTAGTATTATTATGTGTTTATGTTATTATTATAATGATATTTTCTAGGCTCTCAGTAATTGTATCCGAAAACATTTTCTCCCCCGAATGCATCCAACAACTTTTTCTCTGGAAGCATCTTTTTCGACGGATTGTGGGAGGTATTTCTCATCGCCGTCGAGCTAAATAAGAAATATTAAACTCAACAAAAATGAAGTTAAAATACTAAGTATCTGCTGTCGGCAGATTCCCTTCGCCCTCAACGTTTGCAATAGGGCTATCAGCAATCAATTTGGCTAGCTCATTTGAGGAGAAGATCGACAGGTGTTCCAATTTCACGAATTTATAGAAGCCTTCCTTGAAAGCGTTAATTTGGGATTCAATTCCTTTAACCAATTTCCCGTAAACGAGTCGCTTCACGTAGAGCTTCTTGTTCTCCTCGGTCACGGGTTTTTCTCCTGGCTCCGTGAGCGAGATTTTAAGTTCGTCAGTGAAGTTTTGTTTGATGACTCCTTCTTCGAGCGCATTATTCAGGATCGATGTTAACGACTGGGCGAGCTTCTCATCAACGTCGGCAAGGTCTGTTAGAGAAATTTCCCTGCCTAAGATTTGTTTTAGGAACGGCCGAGTGAAACTCACAGCCATCGGCTTCCTTTGTATAATAGACTAATGTAATAAGTTAGATAAATTAACTTAGGGCCATGTTTTTTACATATCCAATAATGTATCCAGCGAACCTGAAATAAGCTAGATAGTCTGATATCACTTTTGACTCCGCACTTGGTTGTATCTTAACTCCGTTTGCTGTAACTCTGAAGAATCCTTGCGCCGGATCGAAAAGACTCTTGACTACAAGTTTCAACCACTCATTCTCCAATTCACCTATCACCCCGATATGTTAGGCTGATTGTCACAGAACCACGGAAATATTACCTTGATCATTGCTATCTTCATTTGAAAATTTCACTCTGAATTTGAGTCTTGGAATTTCCACGTCCTTCTGCAGAGATAAAGTCTTTTCGAAGAAGTCGAGAGATTCTTTGACAATAGAGTCTTTTCTCACCTCAATATCAATTGCTACAAAAAAGTTATTTTAGATAATCATATTATCAATGATTTGATTACGGATGCTACTTTCCTTTTTCTGATCTTCTTGTAATTGGGAATAGAGGTGGTCTTTTTTCGCTTCAAACTGTAAAATCCAGGGGAATCTATTCAAGAGGGTATTAGCTTTTATCTTCTTCGTATCTAATATTGGAGCTGAATTCTCCTCTTCATCATCTTTCTTAGGCTTCTTCATTAAATCCTCGAGTACAACGGACTGAATGATATTTTTCGCCTTTTGGGACAACAGCAAAAATACTTCATCGATATTAGTGACCCCCGATTGCTGAATGGAAGAAAATGATTTTTCGAAACCAGCACTCGCTAACTCATCATAGTCTTCATCTGATTTTGTTGCCACCCAAGCGAATTCTGTTATTGTAGATTGAATGGTCTCGGAATTCTCGGTGTTCTTGAGGAGATATTGCTGTTCTTCAAAGATTTCAGTTATTTTTTCTTGAAGGTTGAAAATTCGATAGGCATCCAAAGCAATATCCAATGGCGCTTTCAGAGCCTTGAAGTGATTTTGAATCAAAGAAACTGAATTTATCATAGTTCCTAACAATTCAAAGGTTTGAACCAATAAGAGATACGCATTTCCGAATCTCTGTCCCACATGTAATTTCGAAAGAGCCTCTTTGAATCTCAAGACAAAGCTATAATCACTCTTCTTAAATAGGCCCTTAAGCTGGTTGAGGTCGTCAAGGAAATTTTGCGCTTGATTCGCGATTAGTCGCAAAATGAGGCTAAGTTTTTTGAAGGCTAGGTCTCGCGAGAGCTGTTCAATTTGGCTTTCGAGCTGGCTCCATGCTGATGAGGTTTCCTGTGTCAAGCCTTTCAAGGCTACAACAATTTTTTGGAGTTTCATTTCTATTGTCCTGAATAAAGACCCAGAGTTCTTGTAAATTAAGTCAAGGAAATTGAAGAAAACTTCCTCGCCTTTGAGCAGATCAGCAATAGCGGTTGACGCATTGATATATTTTGGCTGCTTAGGATTCAAAGTAACTAATATTTCAACGAGATCTAGAATTTTTTGAGTCACTTCTTCGGGTTCATTTTGGATCGGCAGGATTGTCTGCAGATTTCTAATAGTGAGCGCAAAGTTGACGGCCTTGGTGGCGATTTGTGCTGAGATTCCTGATCTCGCAACAGAGATTGCGAATTCTGTCAGGAAATTTTTAGGAGAGGTTTCAAGGAGAGGGCAATGAGGCAATAAGCGCTTCTTAAGAGGTGAAGGTCCAATAATAACCTCAGCTTCGACGACTAATCGGTCAAAGTTATTCGTTTCAAATCCATTAGTTTTATTTGGGACGGCAGCGTAGAGTCGAAGGAAGATGAAGAGAATCACCTCGACGAATTTACTTCGGTTAAGCTGAAGCTGAGTGGGAGTTAACTTTACACCGAAATACTCATTGAAGGCTGCGAGAGCTGCTTCATTTTCGCAGTCAAACGAGAGAAGAGTTAGTATTGTATCGAACAACTGGATCTCGTTTAAGGGGTTGCAGCAAAGCAGCATGAAAATATCAAGGACTCTCAGTATCGGATATCGAGAGTTAACTTTTGGATCGCTCGTTTTTGATGGTTTTGTCTCCAGGAATAATTGGCTGAAAGAGACATAATTACTATTTATGATGAGATTCGCCAGGAAATGATCAATGAAATTCGCCGATGAGACAAACAATGATTTTCGCATCGCTTCATTATTCTTCTTGTTAGCAATGTAAAGCGCTATCATTGCTTCCATACGGTCACCCTCAGACGGCCGATTGTTGTATTCCACGTCTTTGTAAGTGCATTCAAACAAATTTTCGTTAGGATCTTCGAAGCGATTCCTGAGAAATTTCCAGTGATTTTTAAATCCTTTGAAGTTTTCACTTGTGGCTTTAATCGTCGCTTCTTGAATTGCATCATCTTTCTTCTCGTCCTCTTCACAGCTGTCCTTCTCTTCCTCAACTTCGTTACCTTCCTGCTCAGAGTTACCCTCTTTCTCATCATTATCACTAGCACCTGCTTCATCGGAGCTGTGCGACCTATCTCCAGAGACTTCCTCTTCAGGTTTGTTTTTATTCTCATGGCTTTCATTATCACTATAGTCATCCCCAGAGTTTCTGGGATCAAGCTCCTTACTTGCCATCTCCTCTAATTTTTTTGGTTTTTTCTCCTCTAGTTTCTCTGTAAGTTGCCTCATCTCTTTCTTGCTGACTTTAAGATTGTCGAAGTAGCCTCTTCCTAAAGTAATTCATAGTAAATATTGTGCAACAAAATCCCCAATATACCAATGTCATCGTCTAAATTGTTCGCTTTTGCAATCAGTTCTTTCCAACTAAGTGTTTGAGATGTTTAAAAAAAAGAAATTAACAATATTATTACTCTTTTGGCGTCCAAAATTTAACCTCAATTTCTCGGGTAAAGCCAGGCGAATCAGTGCGGTAGCTCGGGAGGTTAAAGAGGACTGAGCGTCGATAAGACATCTCCTCATGGTCAGAATAGTGGTAGGGTCCAAAATTAATCAGAAAATCATTACTGAGCTTTTTCCCTTCTAATATAGCTCTTATAATCAAGGCTTTAGTGTTATCATCGAAATTTCGTGATTCGGATCCCAAAGCGGCCCTTTGAACGGCCTCTTTATCAGCAGCTTTCTCTTCTTCATGAAGGTTTTTCAGAATATTACCAGGCTCGCCATTTTTTAATGGCGCATATGATTCAAGTCTACTATAATCGCGGACTTGATACAGTACGGTTCTGATGCATAAAGACTCATCTTTGTCCATTGGGAAGCAATCAAACGGGAGTCCTGCATCAATCTTGCAGAAAGCTACCCCTGTTTGCTGCCACAACTGAGCCACATAAAGGTGATACACATCTTTAAGGTCTGTAAGAGATTTTCCCTTTGACACAAATTTGCAGATAACTTTCTCTAAATCACCCAAAATTTTACAGAAGAAATCATTTTCAGCATAATGAGAGAATTCCGAATCTAATGCGTCTTTTATCAGTTTAGAGTAGGCACTTAAGAGGCTGTGGTAGTGAAGCCCTCCCTTTTTTTCTGATAAGATCGAGAGTGCTGCTATCGATGTACTGATTACAAGCCCCCTGAAATATTCATGGCTTGTCATTAGTTGACCTTCAACTTGAAGAGTAAACGCGGGAGTATAATCTCCATAGAAGCATCTGATTGCGCCAGCAGTATCTATCTGACTGAGTGGAGAAATTACCTGAATAAGATAGTCCAAGAATGCCATTTCTTGAGGTTCAGAAAGTTCTGCGAAGTGAAGAGTTTTTTGATCGCATATTTTCGTCTGGACCTTGGTTTCGGAGGCATGAATTCTGAGTTCGGGATACTTACTCAGTAATGCTCTCAATAGATAGAGATTTTGATCAATTCTAAACCTAAGCCCTTCATTATTCTCATTTTCAAAGAGTTTTCTCCAAGCGTTCTCGCTGTCTGAGACAATGTGTGCTGCGAGCTTATTTATAATTTCGATAGTGGTTTTTGACACAGAGTTCTTCAAGTAATTCGATATTTCTTCCTTGGTTTGAGAGAGCCTCAACGGATCTAAATTCAATTTAAGTAAAAAATCTCAATGATGATAGCTACCAACTCCATCTTTCAATCGGAATGAATGCCTCCATAGTTCCCCTTTCTTCTTGCCCTTGTTTTTCTTTCCTATCACATTGGATTCTTTAGGATTAAACTCAATTGCCGTCAACAATTCTTCAACAAGTTGAATGAAAGTTTTTGGGTCTGCTTGATTGAAAACTTGCAAATAATATAAAGATCTTTCCTCTTTTAAGACGGCAGATTTAATAGGCTTTAGGAAAGCAGCTTTGAGCGCAATCTCGATTCGATGTTGCAGTGGAATCACATCTCCGACGAGCCTGTCTAAAATAAACGGTATGACATTCGTCTTTGCTTCTCCTTCTAACTTGAGGAGTAGATCCACGATATTATCCTTCTGAATCCGTTCTACATATGTGCTGTCCCAAACTGTGAGCAATAGAAGGTTCACACAATCCTGACTGACGTCTCTCTTGTCGTAAAACTGCCAATTTCTTAAGGTAGTTAAAGCGCCTTTGAAAATCGATTCAAGAACCGCTTTCTCATGCTCTGTAAATTCGCTGAAGGGGATCTCATAGAGTTTGCAATGTTCTCTTGCCCTAGACTCTGATGAAGTTGAGTACTGGAACTCTGTGGTGAATTTAGGGAACAGATTGGGTGCTAGGAGTTTCCTGATGAACTCTTGGTCTAATTGGATCAGTTTATCATAAATATCTTCTCTCGAAGCACCAAAATCGAATTTTTGTTCCTCAAGAAAAGCTCGTTTCTCTGAAGGAAGGTCTCTAAGTAATGCTTCATACAATTTCTTGAAAAGAAATGCACTGAAAAAGGCCTTTACAGCAGAGTTCGCTTGAGTTTGAATGAGTGGAAGGTGTTTTACGGCCAAATCCGCTAGTTTATCGACAGGCTCACTCGCAAACCAATGAAAGATAAGCTGAGTCTCTTGTATCAGATTGTGAATAAATTTCTGGAATTCCTCATTCGAGGCTAATTGCTCAAAGAGATCTTTGATTGAATTATGGAGATTATCGTTTCCAGGAAGCCCTTGTAACAGGATGAACTGTTGGAAAATCTTCGTGTAATTCTTCACCACAGTATTCTGTATAGCCTCTTTTCGTTTTAATTCGAAGATTGTAAGATCTTTCTCTTCATTATTGGGTAACTCTTGAATAGGTTGATTGTCTACAAGAGAGAAAATCTCTTGATTCTTATAGCTGTTCTCTATTAGCTGGCCTTCTTGTGCGAAGCATGTAAAATGAGAAACATTAATCAAGGTGAAGACTCGATAATTCAGCTGAGAAATTCGGTCGACCATTCTCAGTTGTTCTTCCTGTGAAAAGCCCCTTGCTTCGTACTCTGTAAATAAGAGCTGAGAAGATTCCCCCAGAAGCCTGTTAGACATTCGAGTGACAAACTTGATTAGTGTAAACTTGATTCGGCTTCTTTGTTTTGCGAATTTTTCAATGAGAGTTGGTTCTAACTTGGAAGCAAGTAAACTGTCATATTCTTCAGCGGCCTCTACACAATCGAGGAACCTTTCAAGCAGCTCTTTATGGAAGGCTATTTTAATATAGCCTTCCTTGATCGAAATTTGATTTATTGTCGCATACAAGTCGTCTAGATTTGTCGCTACTAATGAGACCACTCTCAATGTGGCGTAGATTTGGTCGTAGATTTCCCGTGGAGGTTTAGATTCGAGTTGGTCCTCCTTCAATGCCTTGAGGACTTGGGTTTCAGTTTCCAAGAGTTTCGCGAGTGAGTCCATAAGAACGTCGATGCTATTAGATTCAAGATACTTAGAGGCATAAAATACACCTCCGAGTATGAAATTCATGAGACTGTCGGAAATATCCATCATTCTTCGAGTTCCAAAAAGATTCATGGTAGGAACTTCGGTCTCATCATCCAATGAATCATCTTTGCTTACAAAAGCGAGAAATATCCGATAGATAATCTGGATGGCTGAGGAAGAAAGCTTTTGTTCTCTTCCTTTTAGGTCCTCTCGGTCTGGTTTATCGAGAACTTTCAATCTTTGCCAATTCTTGTAAAGATAATGAATTCTTTGAAAAAGCCCGATTTCGGAACGAGACAATTGCCTTGCTGACTCTGATGATCCAAATAGATCAAAAGCGGCTGGTCCAAACTGACCGAGGATTTCCATTATCGAGAGATAGCTATTAATTACTTGAGCATCTTTGAGAGTTTCTGTTTGGTTGTTAACACTTACATAGGCGTCTTGCGATAATAGATCTTCAATCGCCCGCTCAGGTAGAAATCCATAGCCAATTCTGAATATTTCTTCTAATTCTGGAAGAATTTCTGTGTAGTCTTCGCTCTTTAGATATTTGCCAACCGATTCTAAATAGTCTCTGAGAGGGTCCATGTGGCTCAAAATGAATCTCTGGCGAAAGACAAAAATGAGTAAATCCATTTCGCCTTGGAGGACTCCTTCAATAATTTCATCATTAGTTCTCGCGATTAACGTTTTCACATCTTGCACTACTAGCTTAATGGCCTCCTTCGCCTTTTGGTTTTGTGCTTTGGTGACTTTCTCAGCTTCTTCTTCTGCCATTGAATCTTCGCTGAACTGTTCCATCTCTTCAAGAGTCTCGGTAAGAGCTTGATAGCAGTATGATACTCGTTCTCCTGAATACTCTGCAACAGTGTCACATCGGAGAATTTCATCATTGAACCAAAGTTTTACCCTCAGGGTATTCTTTACGAAAGAGTTTTTCAAGAGGCAATTTCTAAGGATGTTGCTTTCCGAATCATTAAAGAATTTGTTTAACTCTTTCAAGAACTTGAACTCGGGGGCTAAAGGGTTGTGATACTCGGAAATGAGTCCAATCAGGGTATTACACTCTTCTTCAGACGGAGTGTCGATCTTAAAACTTTCCAGACTCAAATAACTCGTTAAGAGAGTGAAGAATAATACACTCTGAAGTGTCTTTTTCTCACCTTCTGCTGGCACACTGAATAGCTGGATCAGACTCTTTACGTCTACTAAAGGTCTGATTCGATTAAAATTAGCATGGTCTTCGTCTAGACTACCAGGATAACCCGTAAAAGACATTGGAATGTGTCCTAAGATATACGACCGAAGTTGCATTTTCCCCAAATTACCGGCAGTTTTGCCAGTTAACAGCACTTCAAAACGGTTCTCTTGAGCAAGTTCTTTTGTTGCCTCTATCAACCTTTCCTCAAAGTGTCCGCTCAGTACAGAAAGTTCCTTTTTCGCTATCCATGTAATTTCAAGATAAGACAGCGCTCTGGAATACGTCGGAAGCCACGTTGTTGAATAACTATCAACTTTGAGACTCTTTAATCTTTTCCTCACGATTTCACTCAAACATTTGAAAAGTTTTCTTCTTGTGTATTCGTTGAAAGCCTTTACGAAAAACTTGTAGAAATCGACGAAACTTTCGAAGCACTCAACTCCTGCTGCTTGAGGAGATTGAAACTTGTATCCGTCAAGCAGAGCCAGGCTCTTTCCTGTCAGTGTTTCTTCTGCGGAGAAAATCAACTCATCCAGCGTCTCGAGTATTTGATAGGCACATAACTCACGGAAATTAGTTTTTTTTGAGGGGGAGCTGTCGAAAAGATCAAGAGCTTCCTTGAGATATTGCTTCACGGTATCAATCACTCCAAATTTATACCTGAAGTTATTGACTTGCGTTACGATTTCATAGCTTCTACTTATGTAAAACAAGAGCAAATCAATTGCCAGAACTCTCATCGAAGCCGTTTCTCCATTCTGACCTCCGTCTCTACTCGCAGCCCTCAATTCGAAAGGGTAAGCAGCAGTAAGAGGCAAGCCAAAGTGGTCTTCAACGTTAAAATTATTTTCGAATTGATAAATTTTAACTAATTTTTCTTTGTTGCGCTTTTGAGAATAGAAAATGAGCATGCCTATCATAATTTTTACGATATGTTAAAAGAGAAAAATGAAGCTTTCGCTACCACTAATAAACGCCAAACTGATCGCAATTGCGGTAATCTCATAATTCAGGATCCTTGATTTCTCGTTTACGAAGTTTAGAAATGCTATTTCTCCCGCAAGGTGGAACTTGAATGCTCCTTTATTTCCTGTTAGGCCGCTTACTTTCGTGTTAACTCGAGATTTTTGGCCGAACTCAATTAGCTTTTCGACTTCTTCAGGACTTGTATGAGATAATAAATGTTCAATGTATGGTCCCCACTGTGAGAGCTTGCATTCACCTCCGAGCGTGGCGGTTATCTCTTTGAACAGTTTTGTTGGAAGTCGATTGTTTTCAACTAAAAGCTTGGTGAATGATTTCCCGAAATGAAGTAAATTTCTCGCACATTCAAGTATTCGAGTGAGATCTTTAGTTTTTTCCACGATTTTTCGAAGGTACTTCGTTGTCGTTGAGATAACCAATAAAGTATATATTGGGTCTTGGCAGTACTGAAGAAATTCAATCAGGTGATTGAGGTACGAGCTCGGAATTTCGTCAAATATATCGATAGCAAAATCCTTGGGCCCAGTGTCTATGATAGCTCTTCGGAATATGTTACTAGCTCGAATGAAAATAGTTCGATAGGTCTCTGAATCTTCAGGTTTAAGGGAGGTATTAGCTTCGGCGCTTTTCTTGAGTTGGTCCAATATTCCTGAGAGAACCTCGTCGATTTTATTGAAGATCGGAATCAGGATAACCAAAGACATTTCATTGGGCTTGAGGGAAAAATAAGGGTTGCGTTTGAGCAAAAGCTGTTCGATTGCATCGAATAGCTTGAGCTGATTGGCAGGATCTGTCAGTTCTTGCGGCCGATAGAGTTGAGTGGTTTCAACGACGTCAAGCTGTTGGAAGAAAGATAGTAAATTAAGTGAAGTCTCGCAAATAAAGATGGAAATTACCCAGGATAAGGCTGAGTCCATTGAAAATATGTTATTTATGTATCTTAACATCAAAGATATCAAGTTAACAATTTTTTATAAAACTTTGCTTAAAGATCTGATTTAAATCATTTTATTAGTTGAGAAATAAGTCCTGATTTTCGATATTTTTAAAAGTGATATCCTTTTTCAAGGAGAATAACAGCATTGATAATGGTAGATTGTTCTGAAAGAAATACAGCAGCATTTTGGTTTTTTTTTGCTCAATGAAATGAATCATCCGGCGTATTCTATTTTTTTTTTCAAATATGAATCGATATGAGGTGAGAAATAAGAATCTATTGAGAATAGGCAGCTTAGCTGAAATGGATTTGCAAATCGATATCAATTCAATAGCATTATATCAAAGAAGTTGGCGTAGCATTTTGAAGGATCTCACTTTACAAAATAATATAACGACGGATTGCAATGGTTTCGATTCGATTAACTATCTATTAAATATATGAAGCTTCAATTTTCAATATCATTAGACTACTATTTTATATATTTTTCACAACATTTTGCAAGAAAACCGGTCTTTTTCAAATGATTGAAGGAAGTCCGGTGCCTCAGGTTAATTAAAAATAATTTTATTATGACTTGATTCGATGCAATACACGTACATCATTGTTCAATTTCGTTATTCGAAGAATTGCGAAGATTCACACTTTTCCGAACATAGCCCTAGCTCACAAACGCTCAGAATCTTGAGGACCCAAAGACGAAGCATCACGAAGTTGTACTATACTCTTCACTCGTCGACACTCACAAAATTCAGTTATGAAAACGTAGGCAATGGAATTGATGTTCAAGAATACAGACATGGGCGACTTTACAACACAAAAAAAAAAATTAACTTCACAGTTATTATAAATCTTAAACACGTATCAAATTAAAACAATACAACGAGTTAATTTGAAAGAGAAAAATCATGCATTCCAACTTCAGTCAAGGATCTATGAAGATTTGAAAATTTCGCCATTTCTTGACCTGAATCGACATGAATGATCGTTATCGTACCTTCCATGTTAAGTGCAGCTATCTTACCGCTATCCAACGAAAAACATACTGCCATTATAGCACCTATCAATGACAAGGATTATTTCAGAGCAATTTTAGTAAATTTGGGCGACTTGTGCCTGTCTGGTTCCGAAAACCCGGAATGAGCATTCTTGTGCTGAAATCGATTATTTCGAGTTTTCCGTTTGAAGTACCAGCAACTATATACTTCTGGTTTGGAGATATCGCCAGAGGGTAACAGTGCCCTGGGTTGATGGTCGTTAAATTAACAGCGCTATGTTTCCAAGCATTTATTACCTTCAAGGAAAAAATTTGCAATTGGCATCTTCTCTAGAGTGTCAATGATCTTAATAGTTTTATCATCGGAGGAAGAGATGATATATCTTGAGTCTCTCGTGAAAATCACAGTATTGACCTCATCTGAAACGAGTTTAATAAAGTAGAAATTGCGATTAATTTTACCTCTGTGAAAATTTTCAAAACTGTAAACTAATTTTTTCGAAGCGAGATTATAAAGTAGTATATTGTTTTCAGACGTTCCAATAGCAAAATACTTGTCGTTTGCCGTAACAGCCATTGTGTTTATCCTTTCTAGCCACGAGTAGTACTACTTTCAGAGCAACCGGAAAATACCAAACTATTTTTACCTTTCCTCGCTGTTAGAAATAATTTGATAAATTTTGTAGATTTGAGCGCCATAACCCCAACGGAATGAGAGTCAAAAAAAGTGATGAAACGTTCGCTGTTTGAGAGGAAAACTTTAATTGGAGAGTTCGGAGATGTTCGGTAGAATCTCGTGATCCGATTTTTCTCAAGTTCGTAAAGAGCAATGCCTTTCGAAGTGGCTAATAGGCAATATCTCTGACTCCTTGAAGAGCAAATTGAGCTGATTTCCTCTGCAAACGTAGAAAAACCCAAAAGCGATGTGATTATTTCTGCTGTATAATGTGAATATTACCTTTACATACTTCTTTGGCTGTATGAACAAGCTGTAATTCCTCCATATCGATTACGTTTATTGTACGATCAACTGATGTGGAGAGGAGCAGCTCGTTTCTTGATAGAGAGCATTCTGATATTCTTCGTCAAGGGAATAAATTGGAAAAAGTGTTACTTTTATTAAACCGCCAGTTGTTTTGAAGGCTATTGAGCGAATTATGCAAAGCATTTAAGTCAAACATCGTTTCTCTATGCATAGCCTTCATAACTTTGAGTTCCGATTCCTTTTCAATCGCTAAGAAATGTTTGATGTATTTCTCTAGATTTTCGCCTTCATCAACCGCTTTTTCCCCTTGGAACTTAGCCAAGATGGTGATCATAGCATCCAAATGAGAGTTTGAAGACTTTATAATAAACTTTTCAACTTTCTTTTGAATGTCGTATTTCAGACCATTTAGAATATCGATGAGAGTATTGATTCGTCGCTCTAAATCCGTGTAGATTTGCATAGCTTTTTCTTGATAAGCTATTGTCTTTGCTCTCGTGTCTTCTATTGCCTTAGAAGAAATGACGTCTTCAATTGAATAGCGATTTTTCAGGAAATTGCTCATTGGATTTCGAATTCGTTCGTTTTCTTCCTTCATACATTCGAAACAAAGCAGTCGGCGATAAGAGTTTTTTGAGAGATCCACAGATGCGAGTCTTTTTTTATGTCTCTTGCAAACCAGCGGAAGTTTGTCGAATTCTGCGGGGATGAAAATTTCTTCTTCATCTGTATCATATTCTATCATTTGGATATTAAATTTATGAGAAGATTAAATTTTTCCACTTGAATTTATTTCTCAAATCTAAAGAGGTCAGACTACTTACTGACTCTTACTAAATATTCGCATGTGGTATTAAGTAAAATGCAGATTATGATGTGATAAGCTGTCAGAGTATATATTTCGTGATATGCGAGAGCTCATTTATAAGGTATCAACAATTAAATCGAAACGGATCAATTTTTGTTTAAGTATAGGATGCATTCTTATATAAAACTCTGGATATGAATAAGAATTTTCATAATTTTACACCGAGAACATTAATTCATTAAAAATATGCATTTCTAAACTTCGTTACGTATGCACAGAGGAATTTACCTGCATGGAACAATGCAAACGCCTTCAAGTTGAGCGGATAACTTAGTTATAATTTCTTTGTGAATATAAGATACAAATTAACTCTTAAAATATAAACTCGTAACTCCCAAGCTTAGCAAGACCGAGAACCCACATCATCAATCAGGAGCGCACCTTCTCGATCAGTTTGCTTGATAGTCAATTCCATTTCGCCTTATTTTTTTATCTCAGGATGCTTCAGCCTAATATGATGATTCAGAGCCGTGTCCGTTCTATTTAATCCCCGTGAAAATCAGAAAAAATGCAGTCTTCATGAACAAAAAGCATACCCGTAAGCTTTGCCGCAAGTTTCTACAGGACATTTATGATCTCGTGTGATTTCAACTGCCGTTCTACGTTCTCTCTTATGGGGTAGCTTATCACGAGCGCATTCTGGATTCGATCTCTCTTTTCTGCTCTCGATACTATCATATCCTCCTCCGCCTTGTTCCTTGTTTTGAAAAAAAAATTGATTATGAAGCAAGTAATTTTTCACTCACTTGCAATCGTTCGAATTTCTCAAAGAGTGCATCCCTTTCATTTTTTATCTCTTTGTACTAAGAATATAGCGTTGTATCAGATTTGAGATATAATAGAGGGCCTACTTGAGCATTTAGAATGGCATTCGCCATTAAAACTTTACAGTACTCCTCATAATACTCAATTGCAGCTCCTATCCAATTATGCTATGCAATTCTGACAGATGGTACCTTTTGAGGTGTTTTGGTGGCTAGATGATAGATTTCGCTGACTTGAAGGCTTGTCTTCTGCTTGGTGAAAGTTACCTATTTCTTGTTTTAATTATTGGGCAAAGTTTCACTTACGCTGAACGTTGTTTATCATAAATGCTCCTTATTTGAGCAGACACTCTCCCTTATTTCTTGTTAGTTTGAGAAATATTGCAATTATAAATTTATTTTGGATACGATAAAGCAATAAAAAAGATTACGTGCAAAATTTGAATTTGGGTTACCAAATATCATTAAAATCGATTAGAGTTGTAGTTTCAATATTGAAAGTTAGCAAGGATTATTGCACCTAATGATGTTAAATCAGAAGATAGTAGTTGAGGAGGTAGAATTGAAAGGAAAAAATAAATCAGAAAATTGTACGCCGATTGAAATCAACGATTTAAATCATAAACAACTCTTGAGAATTGGGGGTGTGAGTTACTGAAACTAAAATCCTAAAAAGAGACAAATCGATATACGATTCTTTTATTCGGCTGAGATTTGAGAAACCGGAGTCTTAACCTGTTGAGAGAGTCGCAAAAAAATCCACAAATTTTGAAATTATGATAAGTTCTTTGATTTTGGGATTGCCATTTTATCGAAGACAAGATAAACACTCGAATTATATTTAAATATCCTGATAATCATCATAGGCCATCTATATTTGAAAGTTTTTTGAAGTATTACGAGCTCACAAAACCGAATAAACAACAACTTTGCTAGAGACGTACTGCTTACCCTCATAAGCCTGGTATTTAATGTTGTATTGAAACCATACTGTCTAAAGCAAAACTTCAAAAGTAAATTTGAGGATTCTTAAGCTTCTCTCTTCTAAAGCAAATCAGACAGACACAGTTTCTGCAAGGAGATTTAATGTTTAGGAAATGAATGCAAGGAAGTTACTTTTCCTAGATGTTTTCAATCCCGCAAGCACGAACTGAAATGGTGAGCATGGTATCAAAATTAAATAAAACGTGGATTCTGTTTTAAGTTTTTCAAGTCTTTCCTAACTAACCTGACCAAGGATGTCTGATTTCTAATTTTGGAGGGGCCCCTGCACTGTTGTTTTTTATCTTGAGATTTTGAATAATCACGACTTCAGATGAGTAACTGTTTTATCTATTGGTAAGGACACAAACCAAGCTTTTTTTTAGTTAGCTGTTGCGTCCTTTTGAGGTCCGACGATAATTCGAAAGAGTTGGTGCAGGTAAAATTAAAATACTTTGGAATTTTAATTAGGAATTATCAAATTGTTTTGAAAGCTGGCGAATTGTTTATCATCAGTAATGAATTTCAGTGAGCTCCTCGTTTACCTAATGTAATAAATGCAAACGATCTCGTCACACGTTCACCTTTTATGTGTTTTATCTATCGAATTTCATGAACTACTTGCCGTTGCCCCCCAACAAAAAAAAATCCATTAAAGCAAATATGCTTGTTTTCCCACCAAGTAGCTTTCTTCCTCAGATTATTTTCGAAAAATTAGTTTTCATATAAGAAGTATTCAAATATCATCTGACAGGGAGAATAAGAGAGAGTTTTAGACCAGGGAGTTACGACTGACTCAATGCAAATTCAAGGTCAAAGAAAGGCCTATAGATTTTATAGTTCCAATTATGATTCCCAAATCTTGATTCGTTTTGTTTATTGGTTTTTAAATTTTTTTTATTCCTTGAAATCCTTCCAAGATATAGCATCGGACCATTGGTATTTTACTAAAGGAGATGCGAGTGCTTCAATAAAATTATCAGCGGATAAATTAAATCTGCTTTACTGACACAACAATTAGCGAAACAATATTCATCAGAATCATCGAACAAACACTGCTATCGGGTTCCAGAACACGTTTTTCAATTTTAAATCACGAGTCACATTTTTATTATAATTAAGAATTCTGAACCGAGCACATGAACCAAAAACAGCAGTTGCTGCCAAACGAAGTCCATTGCGGAGAAGATAAGAGTTTGAATAACACAAACAATGATGGCCATAGCGATGCAAGTCAAAAAAGCCCCAAAAATTTGAAGGGATTTTCTGACTACCTCAGTGAGAAGAATTCTTCGTCAGATACAAAATCCAATGGAGATAGCTTGAACGTCATGGAAAAGCTAGCTGAGCTTTATAAAGAGAAGAAACACCAGATAATTAGATCTCGATTGAAGCGGTACGAAAAAATGAGCGAGGAAGATTCAGAGAAAAACGAGAGACTGAAAATCAACTGCCACTCATTAGATTGCCATTCTGATGATGCGTACTATTTTCCATGGAGCTACTATCATCTAATAAAGGAAGAAAGAAACAATGTAAATTGTCAGTCATTATGAAGCTTGTGTTTAAAAGAAATCAGATATTAGGCAATTTGGATCGTATCAAAGCAGAGCTGTGCAAGCTGCTGCATACAATTTCGAGCGAATTGGTAAATTTTTTTCTTGAGCAAGAGAATAGCTGATGAATATTTAAGAAGGAGCAGCTTTATCAGTTTTTAGAAGTTCTTATCGACATCAGAACGAAAGAACCCACCGAGCTGGCTAGTGGATTGGAAAAATTCTTGCTTCAAGACATGGAAGAATTGGAGAGAAATTTGAACTCAGAAAGCGATATATCCACCAAAAACCCCAATGCGAAGCTTGCATTGAAGTAGCAACAGACTATTGTTTGAATTTATTAATACTTTCATCGACTTTTAGGAAGATTAAAAAGCTCTTCTTTTATTTCAGATATTCCCTTAGCGAGATCAGTCACACATGTGAATATCACTCTTTCATTGGTAAATACGCTGCTCCACTCTACTTCTCATACTTTCTAATGTAGATAAAGCAGGCCATACCTTAGAAGAGCAGCGAACTGAGAACCAGCGCTTTCAAACTCCGTGCCGAAGCAACAGTGAGGAACGACATAGCATTTTAGCACAACAACCGGTGTCTGCTCAACAAGAGTCTCAAGTGGTAGAGAATCACTCCTTCGAGGATCAAAATGAGAGCTACAAGCAGTGGAAGAAAACTCTCAAGGAATTTTTGGCTTTGAAGGATAAAATGTGGAGCCTTGGCGACAAAAAAAGGTCTAGTGCAGATAAAGTCACATGCAAAATTTGCGAAAGGAAGATTTTCTTTGATCGAATGAAATCCCATTCGGTGAAATGCCTACAGTTACAACAGCTAACAGAGAACCTCAATACAAACCATGACAGCATGCTAACACTTTCTGAGATTATATTCGAGAAGAAACTTGACTTAACAGTGAGAGCAAGGACCAAAAAGTAATTGTTTGGCTTCTTCTCAAATAGTGTTTATTTACAACAATAGGAGAAGTAAAAAATATTGGTGTTCTCTTCTGGACGTAGAAGAAAAACCCCATGATGACGAACCTTCAGGTACATTTATTGAGAGGGTTCTTGACGCTAGTATTATTGAAAATTCGCTAGATCAGTTGCCAGTATTGAATCACGATTCTCCCAATTCTACCAATCCGTCGAAAGTTAACAACCAGAGCCCAAAGATGCTCGATCAATCTTTAGCATCTACAAGTAATTTGCTTTTGTAGTGGATGAATAAAGTTATAAAGGTTTCGAACGAATTGAAAAACTCCCAGAGGTCATTGAAACTCAATTTACACGAAGTGCACCCCATAGGTTATCGACCTTTTCAAAGACAAAATTACAAAAATGCTCGACAATATTGGAAGAATCAAGCAGTCGAGAGGCAATTCATTATGAAGAAACACGTCATCGGCGACGACTTGTCACCAAACCGAATTCAAATATCAATGATGAAGATGACCATAAGTATGATGATGCTTTGGATGAAAACGAAGAGGAACTTAAAGCGCAAGAAGAGGCTATTATCCTAAGAAAAGCGATAGAAGTGCTTGATCTAATCTATTCATACGCCATCAAACCCAAGCCTCTCAAAGGTAGCAGACACTCCAAAAATTTACATAGCTCATTTATTTCAATCAAAAGAATCCATTCACTTCGATAGAATCATTGAAGAGAAAACAAGTGATCGTTTTCCTGAGCCAACCTTGATTGTGATCAACGAATTTCGTGTGCTGTTAAAGGTAATTTACCAAGCAAAGCTAATCAATATGATATTTATTTGTATCCTAGGAACATAACGAACTTGCAACAAAAATTTGGCGTCTTGAGCAAAAGATTGAAAAGGAGTTGACTCGAGATGGCTGTGAAACGCCTACTTCGAGCAAATCTACTCAAATATCTAAAGGTTTAAATGAAATACTGCTGTGGAACCACGAAAATTGGTACCATGAATCAAAGAATAGACTCAAGTGGTCTTTCAGATTGAACGAGAACCTAAATAGTCCAGCAAAATCGATGAAAAATTCCTCAAGAAATTCTTCTGGTTTTAACTCTCCTTGCCAAAAGAAGAATCAAAATGAAGAAATTCTGCCACAAAAAGAGGCCATTTCCATTGAAATTGGAAAGAGGAGTCTAAAAGGATCTAATAATTCGCCGAGGAATGATTATAGTATCAGTCCAAACAATGAAACAAAAGCACAAGAATGTATCAAGACTGCGAATTCTAAATTAAATAGAGGGGTACCAGACCATGAAAATTCCAGTCAGGCTCTCCATCTCACCTTTACACATGAGGAGGAGGAAGAAGAAAGAAGTGGCCAATTACCAGGAATCACCAGATTCACTAAAACTATAGAAATGCTCAGGAGCTTCACAACCAGTGCTTTTCAGAACTCCCCCAGAACTCACCATACCTCAACGTATTGACTGTTCCCTTGTTTTGTCCATAGATCTAATTTCACTCATTCAAAAGACCAAATGTGACTGTTTGGGATTTTGATTTCATCAAGCCATTAGGCAAAGGTGCATTTGGAAAAGTTTGGCTTGTGAGAAGAAAAACAACATCAGATCTGTACGCTATGAAGATAATAGACTCTGTTGATAAAGTAAGGACATCACGTTTTTATGATTAAATCAATTTGTGATAAAATGCAAGATGAAGAAAAACCAGTTCGAGTCACTGAAGGCTGAGAGAGACGTTTTTGGTCTTTTGGAAGGTGATTTCGTTGTAAAAGCCCTATGGACATTTAAACACAATTTCTTTTTGTGTTTCGTGATGGAATATATGAAAGGTGGCGACTTCCAAAGAATTTTAGAGGATTGCGTGTGTCTTGACGAGTCTGTCGTTAAATTTTACATCGCTGAAATCGTTTTGGCGATCGAGCATTTGCATTCTATAAAAGTTGTTCATAGAGACTTAAAACCTGATAATATCTTGCTGGATTCACAAGGCCATATCAAGCTTACTGACTTTGGACTCAGTGAGACGGCCGTCTTGAAAAACGAGAGGAAAGCTTGGGAAAAAAGGAAAGCTGAGCAGGATATTCTAAATAACAGCTTCAAAAAGAAATTTAAGAATTTTGTCAATGTCATTACCCATTTAAACAATTCGAAGAAGAATTCTAATCCAGAGAGCTCCGATGCCCAATCTTTAACTCCAGGTATCTTTGCGTTACATTGTATGGATTTCTGATCGTTTTTCTAGAAATTATCGAGATTAACTCCGATGTTGTGTTTGATATGAGCCCAACAGCATCATTACTTCAGAACACACACAGGGCTGTGAGGGTTGTAGGAACTCCAGATTATATTGCCCCAGAGGTCATTAACGGCGATCCTCATAACCAGATGGTTGATTGGTGGAGTCTCGGTGTGATGGTTTATGAATTTCTCACAAGCGTGCCTACCTTCAATGACGACACAGTTGAAAAAATATTCGATAATATACTCAATCATCGAATAAACTGGCCTGAGATTGGTAATTAATGAAACTAAAGGATTCATTCATTCTTTAATGATTAAATTAATAAAGGATATGAAGAGAACTGCATGACTCCTGAGGCAAAAGATCTTATTGAAAGGCTCTTAGAGCCTGACCCAAAGAAGAGACTCGGAGTGAATGGCGCTCAGGAAATCAAAAACCATCCTTGGTTTAAAGGTAATGCTGTAGATAGAGATTACGTGGTCATAATCTTTCAACCTGAAGGCATCGAATGGGATAAAATTCGGAAAATGAAGGCTCCAATCATTCCAGTCACATCATCAAAGGAGTTGAAAAGCGCCGACTTAAGTAGAGGAGCGAAGAAATTCAATGCGGCTGAAATAGAAAATCCATTTGCTGAGTCGGTAAAAGCCGAAGAGACAAAAACGAAGGACAAAGATGTCAATTCCAGCACCCCTATTGTGGCTCATCTACTCGAGAAATTTGAGATGACCAGAAATGATCTTTTACATAAACTCAACGAAGCTCAGGCTACTGAATATTTGTAAGAGAAATTTCCTTTCTGATTTTGTCTCATAATTTCAATACTTAGATTAAAAAAGCAGAAAGAATCAAATGAAAGAGAAAAGGAGATTAAGCTGACTGCTGATAAGCTGAAAGAGCTCACGCAAATTGCAGATCTTGAAGAGGTTCGAAATCGCCTGTCTTGTTGATTATGTCGATTTAAAACAATCTAGCAACAGGAGAAGAATATATAATTTTTTTGGTCTTTGAGTAGACATTATTTTAAATGACTTGCCAAATGAGATATCTCAGTTTTTTATATTTCAGTTGTTATCAACATTGATTTGCTAATTCCATATTTGTAATTAATTGAGTATTTAAAATTTGAAAAACTGCTGCATATATGAATGCTAGCCCTACAAAAAATAGATAGATGAAGAATAATAGACTCAGATTCAAAACAAGTGAGGTAGAGAGCACCTGCATGATGTAGAAAGAGTCAATATTTATTCTTTTGCCAAATTATGGATTCTGAAAATCCGAAAAAGACTCCAACAACCTTCCCTCACAAAGATATGCTAATTCATGGTTTGAGAGGTACCCAGCTTAGAGAAGATTAATACAGCGCTTCTCAGGCTAACAATCGGCAAAATTTGGTACGCAATCAAAATGAACTGTCTTGAGTAACGAGAACTGAGAATGTGATCACTTCTAAATGCGCTGAAAGCGACATAATAGTGCCCTATGACTTTCCAGCGTCATATAGATTCCTTTCAACAAATTACATGGAATCTTCTTGTTTAGCTAAGACTATCTTTTTTTTCTCTGATCGAATTCCAGTAGTTATAAACTCGTTTGAAATTCCCAGCTGCGGAGCCTCTGATTCGAGAATTGTCTGCAGTGAGAGGTGAACTTCTAAACTGAAATAGCAAGGGATGTTTCTTGCCTGAGCATTGGTTTTATTTGAGGTCGCTTGGTTGACTTCTTGGTTCTATCCACTGGCTAGCCGAAACCTGCTCGAGGCTTTAGACTGTTCAAACCCTAAGTTTGGAAAAATTTTCTCCATTTAGAGAATAAAATGACAATTCGATGACTTGGAGGCGATGGGGTGCTAGTCGACTGAAAGATTCAGTCGCATCAAACCCCAACGCGTTACAATTTTCATTGTATTCCTATCTATTCGTTCAGGAGGAAGGTTTGTCGTGGCGGTCGTTATTCAAAAAATTTCCTAATGCAAACTTAATGAAGAAATGTGCGAGCAATGATTACTCATCATCAGAGACTGAGTATTTATTTTTGTACTGCGAACGTACTGTTTAAAGCAGAGTTTCAAAAGCCAATTTAAGGATTTTTAAAGCTTCTCGCTTGTTAAGCAAAGCAGTCAGACACAGTTTTGCAAGGAGCGATACTTTTCACGAAATGAATACAAAAAAGTTTATTTTATTCGATACTTTCTATCCCTCTAAACTAACAAGCACGAATTGAACCAGTTAGCATGATACCGCAGTAAATAATTCATAAACTCTGCATAACCGTTGCTTCTTCAAGTCCCTACAAACTAGCGTGACCCCGAATGCATGATTTCTCATTTTGGGTGGCTCTAGCACTGTTTTTCTATCTAATAAAATTTTGAATAGTCATGACATTATATGAGTAGCTTTCTCAAAAAGCAGTATATAATAACACGACACGAAGTCTTTAATCAAGAGCAGCCTTCTCATAGCACAAATTAGGGTGGTTTCTTTTTTGGTTGGGAGTGAGGTAGTATTCGAGAGAGTCAGTAATTTGATTTAAATATTGGAATTTTAAATTAGGAATTACTAACTTGTTTTGGAAGCTGACGAATTGTTTATCATCAGTGCTGAGTTTTTAGTCAGCTTCTCGTTTACCTCTTGTGTTAAATTAATGCGTAATGCCAAAGAGTTTCCTACTTATTCAGCTGCTATTGCGCTTTACCTTGCCAATAGCCATGAACATCGGCCCGTTGCTGCAGAAAAAATAAGTATTAATGAAACAATTCTGAATGAGTTCCAGCACAGTTGCAGCATGTTACAATCAGCATGTTTTTTCCCAAAAAAAAAAAGTTGTGAATTTTCTAAAGAGTCCGTTTCATAGAGGAGGCCTATAATTAAGCTCTGACAGATAGAAAAAGAGAGCCGTTAGACCTGTAAGGCATGGCTGGTTCAATGCTTAAATTATAGAACAAAGAAACGCTCCGAAGACTCTATAGTTCCAACTATAATTCTAAGTTCTTGAAAAGCTTTAGCTCGTGGTTTTTAATTTTTCTTTTATTCTTGAAATTCTTCCGAGGTATTTCATTCGAGAATATCAGGTTTTTTAACAAAGAAGGAAGCGGAATACAATAAATTATCAGTGCATAAAGTAAATTAGCTTCATAAACACCTTAAATAACTAAAAAATATTCGTCGGAATCATTGATCAAACATTTATATCAGATTCCAGAACAGTTTTGCCATCTTTAAATAAGAGAGAAGTTTTTAATATAATTAGCAATTCAAAACCGAGTACATGAACGCAAAACAGCACCTGTTGCCAAACGACACCCATCTAGGAGAATATAGCATCTCCAATGACACGAAATACGGCACACAAAGCTATACAAGTCAAAAAGGTCTTCATAGCCAAAACGGAATTCCTGAAATTCACAGCGAGAAGAATCATCGGTCAAATTCCAAAATCGGCGTAGAGAATTTCAATATCATGGAAAAGCTGGTCAAGCTTTATCAAGATAAGAAACGCCAGATAGCCAGGTCTCGATTGGAGCTGTTCGAACAAAAGAATGAGGAGACTTCAGAAAGAAACGAGAGACTGAAAATCAACTGCCATTCATTAGACTCCCATTCTGATGATGTGTACTATTTTCCATGGAGCTACTATCATCTAATAAAGCAAGGCAGAAACAATGTAAATTTTCACTTTGAAACTTGTGTTCAAAAGAAATTAGATATTAGGTAACTTGGATCGTATCAAAAAAGAGCTACATAAACAGTTGCAAACAATTAGAAGTGACTTGGTAATTTTGTCTTGAGTAACGAGTGAGCTGAAGCATTTTGAAGAGAGAGCACCTTTATCGGTTTTTGGAAGTACTTATAGACGTCAGAGTGAAAGAACCCACTGAGCTGGATAGTGAGTTGGAAAAAATACTTCTTCAAGACATGGAAGCCCTAGAGAAACATTTGAATGCAGAAAGCGATATATCCAACAAAAACCCCAGTGATGAACACGCATTGAAGTAAAACAAAGTCTATTGTTTGAATTTATTAATATTGTATTGTCAATTAGACGGATTAAAAAGCTCTTATTTTATTTCAGATATTCCCTTAGCCAGATCAGTCACACACGTCAATATCACTCTTTTATTGGTAAATACGCTGCTCCAATCCACTTATAATGTTTCTTAATGCAGAGGAGCAGAAAACTGAGAACCAGCCCTACCAAACTCCATGCAGAAGCAACAGTGAGGAACAACATAGCATTGTAGAAAAACAATCGGTGATAGCTCAAAAAGAGTCTCAAGTTGTGCAAAACCATTCCTTCGAGAATCAAAACGAACACTACCTTAAGTGGAAGAAAGCTCTCAAAGAATTTTTGGCTTTGAAGGAAAAAATGTGGAGCCTTGGCGACAAAAAAAGACCTACTGAAGAAAAAGTCGCTTGCAAAATTTGCGAAAAGAAGATTTTTGTAGATCGAATAAAATCCCACTCGTTGAAATGCCTTGAGTTACAACAGCTAAAAGAAAATATCAATGCAAACAATGCGAGCATGCTTACACTTTCTGAGAGTATATTTGAGAAAAAGCTTGATTTGGCAGTGAGATCAAGAACTAAAGTGTAGCTGCTTTGCTTTTTCTCAATAATTTATTAAAAAATAGAAAAAGACAAAGCCAAAAATATAAAAGTTCTCTTATTGATGTAGAAATAGGGCAACACGATGATAAACATTCAGGTACATTTATTGAGAGAGTTCTTGACACTACTATAACTGAAATCCTGCTAGATCTGTTGTCAGAACCTAATCACGATGATGCTATTTCTTTCAATCTGTCTAAAGATCACATCAAGAGCCCAAGAAGCTCAAGGTTACTCGATCAAACATTATCAATTACAGGTGCTTCTCTTTTTTTTTGGAGTGGATGGATAAATTAATAATGAAAAGGTTTCGAGCCAATCGAAAAACTCCCAGAAGTCAATTCACGAAGTTCAATCCAAGATTTATTGACCTTACCAAAGAATAAATGTTCTGATACCATGGAAACAAACGATGAGGAACTTAAAGCACAAGAAGAGGCTAGTTTCATTAGTAAAGCGACAGAAGTGCTTGACCTCATTTATTCGTACACAATCAAACCCAAGCCTCTCAAAGGTAACGTCCATCGCAAACTTTGCAACGCTCACATGTTTTAATCAACAGAATCGATTCATTTTGATAGAATTATTGAAGAGAAAACAAGTGATCATTTCCCTGAGCCAATTCTGCAAGTGATCGAAGAATTTCGCAAATTGTTAAAAGTAATTTGCTAAACAATACTAACTATAACAATCTTTTTTGTCGAATAGAAGCATAACGAACTGGCGACAAAGATTTGGCATCTTGAGCAAAAGATTGAAAGAGAGCTGACTCGAAATAGTCATAAAACACCTATTTCGGGCAAAGTTACTTCACCATCTAAAGATTTACATGAAATATTGGCATGTAGCCACCAAAATTCGAACCATGAATCAAATAATGGACTCAAGTTGTCTACCACATCTGATGATAGCCTCAGTAGTCAATCAAGCTCGGTGAAAAATTCTTCAAGAGGGTCTTCTGATTTGAGCTCTCCCGGACCAAAAAAAGATCAAAATGAAGAGATGCTGAGACAAAAGGAGGAGATTTTTGTTGAAGCAAAAAAATGGAGTTTAAAAGAATACAAGAATAGATATTCACATGTGAAACGTGATAGCCTAAAACCGAAAAATGAGGTCAATAATGCGCAGGAATGCACTAAGAAGACTACGAATTCTAAATTACAGAGAGGCTATACTGTGATGAACTTCGGCCATGAAAACTTTAGTCAGGTCGCCGGCCTCGCCTTTATACATGAGGAGGAAGAAGAAAAAACTGACCAGTTACCGGGAATCACCAGAAATAATCAAAGTATAGAACTAGTCAGAAGCTACTCAGACGGGGTTATTCAAAAATACTCCAGAATTCACGATTCCTCAATGTATTGACTCTTCCCTTTTTTTATAGATCTAATTTCACTCATTCAAAAGACCAAATGTGAGTGTTTGGGATTTTGATTTCATCAAGCCATTAGGTAAAGGCGCGTTTGGAAAAGTTTGGCTTGTGAGAAGAAAAACAACCTCCGATCTTCACGCTATGAAGATAATAGACTCTGTTGATAAGGTCAGCTAAGATAATCATGCTTCTACAATTAATTCAATTTTGATACATTTTAGATACAAAAAAACCAGTTCGAGTCGCTGCAAGCCGAGAGAGACGTTTTCGGTCTTTTGGAAGGTGATTTCGTTGTAAAGGCCCTATGGACATTTAAACACAACTCCTTTTTGTGTTTCGTGACGGAATATATGAAAGGCGGTGATTTTCAAGGAATTTTAGAAGAATATGTGTGTCTTGACGAGTCTGTCGCTAAATTTTACATCGCTGAAATCGTTTTGGCGATAGAGTACTTGCACTCTGCAAAGATTGTTCATAGAGACTTAAAACCTGATAATATCTTGCTGGATTCGCAAGGCCATATCAAGCTTACTGACTTTGGACTCAGTGAGACGGCAGTCTCAAAAAACGAGAGGAAAGCTTGGGAAAAAAGGAAAGCTGAGCAGGACATGCTAAATAACAGCTTCAAGCAGAAATTTAAGAAGTTTGTCAATGTTATTACTCATTTAAACGATTCAAAGAAGAATTTTGATCCTATGAGCTTCGATGCTCAACCTGTGAATCTAAGTATCTCAGCGCTCAAAAAGTATGGGTTTCTAAACTTTATTGTAACAATTCTAGAGACTAACTCTGGTATCGTGCTTGAGAAGAGTCCTCTACTCCCAAAAACATCATTACTTCAGAACGGGGCTGTGAGGATTGTAGGAACTCCAGATTATATTGCCCCAGAGGTCATAAACGGAAACCCGCATAACCAGATGATTGATTGGTGGAGTCTTGGTGTGATGGTCTATGAATTTCTCACAAGCGTGCCTACCTTCAATGACGACACAGTTGAAAAAATATTTGATAATATACTCAATCATCGAATAAACTGGCCTGAGATTGGTAACTAATGAAACTAAAGGATTCATTCACTTAAATTAATAAAGGATATGAAGAGAATTGCATGACTCCTGAGGCAAAAGATCTTATTGAAAGGCTCTTAGAGCCTGACCCAAAGAAGAGACTCGGAGTGAATGGCGCTCAGGAAATAAAATCCCATCCTTGGTTTAAAGGTAATGCTGTAGAGATCACGTGGTATTAATCTTTCAACTTGAAGGCATCGAATGGGATAAAATTCGGAAAATGACGGCTCCAATCATTCCCGTTACGTCATCAAAGGATTTGAAAAGTCCCAACATAGACAGAGGAGCGAAGAAATTCAATGTGGCTGAAATAGAAAATCCATTTGCAGAGTCGAGAAAGCCTGAAGAGACAAAAACGAAGGTCAAAGACTCAAATTCCAGAGGTCCTATTGAGTCGCATCGACTTGACAAATTTGAGATGACCAGAATTGATCTTTTACATAAGCTTAACGAGGATCAGGCTACACAATATTTGTAAGAATCAAATCCTTGAGTATTTTGACTCATAGTTCAACACTTAGATTAAAAAAGCAGCAAGAATCGAAGGAAAGAGAAAAGGAGATTAGGTTAACCGCGGATAAGATGAAGGAACTCACAAAAATTGAAGATCTTGAAGAAGTTCAGAACCGGTTGTCTTCTAATAGTGTCGATTTCCAAAAATCCTAGTAAACATAGAATATATTTATGCTGATTTTGAGCAGGTATCGTAATAAATGACTTGCCAAATGAGTTTCCATTTTCAATTATTTCTATCTGTTTTCAACATTGATTTGCAAATCCCACATTGTAATTCTCGAGTATATATTAAAATCTTGAGCAAGTACTGGTATATATGAATTCTCTCTAGTTTTAGACCCACGAAAATGAAGAATATGTAAGTTTATAAATTTGGAATCAAGAAGAAGCAAGTTAGAGAGTAACTACACGATGAATCAAGAGTTGTAAAGAGGAGCTTTCGGGTTAAAGGTGCCTAACAAAAGTTTCCTGCTGCCTTATAGAAAGTTTTGATTATAGTTCGACTTGACCTATTTATAGACTAAATTTCTTTAATAACTCAAGGATCACTTAATTAACTAAAGTAATACCAGACTCTGATATGATTATTTTTGAAATCAGAATCCGTAATAAAGAGCATTCCAAGTGTTCTGTTAAATTTGAAACAAAGTTAAAATTAGAGTCAATTCCTTTGCGGTTATGCAAAAGATAATGGCTACCTGAATTTCTATTCCCCCACAAATCTTCACTTTTTGGAGGATGGATACCATATTTGCGGTTTATTAAACTAGGTTTGGATATTTCATCTATATTCTCATTTATATTGGACTTTGCTTGGAACTTTCAGTCATGCCAAATATAATGATACAGACACTTTTACTATGTTAAAGGGAAGCATCTTCTTCGATAATCTTCATCTGAGCCAAAAAATCGGAAGAATATGTCCCCAGCGCAGGCTTCTTTTGGCCTCTAGAAATAATTCAAAATCTCGATTATAAAAGAATAGTTAAAACGATCCCGATTTAATTTGGAATCCAGTGCTCTTTGAGTTTGCCAGTACGATCTCATTAATCAAATTATTAAAAATTCTTGCATTGGTTCTCACACATTCTATGCGATTTAATTCTCACATTAAATTGCGACAAATAGTGCTAAATGGGAATACCAAAAGGCATTATCCTCAAGCTTATGGTTTTAGCAATTTTTCTTGTTCCATCGCCCTGCCACGTAATTCGCTGATTAAAGCCTCTCTCAATTGTTATTAAGAAACCAGCCAGCAGTTTCACTTGGTTACCCGATGCGTCTATTGCCTGCACCGGGACCGATTACGTTCGATACGATTCTGATGCCCTTCGACTTGACGGTAATTAGTGCTTTATTTCTTAGCCTAACCCGAGCAGGAACGCCTTACACGATCTTCACATACTCTTTCTGGTTTCAAACCCCAACCTCAGATGGAATGATGCAATTACCTCACCAGCACCATCTTTTGATTGCTCGATTTAATGATAACCCTGAGTACTAACATATTCTCAATTATTCGCATAAAAGCATTTTTTGCAATTTAGAGTTGGAGTCTACAGAAGGTTGATGATCTACTACGATTTTTCAACGAAACAATATGTCATGGAGACCTTATTGAACGAGCTTCCCACAGCAATTACAACAATTCCAGTTAATTCTCCTGAAATATATATGGCACTGACGATTTTTTAGGCTGTGACGACCTCTCTCACATGGACATTCTTTGCGCAGACCATAGATTACAGTGCATATAAATCAATGAATTATTTTTATTGTCCAGGGCAGGCAGTGAGCTCGTCGGAAACGGGAATTGTTACCGAAAATTTCAATATTCTTTCTGAGACCTTGGACATCATCCTTGACCAGGATAGGCTTTATCTCGGAGGAGCTCCAAACGCTTTTTCCTCATGTGGGAACTTTCAGAGAATTTTTGTCAGTCCAACAACATCCTCATCCACTATTCCGAACATGGATGTATTGCGGTTCGGATACTCAGGTACTACCAAATTATTTTTTCCTGAATTTTGATAAACCTTGGGTAGATATTGACTATATCGGAGTTTTTCAATTCAATGAAGCCCAAGGACAAATAGCCTTGAACTCATTGCCCCTTAATTTAAATTTTACCTTGGGATCTAGGCCATTACAGACCGATTCTAATGATCCTGTGTGGGAAAGAGTATCAGTTTTGAAATTTTCTGATCGCGTAACAAGCAATTATAGGCAAATGGAGGTATATCCTTCTCAAGTAACAGCTCTATTGTACAATATTTGACATCCAATGGACCGTTGCTTCTCATGGTAAATGGATGGGTCGATTTCACTTTTGAATGGGAACTGTCAATTCAGAATCCGCTTTCGCCAGTTGGTTATTATCTGGAATTTTTGCAGAAAGGGACGCTTTTGATTTCATATAGAAGTAACAATATCCTCTCAGTTACGATAAACTCGACCAACGGCACATTTAATCTATCAAATAATGTATTAGGTAATTAATTTCACTTTAATATTATCAAAATATAACTTCGGCAAAGCAGATGGTAGATTCAATCATTACAGGCTGTACTGCCAAATTATCTGAGACCAACGATCATGTGTCAGCTTTGGGTCAACGAGCAAGGACAAGGAGTTATCGTATTTCCATCCACAGTGTCATTCATCGATAACTCTTCGTTGCCAATAATGATTCCTCCTCCGAATCCTGGCTCCAGAGCTCTCAGTGGAACGCTAAAGCAGCTTTTAATTGCATTAAATGCCACCACAATCTATCCCACAGGTATTTCCTCGTATCAAACCGCTCATTTCAACAATATCTTAGCTGCTATGGGAGACTGCTTGTGGAGGTGGGGTGCGTCTTGCTATAAATTTAATTTAAATTATTCTAATCACGTTACATGCCCAGCTGGCACTTACAAAGATTCGGTTTCAAACGTTCGCGCATCCTGTCCACTTGGCTGTAGCCAATGCTCCAATGGCTCATTCTCTTCGTGCACAGCCTGCGCGTATGGGCATACTTACGATAATGGTACCTGCCAATGTTCTCCAGGAACCTATTTTAATTTTCTCACGGCAGCTTGCAGTAAACTAATACTCAATTTCAGAATATTTTATTGGCATATTTAGGTAATTGCATTGCCAACTGTGAGAAATGCATAGGATCTGGATCATGCTTGAAATGTCGTGCCGACTATTTCTATGTTTCATCATCAAAAACTTGCAGCACCAAGTGTCCACCTGGATACACAAAAAATGTTGCGACTCGAACATGTGTCAAACCTTGCACATCAGGCTGTATCAGATTAAAATGCAGCAAAGGCTACTTTAAACAAGATGAAACGTGTGTAAAATGCAATTCTTCTTGCCTGGAATGCTGCGGAAACGCCAATAATTGCACCGCCTGTCCAACCGGATCCTATTTATTTGAATCTAGTTGCCTGTCCAACTGCCCTGCAGATAAATATGCGATCACGGCTAACAACACTTGTGGAAACTGCGTTCAGCCAATGGCTTTGACTCCGTCGAACGTCTGCATGTTTTGTGGGTGTAACTGCAAGGTGTGTTCAGATGAGGGGTATTGTTTAGCATGTGATTCTGGTTTGCAACTGAAAAATGGCGCTTGCATGCTAACCGGCCTTCGAAATAGCGCACGCTTCAATTCAGGGTTAATCAAAACCGTCGGAGCTCTGAGTCTCCTTGAGCAGTCCACGTTTCAAGCCGTTATATCTGAGCTACATACGGATCTAAAATTCGCTGAAGATTTTCAGATCACTTGGCTACTTTTTGCAAAGGGAATTCTGCCGGATTTCTTATCCGTGTCATGCCAAGATATTCAGAATCGGTTAAATAGCAATAATCAGAAATTGCCTTCATCTGCCTTCCAAATTGGATCGGATGGCTATCAGTTTTCAGACTATACCAAATCGAATGCGGTTGTTTTGAATTTTTCGGGACTACGAGGAGGTTTGAAATACAATTATACAATCTGCATCCAAAATTTCTTGAGCAATGACTGGGAGGCTGGGTCGATAGAATTCCAGACAAAGGATAATGGGTATCGCATAGAAAGAGTTTCGGTTACATTAGAAAAGCCTTTAGCAGAAGATGAATGGAGCTTGTTTCTATGTGCCTTTCTTCGCTGGGCATCAGCAAAAATGATACGATCAGAAGCTCCAAAGGTCATTTTTGCAATATGACTACGAGAAGATTTCTTACTGATGATTCGAGCAAAAGAGAATTGAGTACAGGTACCCAATCACAGCACCAGCAGCAATTAGAACTTCTTATTTATGGAAATCCAGACTCTGAAGGTTTTGATACATCCGCAGCTCAGGCTCTGTTGCTTCTCAGATCGACCGCTTTTCTCAACTCATTTGTTTACCATTCATCATCATCAGGTCTGTCACTTAAAATTGTGAAGGTACAAGTCCATCGTCCAGTGTTTCAGACTGCTCCTATTCTCGAAACACCGACATTGACTTACGAAATTAAAAACAGGACATTACTTTTTCCGAATCTCACGTTCTCAGGCAGCGATGGCTACGCTTATATTTATATCACGCCGAGTAAAAGTAGTACTGAGGGTGATTACATTAGCTCGGCTTCAATCATCGCTTTGATGAATTCAGAATCCAGCAGAAATCATGATTATATATTAGAGAGGGTCAGATTCTTCGACGGGCAGGCTTTAGCTGTGACTATCCCCGGCATTAATCCGAACGAGACATATGATGTTATTATTTTCGGTACAAATGAAGATGTAAGCACATTTGCTTTCAAGACACCAAGAATACTGTTTCAAATCGTTTCTGGACTTCAATTACCGAAAGCAAGTCTCGAGTTTTCGATATTTACATTCATTGGTACAGAGACAACAGCTGGAATTCTGCTTATTATAGTTTGGTTATGGCTGTTCAAACCAATGAAGAATTGCATCCGAAAACGAACCATGATCTTTGGAAAGCCGGCTGTGAGACGAAGGAAGTCAGAAATAAAGAAAAATCCAAAAGTTTTGCAGGCGAATCCGCAAGTATTGGCAACGTGTCCAATGACGGTGATAGAATTAGATACTGAAAACAAGGACAACCTCGAAACACTTCCGACGAATCGAACGCCTCGAGCAGATGGAACTCACGTAACTCAATCGCTGGGAGAAAAGGCCGTGGATACTGAAGCGGATCTGATACAGCAAACAGAATCAGGGGAGAAAAACGAGGAAGTGCAAATTAAGCTTAACTTGTCTGGGTTAAAAAAGTTTATGACTCAGTGAAAGGTGAGAAAAATGAAAAAACCACAGATTAGCAAATGGTGCGGCTGTTGACGAATTTCATGAAATAGTGAATTTTTATAAAGCACAACCTTTTTAGTTCAATAGTATCGATTGTACACGTTTCTAAACTGATATTAATTTAAAACTTGTGAGCGAACAATTTTTTGTATACTCATTGCTTTCATCAGGAAAAAATGTTTAATAATTTATCAAATGAAAAGTATTCAATGGAAACTCTATATGTACTGCAATTTCCAAATTTGATTTATAATCATATTGGTGAATGTTAAGCTGCAGAAAGGAGGAAGGGCCAATGAATCTAATGCATAGACAATAGGATTTTAGAACAAAGAGATGACTTAATATAGAAATGGAGTGAAAGCTTATATTTTCGAAAATGTCATGTCATACAAAAGAAGAGAAAGAGTATTTATATTCCTGCAGATTAAATACTTTGCAACTATTACCTGCAAAAGTCAATCCACCTTAAATCCGTACATCGACACAACAGCAAATTCTCAATGTAGAGCAGCAAATTTTATATAGTAGACACCACACCACGAATCACGACACCAAAATGTAAAAGGAAAAACTATAATTCTATATAATAGCAATCCGTCACTCAAAATTTTATAATACAGTATTTTTGATCCTCAAGCAGACGGCTCTCAGATCAGTTATGACAAATTGCTTTCAGTAACAAAAATTATATAACTCTTTCAAAAAACTGCACCAAAGGAGTTCCCATTAGACGTGGAAAGAGTGATCACGTCTAAAATATCACCAATCTCGTCGTTTTCGTCCTCATAGGCAATGATGGAACGAGGAAATTCTTTCTTATTTGCCCTTGGGACGTTTCATCCATCATATCTGAATAATCAGATTCATCTTCGTTTTCATCTATTGATCGCTTGCAAAACCGCGGCGTGAAGAAATCAATGATTCCCTCCTCAAATAGTTCTTCGCTGGTCATCACAGCGCCAGAAAAGTCTCTTTGGGTTAGACACATCCCAAATTTGTTGACATTTCGGCCTGTTCGCATAAAACTTCCCAAAAAACCCGTTGATCTCAGCTGAGGAACTTTTTTCGCTGCGCTTGTGTCCAAAGGATTGAAGCGACCTTGATGCTGAGCAGCTTCCTGCGAGTTTCTTGAGAAAATGACGTCTAAAAACTTATTGAAGAGCCGTTTTGGCGAGTTGTCCGAATTTTCTTCTGTTTTATGAGCCCGTGCAGCATTGATATCTCCGCCGTCTCTGTATATCGCCATCTTTCTCGCCACAGGTCTCACGTCGGAGGTGAGAGCAAGTTTTTCAAGGAAAGGAGAAAGGTCCATGAGACTTCTATCGCATACATCACCGGTAAAAGTAGGAATCTTTATCGAATTTTCATAGTAGCGGCTCGTTTGTATACTCGAGTCCTGCGAATACAAAAAGTCAGATTAATAATAGCTTGGATTGTTTATACGTCAATTAACACGATGTTTTCGAGAGGCACGCCCAATCTGCTAAGATCTTTTACTAGCAGTGGGCCTTTCACGATATTACAATCTTTTCGGTCAAAGATTGCCGTGAAATAGTCCTTGATACTCAAAGCGTCGAGCATTGCGGTCGTATACTATCGAGAATGATGTTAAACTAAAGCAGAAGAGTTTTTGTTTCTTACTTCCCTGGTATTCGTAGTGAAGATGTAGATATCGTAAAATCTGGTCATCCGAGCCAAAAATTCTCTTAATCCTGGCCGACGAGCAACATAAACGATGTTTTCGAATGCCATAAAATCCAGCTAGACAGTAGATGTGAGAAACATAATCATCGCATTGAAATTACCAATACGCCTATGTGCGGATATTGTGGAGGAGTTGATTGTGTGACGAAAAGTGTCTTGTCGAGGCTCATCACGAGCGCCTTCTAATAAAAGAGCTTGAGAGAGAGAAGGAAATCATATTGCTTACTTTATTTATCGGCCGGTCAGTGAGATCTTCAATGCCTCCAAACGACTGGTACCATTCACTAGAAGATATATGTTAATTCCTGCTTTAATACATCCAATTTTACCTGTCTCTGGTGGTGAAGTTGAGATTTCCAGAACTTTGCGGATAATGTTGCTGGTTGTGTTCTAGCAATGTGTGTGAGTAACAAAAGGAGACGATTTAAAGGTTACTTGCGAGGGTTTTGGCGTTAGTTTGTCTCATGTTTATGGATTTTGGGGTAGTACTGAGGTCGAAGCCAATGACTTGGCGATATACAAATTTTAGTTTAACAATTAAAAGGTTCAGTTATATCTATAAAATATAACTTTTTAGATTCAGTTGCGCTGGCGTAGAGCTCTTAGCACATTATTAAAGGATTTATTATAGTCTGATTTATGTCGCAGAAATTCACTTCCGGGTGAAAAAAACTGCAACATTCGTGCAAGAACATCTTAAATTGATATTGCTGAGTATGATAGACGCAATTGCTGAATAATAATGTGATTATTCAACATTTTCGAAGAATCAATTCTAATTATATAAACCAACAAAGTCAATATGCTTCATCTCGAAGCGCATATACTGAATGTAAGGCCAGGCTTCGGATCGAAAATCTTGGCTTTGGAATGAAAAATTAAACTACAATGTTAATATTTTAGCAGAAATTCCTATCTATCTTCTGTAAATTGCTAGCTCTTTGAATTGATGGACCTTTTAGCAGAAAAACTGAAAAGACTGATCGCTAACTATCATATCCAAGGGGAAGAGGTATAAAAGAACGAATTCCATTCTGGCTTAGGATGGTAACATAAATAAATAATTTCAGCATAGTCGTTATGTGAAAAAAAAGTTGCATTTTAGCTCTAGCAAACCAAAGAATCATTAACACTAAATAAATGAAATAAACTGCTCTTCAGCGCAAATTCACAAATACCACAGAAAAAAACTGAGGCCTCGAGCCTATTCAGTTAAAACTTAAAAGCTTTTTCATAGTTTAAGTTTAACTACTATCGTTGAATTTCACAAATCAATTTAGTGTTGATGGGTACCACTAATATAGTTTGCCAGAGAGCTGTTATGCTCTGCTTCTTAGAATTTTTTGACCAAGCATGAATAAAAATGAGAAATATTAACAGAGAACGAGTCAACGATGCTTTTCGTCACTTAGCCAACTGAAGGCCAACTATAATTAAAAAATTTAGCAAATGCTTGTGAGTTCTTTGCGAAGTATAAGCTCTCTTGTTTGAAATAACCTATAAATGAGAAAAAAAATTTTAGACATGAAAGCTTTATCACTCGAGAGCTTTATCAGCATTTCTTATAGATTATGGGGAGAAATGAAGTGTTCATATCTTGATTTGAGCCTGAAGTTAATGATCTTCGTGAGCATCATATCTTGAGGCAGATTTTATACTTTTAAGAGTAGGATTCCAATCTGCATTCAGCTTTGTTCGTTAGATAAATGAATATTTTACTTATCCACATTCTCTTTTGAAGAAAGAAGGTCGGGCATGCCTCTATTTAATCTCGAACACACCGGAGAGAAGCTTCGTAGGTTGATGAAAATTTGAAATTTATTTTTCAAGAGGGAACTAGCCGTGTAGAGGCTGGAAAGCGGTTCTCACTCAGAGCATTTAAATCAATCATTCCAATAACGCGATCAATAAGAATGGATGTGCTTTATCAGAATCTCCTCAGACTATGTTCGTCTCTTTAAAAAAGTTGGCACTCATAGGCAGGGATTTTGGCTCTCAAAATGATTACAATAGGAATTAATCGCGAATTCATCCTTTCTTCGTGAAGGAAAAAGGTCAATTTCGGATAAAAACGATGCCCTAAACCTGGACTAGGTCTCTATCATGTTCCCAATTTGAGAAGGGTGGAGGTGGGGGCTATATGTAATTTCAAAATTCGTCTTCTATCATACGGGTTCAACTGTATTGCCTTCACATCAATTAAGATTTCTGTTTTGTGGCATTATCTCAACCATTTAAAAAGTGATCTTTGTAGTATGTCTATTTCTTCCGATTATTTGTTAGAAGGCTTTTCTTCTCATCTCCAGCTTCTCCCCTAGATACTGCCTTTAAATTGAGGGAAGATCTATTCAAAGTCGGAGTTGAATGAGAATATTCAATCCTTACCTCTCATATTAAATAGTAAAAAAGTCATTAGATTGAGTGTTGCTAATCTTCACTCATCTTAAATCGGGTTTCTTACTGCTCCCTAAATATTCCCTATCAGCAAACTCAGGACGACGCTTCTTTGTATTGAGCGTTTATGTATCACTTGTCAGAAACTATTCCTTTGCAATTAAATGATATAAAATTTTTTATTCTGACACGTCAAAAAATTCGCAACCAAAATTCTTGCACTCCTATAGGTTCTTAGAATAAGAAAATGAATCAAATAGCTAACCATCGACGTCCATCGAGAGATCTATGTTTCCCAACTAATGCGCCAATCGCCGAGTGAACTAGCTCTTTGGTGCTTCCTCTAAACTCATAAAATTAGAGCTGTTCGATAGTTCCAACAGCATTTTAAGACAAGAAGTATCTTAAAGATTCTAACTCATTAAACGATAAACGATTTATAAAAAGAAATTATCAGAGAGTCATCGAATGTTATTTAAGAAATTCGGCAACCTTGTGAAGCGTAGCTTCGCTACTGCTGCGCAAAGAGAGGTCGATCTGAGCCACTTGGGAATCAAGAACAGAAACATTGTTAGAAACTTGAGGTAAACTTTCGTCTTCATTTAATCTTTATTCCACACTAGTGTCGCTGAGCTCTACGAAATCGCTGCCAAACACATCCAGCCAGCCGATCACGACACGAGAGAGACTGTTATTGGCAGCACCGGTGCTATGTGCGCTTATTCAGGTCGCAAGACAGGGTAAATTCTCATCGGATTTAGAAAATTATAGTTGTTGTTATCACTAGTCGTACTCCAAAGGAGAAAAGAATCGTGAAGGATTCAACGACCGAAAAGGTACAATTTCTCCTCCAAAACCTCATTAATTCTATTGCGTATAGGAAATATGGTGGGGAGACGTTAATATTCCTCTAGAGCCAGAGTCCTTCAAGTTCTTGGAAGAGAGAGCCATCGCTTATATCAACTCTCGGCCTAGAGTAAGACAAAAACCTCTTCTTTGACTCTAATACTTCCAAATAGATTTACATTGTCGACGGATTTGCAGGCTGGGACCCTAAATACCGTATCAAGGTCAGAGTTGTCTGCACAAGAGCTTACCACGCTCTCTTTATGCGAAACATGCTGATCGTACCAACCCCTGAGGAAATCACGAAAGATTTCTCCGAAGAAATTGACTATCACATCTTCAACGCTGGTGAATTCCCTGCCACGACTAAAATCAAGGGAGTTACCTCGGACACCTCGGTTTCATTGAACTTCACTGAGAGAAAGGTTGTGATCTTGGGTTCTCAATACGCTGGTGAGATGAAGAAGGGAATCTTCACGATTATGCACTACTTGATGCCAAAGAGAGGAATTCTCTCACTCCACGCGAGTGCAAATGAAGGAGAGGACGGAGATGTCACCCTTCTCTTCGGACTTTCCGGAACCGGCAAAACCACCCTTTCGGCTGACCCAAAAAGAAAGCTTATCGGTGACGATGAGCACTGTTGGAGGTAAATTCGTAACAAATCAAGTCTCTAATAAAAAATTGATAGCCCAACTGGTGTTTTCAACATCGAAGGTGGTTGCTACGCCAAGGTCATTGGCTTGAAGAAGGAAAAAGAGCCTGAAATTTACAACGCCATTAGATTCGGCTCCGTCTTGGAAAATGTCGAATTCTATGACACCCACACCAGAGAAGTCAATTTTTATGACACATCTATAACCGAGAACACTCGTGTCTCATACCCACTCGAGTTTATCCCAGGCGCCAAGATCCCTGCTTATGGTGGACACCCAAAGAACATCATTTTCTTGACTTGTGACGCTTTCGGTGTGCTTCCTCCAGTTTCCAAGTTAACTCACGAACAGGCTATGTATCACTTCATTTCAGGCTACACCGCCAAAGTCGCTGGTACTGAAGTCGGTATCAAAGAGCCTCAAATGACCTTCTCGGCTTGCTTCGGTGAAGCCTTCTTGCCACGTCACCCAGTGCTCTACGCTGAGATGCTGGCAGAGAAAATGAAGAAGCATAAAGCTCACGCATGGCTTATTAACACTGGCTGGAGTGGTGGTAAATACGGTGTTGGAAAGGTAAGATCCTTTTCCTTTGGGAGCTAACTAATCTGCCTAATCTAGAGAATGGATCTGAAGATCACTAGAGCTATCATCGATGCTATTCACAGTGGTGAATTAGAGAAAGTTCCTACTCAACAGATGGATATCTTCGGCCTCCATATCCCAACTAGCTGCCCAGGAGTCAATTCGGACGTTTTGATCCCTTCAAACACTTGGCAAGATAAGGTAATTACGATTTTGAGAGAGTGATGGACTGACATTGTATAGGCTGAGTATGATGCCACATTGAAGTACTTGGCTACCAATTTCGGGAGAAACTTCGAGAAATACAAAGACCAAGCCTCACCTGAAATTATTAACGCTGGACCAAAGGCGAATTAAAAAAGATGTTTAATTCAAGCCATAGAAGTAAATTTCGCCTCAGAGCAAAAGATATATTTAATTAATTTGCTTGAGAGGTAGGATTTCACTTAACCTAACAATTACATAACAATAACAATGAATAAGGCTTAAGTAAATGAAATACATTTAATACACATATAAAAAACTATCTAACATATTGAAAACAGTCGGTTTTAGGATATTGCTTTGAAAAGGAGAAATATAAAAACACACTCACCTTAAATTCACAGCACCTGTAAGTGCCAGCAGCAAAAACGGTTTTTCTGTCAATTTCTAAGTTTCCTGGGTGTCATTCTTAGTTTTTAGAAAAATGTTGAGGTGATTTGACAAACAAAGTGCTCATTTTTCTACATGAGAACAAACTAGCCTCAGGGTTATGTGATATTAAACGCTTTCTTGCAACAAATCAGCTTAAGAAATCTTCACATTAACAATTCTTTGAAAATATGTTGTTACGGCTATTAAAAAAATGGTGTCAAGGAATAAATATTGCCACAGTTTACAAAGTCAGAACGAAAATAAAATTTATTTCATTTTACAAAGAAAACAAAAATCAATAAATCTTATTTGTTTTATCAAAGGTCACCAAAAAATACTGCATCAGAATAAAGGTGAAATAATTTCAAAATTTGCAGTTAGAGACCTAAAACGAAAACTCTCTTTTTTCAACAATGACTAAATTCTAAAAACAGCTCACTTCTGTCTCCCAGCTGAAGAGAAAACCTGACTTAGAGCAAAGACAATAAGCAAGTGTCCGGTTTGGATTGGATCCCGTTTCCTAATATTATCATCATCAGAAAAAGACTTATATAATTTTATATTCTCAAATAACAAATCAGATATTTGAAAAATGAACACCCAAATTTTTCAAACCCTTCAAACTGAGAAATATTTCCAGCTCCTCGCGATGCAAGCGCTCTTAGGGAACCGAGGAAAAACTGCTCACTCGACGTCGGAGGCAGTTCCAGGCACCGAAGCCTCGACAAACTTCCCGTTCCAACAGGGACTGTTTCCAACGAATTTGCTTCTTCAAAACCTCTCGCAATTACTAAACCCACCTCTTCCCAGCCAAAATCTTCACACACGAGGGATGACGCCGAATTTTGAAGGTCAACAAACGGTTACGACACCTTTGGGAGCAAACAAGGAAAAAGAAGGGGCAGGCTTCGTTCCAAAGCTCCAACCGTCTTCCATTTCAAATATAGAGCACGAAAATCGAGTTGAAAAGGATAAAAAGCGGCCCGTAGTAAGGGGGTTTAAGGTATACTTATTAAAAATTAAGGACTAATAATTCATCCGTTCAATAAGGTTCCGGAAAAACAGGCTAATTCTGATGTAATAAAAGAGTCTTTTGATGAAAATATAAAACCGATCCCAGACGGAATCAAAAGCAAGAAAATGTATGCATTGTTTCCTTTGTGATTAAGCTAAGAGAAAATTCTTAAGAAAAAAGAAAAGGATGACGTGCGGGCATACAGACCGGAAACATTATGCAAAGGTGGATAATTTATTCGTGAACTGAAATAATTAAAGTACGATATAAAAATAGGGTTTATGCAGCAGCTGCTATCATAAGAAAACTCGTGAGAAAAAGCCGTTGCTTTGTCCTCACGATAAGTTATACGCGAAGGACCTTTGCCAACGATGTTACACAGCCAAATACAAGGTTTTTATTAGTCATTCGCTTTAAATAATTCTCAAAATAGAAAACTGAGAATCCTGACACCATCTTTAAAGATGAGACTCCTGAAGTTCAAAATATTCAAGAGGAAAATTAATGAATCAATGATTCATTGCCTACTCTTCTGAATAACAATGGCAGAGGATTTTTTTTTTAAAACTTAGTTTCAACAAATTCTTCCATAATCAATTTCCCTTAGTTAAGTTGGATAATTTTAGATGGTCAAGTTTGGTATAGTTTTTCTATAGAAAATTTTCTCCTAAATTTTCATAATCCAATTAATATCGTTTCCTCTGTCCTCCCAATATATTTGCCTAAGTTACAAAGCACTAGCAATATAACTCGTTGCAGATGCTTGATTAACTTTCAAAAGCCTCTGAATTCTTAGTTAGAGAAATTTTCTGCTACTTTGGTATTTCAAACTTAGCTCTCAACTTTGAACAACTGCTCTTACTGAGCTGAGAGTCTTTCAGTATTTGAGAGTATAATAGTCACAACCATGAAATTTACAGGTTGTACTTTGATGATTTAAAAAAAAAAACTATTTTCGATTTATACACATAACAAGCACATTTATTTATAGGTTATATTCAAAACTATTAACAAAATATGGATATAAAAAAACTTATCCTGCTAGTGTTGTTGATTTCAAAAATTCCTATCGACAATTGTATTATAACAATACAACAGGCAGTCCCTTGGACCTCTTTAATGCAAGGTTTAGTTAGCAATACACACAGATTAGCAAGTTTAATTAACAGAATCTTCTATTCACAGCGAGAGATTCATTAGTAATTCCTTTTAATTAGGCATATGTACATAGCGTTTTAAAGCGATAGATTTTTGTAATTTGTCTTGAAAATTTAAAATGACTGGAAGGTTGATTTGATCAGATGAGTGATCTCCGAAGGCGACAGTACCTTCTGTTTCATGAATTGATGGTTTAATATCTCATGAAGAGAAGGTCTCTGGTCTGGATTTGGATCGAACATCTTCCAAATGAGGTCTTTGAAGGACTCAGGGAACTCAGCCTGACCACAGTATTTAATCGATAGTCTAGAGTGAAATTCCCAGAACCCTTCAAAGTCATCTTGTCTTCGCATGTTGTAGATTTCATCCCTCTTGTCGGCTCGGCAGAAAGGCATATGACCTGTCACCATGACGAACAAGATCATAGCAGCAGCAAAAAGGTCAGCTTTCTTTGCTGAGAAAGGTTGTTCCTCATGAATTTCAGGGGCGAAGTAAATTGATGTCCCCACAGGAGTTGTAAATATGTTTTTTTCGTCTTTAGTCGCATAGCCGAAATCCGCGAGCTTCAGGTTAAAAGCCTCATCTAAGAGGATATTCTCAGGCTTGATGTCCCTGTGAACGATATTTCTCTCGTGGAGGTATTGAATGGCGCTGATGATCTGTTTAAAATACGTCTGGGCGAGATTCGCGGGGAAGCAGCCCATTTGCTTTAACAACTCAAAAAGCTCTCCTCCTTTGGCGTATTCTATCACAATAACCCCGACATCAGAAGAGCCACCTTCTGAGGCTTCGGTTTTGAAAGAGGGAACGAACTCTTTGAGTTGGATTATGTGAGGGTGGTTCAAGCGTTGAAGTATTTTTGCCTCGTTGTTCATCGTTCTTGAAAGTTTATTATAGTTGGAGCTAGTAAAGTTGAAGACTTTGATGGCGGCGCTAACGTTGCTGTTTCTGTCAGAAGCTAGGTATACCCTAAGTGGAATGAGGTTAGTTAAGTAGGAACAATGATGATATACTTTGAGGTTGCTCCTTCGCCGAGCTCTTTGATAGCGTTCCACCTGCCAACTACTGGCAATTTCTCACCGGTATGGAAGTTGATCTCCATGGAAAGTTTATCTTTTTGGGAAATTTGATTTTATAATCAGCATATTTCTTCGCTTCTTAAATATTTCCAGCACCTTAATTCGAGACTAGAGAACATGATCGCGATTCTTCTCTTTGGAGTGTTTTTGTAGATCCTTAGATTTAGCGGCCAATGTTCTTGGAAATTCTGAAAATAAGTAAACTTTTTTAATACCATCTCCATTTAATATTTTAAGGTTAAATTCGAATCGATATTTCTTATGCTTGGCTTCATACTCAGTACCCACTTCTAGAAATAATACGTTTGCTGACTTAAAATAAAGTTCAATAAGAAAAGTCTCAAAAACTGTTTAGATGAACGCCTGACGACCATTATGTCCCTCATAAACGAGAAGACAAAGACCATATGGCGTACAAATTTGATAATTAAGATATATTCATGTTGTTAAATTAGAGCATACATAAGGAAAACACAGAGCATCGTGATGGCGGGTCTTTCATAGTGTTATTTAAAACAATTACTGACAAGAAATCAAAGAATTTCACAAAGGGACTTATAACAGCAAGGAAGGTAAGGAACAATAATAGTACCTAATCATACATTACTTTCTGGAGTGAAACTCTGCCCAAAGCTGAAATTCTGTGCAAGATTAAGCAAATGATGAGCATTCTCCATTTTAATTTGGTTCATGAGTTTAAGTTTCGCTTCCAGGACATATGGGGAGAGCCGATTGCGATAGGTCGGACCTTGCTGCGTTTCTTCGAAGTCAGCATGGTCAAACTCCCCTATCCACCCAGGCGATTCGTTTCCGATATCATTATTTTCTTTGGCTTCCTCTCCGTCCTTCTCTTGCTTGATGTTCTTTTTAGCTGCTCTAATTTCCTTGTTAGCTTTTCTCTGGTTCATTTTCGCCTTCTGAAGAGGCGAGTAATACGAAAAACAAGCGACACGCGTTTTCTCTCTTTTAGACTCTTCGTCAATACTGGCGAGCACAGTTGTTGCAACATCCTTCGAGTTCTCGATGTCAAAATCCGCAGGTAAGGTCTTAAATTTTTTCTTTTCGAGGGCCAAGACGAAAGGCATTTTGACCTTCTTTTTTTCAAGGGCTGCCCAATCGATGCCTTTAAACCAAGGGTGCATGATTACTTCTTTAACTCCGCCCTTTGCGCCTATTCGTTTGGTAGGATCCTTTTCAAAGAGTCTTTCGAGAAGGTCTTGAAGCTCTTTGGTGAGATAATCCGGGATGTGGGGCTTCGCCTTCGTGATTTTTATCTTTAAGTCCGACAGGTTATCAGCTTCGAATGCTAGTTTGCCAGTGACAAGTTCGTAGATGACAGGACCGACGGCGTATATATCATTCATATAATTATAGCCAGTGTTCAAATAGACCTCTGGTGCAAGAAACCTAGTCACAAGCTTACTAACTCGTCAAATATTGGTAATTACTCTGGTGTTCCACAGAGAGAATAATTTGGAGCATTAATGTCATCCACTTTCTTCGCAAGGCCGAAATCGCAAATGTGAGCATGACCTTCCGCGTCTATCAGCACGTTTTCTATTTTCAAATCCCGGTAGATGTATTTTTTGTCATGAAGCCCTTTTAATCCAAGAAGAATTTCTGCGGCGATATGTTTGCAAGCGTTTTCGGATATCTTTCTGAATTTAGAGAGAGCGTGCAACAGGTCTCCTCCAGCGAGGAAATCAACAACGAAATAGCAGCATTTTTCCTTTGAAAGAAATGAAAAAATCAATGGGAATACTAATAATTCTCTGATTACTGTTTGAAACGCAGTGTGAATCTGGACCAAAAATGGACATTTCAGCTCCAACATCGCATTTCTCTCCCGAAGAAGCGCTCCTCTGTCTTGAGGCTTGAGCGCGCCTTTTTTAATTTGCTTCAGAGCGTAGAATCTACCATTTTTCCTCCAGCGCGCTAAATATTACAGTATAATAGTTTAGAAAATTGGACTGCGAATCCGCTTTTACCTAAGAAAACTGTAGCGAATCCTCCTTGGCCTAACTTGGCTAAAATCTCAAAATCTTTGAGGCTGATACGTGACTCAATCGGTGATTCTTGGGTTTCTGAGATAAAATTTTTATGAAAGAAGGCAAGTTCGATCTGGTCTTGGAGATAATCGAGTTTTTTATCAGGTAGTGTAAGGAAGTAATCAATAATAAGCTCTCTTTTCTTCGTCTCAAGACTCACGATTGAATCGATATGGACGTCTGTGAGTCCTTTTTCTTCAACGATTTCAAGCAATTTGCTCAAGGCCAGAGTAAAGAGGTCTGCGCTTGTGCTCTGGTGAAGTTTTTCTGTTGTGAAATTTAGGTTAAAAGACTTTCCTGGAGCGTAATCGATTATAATTGTGATGGTGCTTGTTTTGAGGATTGGAGTTTCTTCATTTTTCTTAGTGAGTCCAAGTGGAACTGAGTACGTTGCGTCATCTTCACAAATTGAATGAAGTTTCTTGTTAATAAGCTGAGCCTTTTTGTTGTCAGTGGGTTTCATAAGAGTGATTCTTCGGTCTATAATAAAATAAAATTGGATTCTTGGAAGGAGGTTTAACTTATACTAATTTATTTCATTAAAGTGGGTGCATGAACCCCTAATAAAAGAAATTGGTTCATTATTATTTTTTTCAGGAGACTCGGCTACAAAAATTCATTGACGATGCAATTCACAGTAATCTGCACTGTCACCCCATAAAGGGAAATTATAGTGAGGTTTGACCTCAAATATGATCATAAAATGATGCTGATACGAGGAAAAAAGGGGAAAATATCGAGCAATCTACGTTAAAGTAAACAATTTAGAATAATTGAAATGAATGCATGATTCGGCTGCAAGCGAAAGATGTTTGACAAGAGTTTGTGTGTATTTTCTTTTGTGTTGGATCCAATGAGTAACATCAGCTCATAAAAATAATTATTTTTATTCCCCGCTAGAATTTATTCAAAAGTGACCGCATCAGAGAAATGCAGAGGACGCAGCAGATAGAAAAAGATGACTGTTCGATGTTAGAGGGTAGTAAATACTTGAAATTTTCATTTTAAGTTTTTTTTCCTTAAAGAGATTGAAAAATCTCTCGTGAGTATTGATCTTTCATTAAATGCAATATAGATGCCTCATACAGAGTTTAATCCATCATAAATGAAATGAGTTCATTAAGCTCATTCTCAATTGAAATTTCTATGAAAAAAATTTTTCTCATTCATCAAGCTATACTATCTTTTTTTACCCTCCCTCTCATGGTTTCAACAGGTGTCCAATATGTATAAAAGGATGACAATCTACATAACGCCTCTTCGTGCTTAGGACAGAAGCAAACCTTCCTGACTAGCTTTTCTTTGTGAGTATTAGCCTTTGATAACTTATGAGAAGATTATCCAATAATAATATAAGCAAGCATTCGAGAAAATTGTCTCGTCATCAAAAAATGGGATTAATCTTTCTTATCTAAAAAATAAATTCGTTTCTTCAAAGACGATAAGGCCCTGACGGATTAGATCCAAACTCAACTGAACTGTGCAAGTCCCTCATCTCCAGAATGCAGGTTCAAGGACTGTTGTCAGAAATAAACTCCCATTAATGAAATCTCCTCGAATCGAATATTCTCAGACTTTTAGTAGTTATGTCAAATACTGGATCACAAATACTTCTACTTTGAGAGTTATTGACGTTATTATAAGGAGCATCAATTAATTTAGAGCTTTTACTCTAACATAATCAGAATAAATTTTAAGCTATTTTTTCCAAAATCTAAACTAAGGCGATTCATGGAATTATTCCAAAAAACAACAGAAAAAATCCCAAACTTTCTTTTTTTCACTGCAAAAAACTCTCCCACTGTAATATTCCTTATGATTAACTTCCCTGCCAATGGTAGTAAAGAATCTCTTTATCTTCGTCCCTAATCAGGAGCTTCTCTCTCTGAATCTTATGAAAAAGTTACTATTGCTACAAAGAAACTTTGTTGGCAAGCTAAACCAACCCAGTTCAACAACTCTCTGTTTTGCTATTCTTGGCAAATACCACGGTTCTTATTGTTAGAATTTGATACTGATTCTTCTTGCTCCAACAACAAGGGACTTAAAGCTGGTTCCTACTAAGAAATATCTGAATTGTTATAATTTTCAACTATCTCATTCAATCTGCTTCTCTCCATTGTTGTTAATTTGACTGTGTGATACAAGTTAGATCAGGTAAATAAAAAGTCATAAATTGTAGGACGCCTATCAACAAGTCATTTGTGTAGATATTAGAAGTAATAGCATTAATAATAGAGATGAGTTTAACTATAATATAAACCTCCTTTCCAAGCATTACACATGTAGATAAATTGGAGAGGAAGATACTTAGTAAGATTATACGAATTATATTGATATATAGACACTCATAATATTATCAAGGAAGTTCTTGGAGGCTCACACCGCCATTAATTTGGTAGTTTGTATTTTTCACAATTAGCAACATCTTAAGACGTTTACGGAGAGGCCAGTGAATCGAATACTGCCAGCCTCTTCAAATGTGCACTTGAATACTGTCGCTTGAAGAAGAACTCTTCGAAATTTTGGAGAGCTTCTGCTTGGCTTGAAAAAAATTTCTCCATGTTCCTCATCTTTTGCGTATAGCTGTGTGCATAGGATGAAGAATTGCCATAGCATCGGTTTGAACTATGGAGGAACTGGCATCGAGGACCATACTGACAAAACATTTCCTCATGGAAATGCTTGCATTTTACAGTTTTATAGTTAGCTGGAACATGCTGTTTAGCATTCAACTCGTGCTCGCCGTGAGCAAAAGAGCATTTTGCTCCTAGCGGGCAGGTTTGCCCAATTAGATAATTTTTACAAAGCTTGAAAAATAGATTTTTAGCCTTTTCTTTGAGAGTCAAGGAGTGTTTACCTCGGTTTTCTTTTTTAATTGATAGTTAATTTTTCTATCAAGCATGTTTAAGCTTTTTCTCTTGACTTCATAGGGAGGGACCTGTGGACTAATTCGATGTTTCGTCTGTCTGTGGTGTGCTTCTTCAGGCATGAATTCCTCCATGACCTCTTGGCTTAAGGGTGTACACACTGCGCTCATAGATCCTCTGTCGTATACCGGCTGTATAAATCGAAAAAAAATTATAAAATCTCCGAAAAACCAACTTTTCATCCAGATTTTCTCAATCGAACGCTTATCCAGAGCCGCACTGCATGGTCAGTAACATGAGAAGGATTCTTTATTGTCCGTCTTTTATTTCCAAAGTGTATTTTAATTACTAAATTTCTAAAGAAGAAATTGACAACCATTAACAGGCATTCTATCGAACACGAAATACTTTAGACTCCTCTTCCGATTTGATTTTTTGAGAAGGTAAATGCTGCTGAAGCAATTTAGTGATAAATGTTCAGTGGATATGTCAATCTTTAGAGAGGCTTGCATTATCGTGGGCTGGGCAAGTTCCTGCAAATAGCTAGGAAAAAGAGAAAAACTTTCTGGAAGGTTGTTCTATTTTCTAATTTTTCGCACCGGGTCATTTTATTAACTGAATGCCGAACACGCGAAAGAATCCTTCAAATATTCTATTAGACAAATTAACTGCGCGAAATTACAATCTTATAACATAATATAAGGACGAAGCCCTATGAAATTACATATTGCAAAGTAGCCGTTAAGCTGCTCAGTATCGTAGAAATGTGGGTAATGCAACCAATTCCATTGGATTTCTGAACAACGATGCTTTCATTTATGCAAAACCGATAGATCTTAGAAAAGTTGATTCGAATCTTATAGTTAAACAGCCGTAGTAGTAGTTTCTTTCTTTGCATCGCTGCAGAGAACTAAAACCCCCATTTTACTTAAGGAAGTGGTGCTGTTATTTCTTTATTTATAGTTTTGTAGGCTATCTTTCTTTTAAATTGAGGTTGCGTTTTGGGTATGGTGAGTGCAATATTATAAGCTGTGATAGTTACTTTATTTAGTTTGAAATAATAGTTTATAAAGAATCTTCAAGTCTTTGGTAACTGTATCTTTTCTCAAAAACCTCTCTCAGAGAAAATTTCACTTATCAAATACATTTGTTGCCATTCCTTTTACTGTTCACTTAATTGATATTTCCACGTGTTTTTGAAATCAATTTTCAAACAAGAGAAGAACGTCAAATAATGCTAAATATTCGACATAGATTCCATCTAACAATCCAAAAAAAAATGAAGAGTACGGTGAGCCCGGAACAAAGTTAATAGGAATAAACATAATCTCAAGCGTCTCCAAATAAAATTTGTAAATATGACCCCGCTTGCATAATAGAATTGATTGTGATACTTAAGGGAGCATTACCGCTTTAGTCTCAGCAACTTCAACGAGTAGAAATTTTGTATCACTGGATTTCGCAAAGCAAGCAAGCAAATTTATTTGCTCCCAATCATGGTCATTCGAAATAAAGGATTGAAAACATAGAAAATATTTGACTGCAGAGTCGAAACAGAAAGCTCTTATTATGATTTTCTGTCGATAAAACTGACTGCTAAATACTTCCTTCGAAAAGTCACTCTCTCGTAGCAACATGCAGGTAGAATAGAAATAACTAATTTTAATCTATGCCAGAAAGCTCAATTTTTTGATTGCAATAATAGTAAGTTGGCACAATAACGTTGTTTCGAAATCCTTAATTATATTCTAATTTTAGATACTCTTTCTCAAGGAAAACTCTTTAAATGAAGTAGCTCTCTATCTCTTTCACCTTCCATCTTGAACTTTTAGAGCCTCACCTCTCTTTCAAACAACTTTATCGATAGGATATTTTTCTGCTTCTGGAATGGCGAAAAAAGCAGTATGTTGTGATTTAATTCAGCTAGATCCTGCCTGTTCTTGCACGGAAACTCTCTGAATTAGTCGATTCGTCGCTGTTTGCAGAAAAGAAACGCTAAAAAGCGCCATTTACCCCTCCGAATTAAATAATGCATCAGAGGGGTATTTAGCTAATAATTATTATTTATGAAAATCGTTCTCATTAGAAGGGGGTACTTAGATATTATTAATCTATTAATAATTCTTATAAAGACGCAGATGATATAAAATACTTTAGCATTTAGCGGGAAGTTAATGCCTAACTTCGCTAAAAAAAAAACACCGTACTCATGATCAACATCTTAATTCGTTGTTGCCAGCCACTGCCGCTGAGTCTCAAACTTTTAAGTCCTCGATTTTACAGAATAATTTCGAAGAATGTCCCCCATCTGAACAACGTTTTTCAGTTTGGTGCGCTTCTCACAGAAAAATACTCTGAAAGAACCATCACATAAGAGAACTAAGCGGCTTTTGAATGATTATCTGCTTCGGTGTTTAAAATACTTAATGCGAATCAACCTCTGTAGGCCTTTTGGGTTTATAGCTGCAACATTATTAGTTAATAGGTAAAAATAAACGACTCAAAGAACCCTTAAGCCTTTCGGAATTAGTTGGGTAGATAGGGCTTTAACTTTATCAATGTTTAGAAAAATTAATCAAAATGCGATTTTTGCATACTCTGTTTTGCATGAATTTTTTTTATTATTGCGTATTTTAATTACCAATAGCATTTCTCAGCTACCCGTGGTGATCGATTTCATTATTGGATTAAAGCAAATTAGAATATCCTTCCTGAATAAAATTTTTATTAAAAATGCTTTTCGAAGTGCGTCAGTTATTTTATTGATTTTTCCGAATTCGGAGCCTGTAAATTAATTCCATCCACCCATAGCGCTTCTCCCTCAGACGATTAATGCCGATTTCTGCCTCTTAGTTGCATTATAGTAGTGCGTAAGGAGCCTCATTGAAGGGGTCAAATCGCTTTTTGCTCAGAATTATTATATGGATTGAAAATTTAATGACTTTTAGGGACGTTGCATGGAGAATTGATTTCAAGAGTATTTGGAATAGGAATTATTATACTAAATCATATTATAAAATAAACGAAAGTTATATTAGATGTTGCCTGCTCTCTCGACTGCAAACGCCGAAACCCAGCTCAAACCCGAAGAGATACAGCAGCAAATCCTATTCACGGTTCTGAATATCAAGAGTCAGCAGAACAAGCTCAAGCTTCTTCTCGCACAGCAAAATTTGACCAATGCTAATGAGGAAGACTTGGCCCCGATTAAAGAGGTGTTACAAGATCCATTAGAAGCGATCCAAGCGCAGCAAAGCGCTAAGACTCAGAGCCAACCAGCAAGATTGGGTGTCTTTGGGATGCAACTCCAATCTGATTTTCAGTTTATGGCCAGTTTGGGTCCTTTCTTATCGGTAATTTTCAAACCATCGCCTGCGGCAGCCTCTACTACAGAAAATAATACAAATAATCAAACAGGTTTTGTAGCCACAAAATCTGATCACAAATCCAAGAACTTCAGCACTAAAATCCTCGATAAAGACGCAGTTAAGCAGGAAGCGGAAGAAGCAGTCTCACCGACAACCCCTGCCTCGGTTGAAAAGGTTCAAACCACGAAAAAGATTCGCAAAAACGGGGAAAGATGTCTCAACAAATGCGGACACCCTGAAAGAAAACATTATGCCAAAGGTTATTGCAATAACTGCTATCACAAGTACGGAAGAACCGGAAAACCGAAGTACTGCGAACATGAGGTCATCTATGCGAAAGGACTCTGCCAAAAATGTTATTTAGTCAAATATAATCAGGTAAAAAGCTCATATTTTCATCGATTAATCGCCTTTAGGCCAAGACAAGCATGCATAAAAAGAGCGACTCCGTCCACAAGATCAAAACTGAAGAAGAAGCGCCAAAAATTTTAGGAACTGCATAAATAGATTCTCTTAAAATTTCAATTGAAGGCGGGCTTGGGCCTCCTTTCGGTTGCTGCTGAAGAGTGTGGGCTAGAAAAGGCTTTCAAGGTTATTTCAGAGCAACGCAAAATAAAGCTTTCTTATGTTCTTTCCATTTTAATAAAGTTGTAGAGTTTGTCTCTTTGTTGTCAGGTTAGGAGTATATACATCCTGTATATTGTCAGTTTCTCAAAGGAATTTTCAGCTATTTTCGTATCAATTCCATTAAATCTCTGGGCACTGTAAGATTGAGACGGTCAGAAATTTGTAGAGAATCAATAAAATTTGGATTTGATAATGAAACTGCCTAAGATTGCATTGTCAAAACAATTGTTTAGTTAACGAGGCAAGCTCTGTGTATGAAGATGCTATTAACAAAAACGCTTGGGGGTTCTAGCTCGAATGCTGAAATAGACAAATGGAGCTGGCATGAAAATTGCAAACAATTAGAGAACACTGTTTAATAGCTCAAATATTGAATTGAGAAAGGTGACTTCAGTAAGTTTACCTCAGCGTAGTTTCGGTAAGGTAATGTATCGTACAGCTCAAACGAATGAAGGTGAGGCATAGCTGTCTCATAAGAGCAGGTGATAAAAAAATAGTGACGATAAATCATGAACTTCAACTGACAATAGTCTAGATAGCTCTGCTTTTCAAAATTTTGTCTGCAACTGGATAAAATGTGCACTATCCCAGCTCAAAATCGTATCCAATCGACAAGCATAGGAAGCCATCCTTAATGGGATTTATTGATCCTCTATCCTTTTCAGTTTCATCCCGAATAAATCGAAGCATCCGAGCAAGGGCTTCCATCTGCAACGTTACACATTAGTTTCCTTTGATTATCAAACATTTGAAGAGCGATTATTATTCTATTTTTGAAGTTTCCTAATCTGAATACCATTAAGGTGTTAGTTCAAGATTTTGCTCAAATTAGTGCTCCACTGAATACTAAATAGACCCATAAGAGAGAATATCAATAAATTTTTCGAGAGCACACCACTTTAACGATTTTGTTTTTGAATGAAAATGGAAGGGTAAAAAATTTCTTATTAAGTATTCAAAAGAAAAAAAAAAAAGTGACACCTGTTCTGATCAGAGACATTTCAACTAATTATGCAACTGAAAAGACCTTAATACCTCTTATGCCCCCTTAGGATTGGCCATCACGGCACAGCACTAGATGACTCCCTGATTCTTTCAATAAGATGAGATCATCCTCATCTTTTTGAACTACTTCTATTGGAATTTTTTTTTAAAAAAAAAAATCATGGTTCAGCTATAATTAGTTCCAGTTGTGATATCCTGTTTAATCAAGGATTTTTGGGAAATTCCGTCCATAACCATAGCAAACCAAATGCGTTCTTTGTCAGAGGGAAAAATGCAGCTTGGAGATTGGACTGTTGAGAAGGAACTGAGCTCAGGGGCATTTTCCAGGTATTTTTTTCTCACTTCTTGGTTAATAAAACTACTTTAGGGTCTATCTAGTGAGTAATCCCATGACAAAAGAGGAAGCAGCTGCAAAAATTTTTGACAAGAAAGTGCGTGCCTTGCCTTCGAGTTTTAAGAAAGAGGCTGACCTTTTAGCAAGCTTATCCCACCCTGGCCTAGTCAAATTCAAAAGCTTTCAAGAACTGATGAAACTGACTTCTCCTGACGGAAAATACCGTTATGAAACTGTCTTATTTACAGAATATGCATCTGAAGGTGATTTTCATAGTTTTCTCGAGGAATTTGCTCCCTTTCCTGAGGATCTCGCTCGAACTTATTTCAAGCAAATAATCCAAGTTGTAGAATACCTTCACAACAATGACGTCTGCCATAGAGACTTAAAGCCTGAGAATTTTGTTCTCACGAGTAATTTCGCCCTTAAGCTTTGCGATTTTGGAAGCGCAGCTTCTTTTAAGGAAGACGGGAAATTTCAAGGATTTATTGGCACTGATACATATCTTGCACCTGAATTTCGTTCCAAGAAGCCGTTTGGAGGCGAGAAAATGGATATATTTGCCTGCGGGATCATGCTTTTTGCGATGTTGTTGGGTTATCGTCCGTTCGGACTTGCAACGCCAGAAGATGGTTATTATTCTTTGCTCATGAAGGCTTCGCCTGCAGATTTCTGGGATAAACACGAAAAGAGCACAAAAGCTTCAAAGAATTTGAAATTTCTTTCAAAAGAAGTGAAAGACTTGATTGTAAGGATGCTGGCTAGCGATCCGGAGGAAAGGTTGAGTTTGAGTGAGATAAAAAGGCATAGTTGGTATCAAGGGCTTGATGTAAAGGAAACAGAACTTAAACAAAGACTTCATGAGATTAGCATTGAGAAATTCGAAGCAATGTCTTTTAGCATCGGAGTAAATTGATAACACGAAGGCGCATTTTTCTGTCGACTAGAACGTAATCTGAAGAGGCAAGAATGCCAACAGCGACTAAAGACTTTATTAGTCTTTGGTAGAAGCTTTGCAGCTTTTGTTGTTTTCTTAAATTTAAAAAATTGTGTGTGTTGTTAAATAAAGTATTTATATATAAGATCTTCGTAAAACTTCTTAAGAAAAAATACCAAATGGAAAAAGGAGTATTTATTAGCTTTATTATCCATAATATAGAGCTGAGTCGGTCTTTGGTGATCGAAAGAGGTGTATTTACAATAGCAACAGCCCTAATATTATACTTGAGCGCTATTGTTGGTAAAAGATCTCACTCAATTCCATAGAATATTAGGACTACTATCAAATGCATGTAGAATTCCCAGTATTACACTAGACTCAATATCGAGACGTCAATTTTATGGCTAGCCTTTTCAGTAATGCCTTATAAACTTTATCATGGATGAGGTTATGATAGCTTTTGCAAGAATAATTTTCAATCTTGAGAATTATATACCCAAAAGTTAATGAAGAGTTGTGGAGCTTGCAAAAAAATCGAGACAGATCCGAAAAAATTCATCAGTTTATGATGGAAAAAGATCAATTTCTCCATCCCGTATATCGACTAATAGAAAGAAATCTAATTCGGTGAGTTATGCTTCTTCAAGATCTGTTCTCATTATTCGATAATCTATTCCCTTCCAGAAAAGCCCGAGCAACCGTAAAATTTTCTTACTGAGTTATTTTTGCCGCTGAGAATTAATTTTGGCAAATCTCTAAAAGCCCGAGCTATTTTTAATTGATAACCTCTCGATGTATCTGTATTCATTATAACATTCTAAATTCACAAAAGAATTTCCCAATGTCCTCAACCAGAGCCACTCCTTACCTCAATATTGGTCCAATGCCAGAATTTCAATGGTCCTCTGTTCAATCTCCTTTCAACCGAAGTCCCCAATTTTTTCAAAGAGAGCCCATTTCAAATAGTTCCTTCAACCCCAATTGCACTCCGTTGCAGAGGAATACGCCAATTTCAGGTGAAAATTCGGATTGGTACATCCCTCAAACTTTTCAGTACAAGCCAACGAAACGCTACCGTCAAAAATATGACTCTAGATCTGCTCGAGAGAGTCAGAATGAATACACTTTTCAGAGGATTCATCCAGCAAATAACAGTGTTGCATCAGATGGATTGGAAACGATTCTTAAAATCTTGGATCGACAGCAACGAGCAATTTCTAAATTAAGTCAGGATTTCCAAGAGAGCAGCGTGAAGGCTGAGAAAGCCAATGAAATTATCAATAAGAGACTGCAACAGATTGAAACTACTATTTTTCACAAAGAAAAAAGAATTCTCAGAAAGATTCAAACAAATAATCCTGGTTTTAATAAGAGCATAAGCCATGAAGAAAAACCAATTCAAAGGGATACACAAGAAACGCCACTTCTAAAGAAATCTCAAGAAAAACCTAAAATCGCAATGACTCCACTCAAGCTACCTCTACGAGAACACGATCTTAGTATGGTTAAACACTCTTGTATGAGAACCGAAAGGCCGACCCCTAGAGGTGGAAGTTTTTAAATATACCGAAACCGATGATCTAATACAAATTTGCTTAATGAAGGCAAACTTCACCTTTAGTGGATTTTTGTTTAATTTATTTATGTAGAAACATTAGATGTCTGAATGGGCCTGAGACATCCTTTTGATTTTTTTATTGTTTGTCCATCTGCTCTCATTATAACTTCGATCCTCTGTGTTATTTAATGATCTGTTAATGCTACATTACAATCTAAGACGACCTCAATTGAGAAGCAAGTGGATTATTCTTGCTCATAGAGCATTACTTCAGAAAGGATATAAGAAGCAGCTTACCTTCAATATACTAATAATAAAAAAACAAACCAAAGATAAACTTCTCAAGTAATTTATTTATAAATCAGGAAGGTCTCTTTGAAACACAACGTTAAATCATTCAAAAAAATCCTTTTAGTGTAAATCTCTTTTCATAAGAAACTACCTCATGGTTTTGAATACAGACGGTGTTCCAACCTGGCCAGAGTCTTTCTTCAACGGTGATGTCATGTTATACAACAGCATTTTCTAATCATTAAAACAGTCATCCAATATTTTATTAGAAAAAAATGCTTACATCGATCTTAGAGTCAGTAAGTTGCGGAGAGTTCTTCTTTCGTGGTATTTTAGGGGTTATATCCACCAATGGACTGCGACTCACGCTGTTAGGATTGCGATCCGAGAATCTTAGGTTGGTCGTTCTTCGCTTTAGTGGTGTTATCGTGCTGTACGAAGGGTCAGAGTTCTCTTTATTAGGTCGCTGTTCCTCATTTCGGTCACTGTTGGAGCTGTTTTGAGTAGAGGTTTCTTCTGTGTCGTTATTGAGAAGGAACTCGTTAAAGGCGTAGATATCTGTGAGTTCTCGTCCAAAGATGTCGAAGGAAGGCGATGAGAGTTCAGAAACCATTCTGGTGGGCTTTTGGCCGCTGTAGAACGTGCGTGAGGTCTCGTCTGTCAGATTTAACTCAGGCGAGTTCATCACAAAGCACTGGTTCGTTTCATTCAAACTCAAGGCACTCAGCTGCCTCCAAGGAATGGGGCTGCTAAAGTTTTTTGAGGGGTATTGTGAGTTCTCCATTGAAGTTTGAAAGTAAAGATTTAAATATTATATTTCGTGCCTTTTCAAATCTATAATATTTAACAGTTCGCGGTTTCCGTTATACCGGAAGAAAATACCGTACCAAAACATTTAACTATTCAAATTAACTATCGTGTTCTTAGCAAGCGATATCAAATCTTGAACCGGCTGGTAACGAGGCCTATCAGCCTCTTTCCAATGATTTCTATGGATTAGTGGAGGATAATATCGCTTTCAGAAGCTGAGAGCTTTCGCCAATGTGAAAGCGTTAACAGCCATTCACTTGGGTATTGAAGTAGAACGCCATGCTATGAATAGGTGGCTTGTGGGGATAAATACAGTGTTTTATTCAGAGACTGGATGCTTTACAATTATGTACATATTTCCCTTTGTGAGATATCGGAGACTTGAGTCACACCAATAGAATTATAATAGCTTTTCTTTATTGATGGCTCTTTCAAGACTCACTTCCATAAGATAGCTCTCCTCCATAACTTATGATATCTAAAAACTCGATATCCTAACTATAATGATAATACAGTGCCAATTCACTTCATTCAAAATAGCCAACAAGATATTCGTTTCCTCAGATTTGGCTAATTAGCAGTTGATTTGCGAATTTATTCATAACTATGAATATGAAAACGATTGAAGAATAACATCAAGTGCATGTATTTGTAAAATTCAATGAAACCAAAAAATTTAGCTCAAAAGAATATTGTTAATGGGGATGAACAACAGCTTGATGGTATATCCGACAGCTCCCATAATGAGGAATCCAATAGCGCATGAAGAAGCGATCTTGATGTACTCTAAGCACGGAGTCAGTTGTTGCTTTGATTGGTTTAAACTTTACCTTTTTTGTCTGGCTTAGTGCACTTGCGAATGAACTTTACGCTGTCATCGGCAAAAGTTTTAAGGTCTTCGACTGTCTCAGTCACTGGGTTGCCTCCTTTAGCCATTGATTTATTCTCTGTGATGAGCTATTATCTTTTTGCAAAATTAAAAAAGTTATTTCTCAGTTGTGTCGAAGGTGAATAAATATAAAGGAAAAACGTGTCTATCGAAATTCTAAATAAGAATATAAGGAAAATCAACGGAAAAAATTGATCTCTATTGTATCGCAAATAAGGCTGAATTTCCAAAGTAAAGTCCCTTCAAGAACTACCCGTGGCTTTATACAAGTATTGTCTCTTGCTTCCATGGGTCCCATAATCTTATCAATGTGAAATTAATTATCAGAGATTTTCTGAAAACGAGATGTATAACTGAGCTATTTAGCCCTTCGGGATAAAAAAAATCTCCGTTGGTGTTTTTCATTAATCAGTATTGCCAAAGTATTTCTTGATGGTTCGGCTTGAACAAATTTTCTAGAACACTCAATTCATCAATGTTTTTTGTTCAAAGAATCACTTATTCGTATTATTGCAAAGCACAAAGTGTTTTGGAGACGATTGTTTGCTCATTCGTTTTCTCAGATTATTTTAGCATCATAAATAAAGAGGCGAGTAGAGAAAGGAAATTAATGTAATTATAAGTGCCAATTTCGTTCGTTTGTTTCAATAAAAGATTCTAACAGACGCAAAAACATTACGCAAATTGTTTGGAGCTGCTTGAAATTGACACGATTCGGAGTACGCGAACTGATTCAGTTTTTAGATTAAGTTGCCATACTTTTTTTGGAGTAAAGACAGATATTTCTGAAACGATTGGTGGATTAGTTTGTTGCTAATAAAGAGGCGATGTCCTGTTCTCTCTCATTATATTGAGGATAGATCACTAAACGGAAGGTTTTCCTGCGCAGATAATCATCTTCTTAACAAGATATACTTAGCGCAGTCTACAAAAAGGAGCTGCTGTGACAATCCAATATACCAGCTAAGAACAAAAAGTGTGGACAAATCTTCAGTGCTCGCTTACGAGAGAAAAATGAAGGTCAGATATTTATTCGGTTTTTAGTACTACACACAGAAGCAATTCTGATTCAAAATTACTTCGACTCTTGTTCATGCTCTCTACAGCTCAATAAAAGTTCAAATGAAACAACACACCAACATAGCAAGTCTCAAAAAGTATGGCATTTAATGATTTCTAATAGGGATCCATACGACCTTAGTTATATTTATCTCTCTCTCTCATTGGATTTTTCAAGAATGATATTGATAATTCATCCCAGAAGAATCCCATATGTATCTCTTTTCATATATTTTTTAATTTTTTTTTTGGGCTAGGTCGCTCAATGTCCAATCTCCCAACAAAAATAGAAGCTAAAATCAAATATACTTTATGATGAGAATAGAACAGTCTCTCCTCGACAGTAAAATTAGTAGGGACCCAGCTTATACAGTCATATTATAACTTTCTATCAAAAAGAATTTTCTATGACATATTGAGTGTATAATACCATACTGACTTTGTAGTTTAAGAAATTCGATTAAAATAGGTGAATAAATAAGTGAAGCATCAGTAATAGCCCAAAATCTTTTGTGATTCGCAATGTTTCTTTGACTGACTTTGACCTCTTTGAAATCACACTAATACATGTCTCCAAAATATTTGAATTCTGAAGGTTTTACCATAGATTTCCTTTTTTGGAATATTAGAGAATTCGATGGTATAGCAAGCCATTTATGATTATTTGTTCAATCGCCGGCGTCAATAGCCTTTCTTTAAAAGTGAAGAACACTCCAATATCAGATGTCAAACCCCAACGCACAACTAACACGAAAATTTTCCAGAAAGAATGTATTTTAAGAACAACCAGTGTTAAACATTTCTGAGTCAGTAAACGTTCAGTTTTCACAAAATACTTCTTTAACTTCTTCAGAGACCCAGCTTTCTGACCGAATCACATTTAATAGCAAAGGAACAAGAAACGCAAGCTTACTAAGCGCTCTTAGATTCTTAATCACTGGTATATTCTGATGATTCGAATTAGATGCTCTTTATTCCGACTCAATTAATTTGTTCGTCTTGATTATTATACGATATAACTCAAAGTCATAAAATTTAATAATTGAAAATCGAAAAATCTATCCTGAAGAGAATGCTGTCCAGTTTTAAGCTCACTAAACTTCATGTCGTTATTTTATTATTGCTTGTGGTCATTGTGAAGAAGGAAGAAGTGTTAGATCTCCTCGAGAGCACAAGTAGAAAACTTTCTGGTTTCTTTGACAAAGATTTCGTTGAATATCAGCAAGCATGGTCTGATTTCTCGAATGATCTTCAGAATAAGTTCATCAACGAGACTCAAAATATCTGGGAGAAACTAAGCAACTCCTCCAAATCCATCGAAGAAGCCTTTGCTAACGGCTCCATTTCTCTCAAAACCGCCCTTGAGATGCCATGGCTGGACTTTAATGGTCTTTTTGGTGGAAAAAACGACTCCTTATTCTCCTTCGTAGTAACAGATCCTGACGCACACTCAGAGCTTGAAGACATCTTTACGCTAAAAAGCTATCCGTACGAGGTTCATTACTTGACGACATCTGATGGGTACATCTTACAGCTATTTCGAGTGCAAGCGAAAGCCCAACAAGGGATTAATATCTTGAAAAAACCTGTGTTGTTGAACCATGGGATTTTTTGTGGTGGGGACGTATGGATTTGCAATATCGAAGAGCTCTCTCCGGTGTTTATCCTTGCTAATGCCGGCTATGACGTGTGGATTGGTAATTTCCGAGGGAATAAGTACGGGAGAAACCACACGTGGCTGAATCCTGATAAAGATCAAGAATTTTGGGATTTTACATGGCAGCACTCATCACTCTACGATATCCCTAATACCCTGTCCTATATCTACCATCTTACTAGACAAAAGATCTCTTTGATAGGGCACAGCGCAGGAGCGCTCTCAATTATTGGAATGCTGGCTGGTGAGCCAAGAGAAGATGTGAAACCGCTCCTCGGAAAGGTGTTTTTGGTGGGTCCTGTTACGTTTATGAAGCATTGCGACCATCAGATCCTTAAAGCAGTTTTGAGCTTGGATTTTGACTGGTACATCGAGAAATTCGGAGTGCAAGAGGTTGTAATCCCGAGAAGAGTGCTAGGTCCGGCGATCGTGTATTTTTGTCACTTCTTCCATGAGTTATGTGGCTCGTTCTCAAGGTATCTGTCTGACACTGATCCAAATCTAGTGAACCCGGTGAGAATGAGCGTGTTTGCAGGTAGATACCCTCAGGGGACGAGTATTAGAAGCATGATACATTTCCAGCAAATGCTGAAAGAGCAGGACTACATCATCAGGCTCTATGATTATGGACCGAAAATGAATGCTGAGAGATATGGAACCGAGCAAGCGCCAGTCTTGAACCTTTCGGATATTGATACGCATATTTATATATATGCTGGACTTCAAGATAAACTGACGAATATTGAAGACGTTAGAGCGGCAGCCAAGCAGCTGAAGTCGGTGACCCTCCAGGAGATCGATGCGGGGCATTTGAGCTTCCTTCTAGGGAAGAACATGACATATGTGCATGATATCATTGACAAGATGGAAGATAATGAGGAAAGTTGTAATGTTGTGAACTAATTACTTTGTTGACAATAGTTAAGTTACTCATTACTAACTAATTACGAAAGAACTAAGTGATAAGTGAGAGGATGCGTAACTAAATCCTCCTTTAACTTTATAAGCAAGGATATATCAAGTCCGGTATTTGATTTGTCGTTTATCTACTTGATGTTACCTTTAAATTTGTGCATCCCTGGAAACTATTACTGCCGTATCTCTGTGCTGTTAACTTCTCTTTTTCTATATAAATTAATTTTCTCAGACCGTTGTGGTTGAGGATGAGGTTATGAGGAATCAGCACTAAGATAGCTAGCTGTAAAGGTAATTCTGTAATTGTCATTCTCAAGTAAGTTCAGTTATATGTTTCAGCATACACAAGCAAATTTGCGTAGATAACACAACAACTTTCACCTGTGCTTAATTATTAAATGTGTAGGTTATATTGATTGGTTTATTGATAAGTGAATTTTAATGTCTGATATTACTTTCAGCGTTGGCTCCTTCATCGCTTCGAGTTCCTGGTACTAATGAGGAGTTAAGAGTAAGTAAGTGGTTGCAAAGTGTATTAGATTTTTACGCTCATTTCTTGCCAATCGTTTTCAGATAAGAGCGAACTGAATTGATCGTTCAACTCTTCACCTAAAAGCTCGCTGCCTTGGCCCATGAGATACAGGTAGAGCTTATCTGCAAATGACTTTCGCACATTAGGATACCTTGCAATACGAAGATTAGCTTTATGTGAAATACTCAGTCATTGTTAGTACTGGTGAAATAGTAGGAACGTAAAAGCGTCCAAGAGTTTTCCCAGAACCTTAGTGTCTCTCAGGCTTAAGCAAGCAATAAAGATTCCAACGCTGTTTTCAACCTAGTTTATTTTATATTAGCTTATTTACCTCGAGATAAACAAAATTTTACTCTGACAAACGATTTAGCTTTGAAGACCTCTTTTGAGGTGAGATCTACAAGCTCATTTGCTATCGGAGTAATGACTTCTTCTTGCAGCAATTCTTGGCAATTGAAAATCAGATCAACCGTCTTAAATAACGGAATGAGGATTCTATCATCGTTAGGATGGTCTCGGATGATAGCAACGATTTTATTCAATAAGTCCTTGATTAATTCTATTTTATTGGCGCTTTTACTATTTATCGTGAGAAAAGCCACATTACATATCAGAATTGAAGTCATTCTTACCAAATATCAGTGATATATTTTCGAACAGCGAGAAAAGAGTGCTTCGCTATCGATTCATTAAGACCTCCAACGCTCACAGCCAGACCTTTAATCTAGAAATAACCGGTTATTCTTTCAATTCTGAAGATTCATAGGAAAATATTACCAGATTATAGGAGTATTCGGGGTACTCAAGAAAGGGGACAATCACTGGGAAAACACAGTGCGACATATTCCAATAGTAGACGTATTCTTTGTTAAATTCTACCTCACCTCCAGCGAGCCCCTCCTCAGACAAGATCTGTGCGTTTGCCTCACTTTGAACGGTTTCAGAGTGCTCAAGCTGCATCAATGAAGCGATATTTTTCTTACAAAACACGGCTTCAATTTGCTCTTTATGAGGGTAATTTGGCAATGCGCTGTGGTAATTATCAATCAATTCCTGCAGTAATGATCCCGCGATGAGCCTCGTACGGTCAATTTTCTCCGCAAGCTGCTGGAGCATCTCACAAATAACCATGTATATAACTTTCTCCGTGATTCGAAGAGGATACTCGGGATTCTTCTTCACCTTGGAGCAAACTGCCTTAATAATATTCACCATAGCGTACATCGTAGCTTCTCGAACCGCCGACCCAACATCCCCTCGATGGTCTGTTGTATAATCCCTCATTAAGTTAAACGCAATTTTGAAAATCTCGTCTAACTTCTCCTGGGACAGCGTCAAATTAGTTCCTTTACATTCAACGTCGCTTTCAAGGAATTTAACCACAATTTTCTGAAAGGCGATAATGGCAAGTCTTCGCGTTGAGTAATCATCCAAATCTTTCGCTTTCTTTTGGCAGTTTTCATTGAGAACTTTGAAAATCTTCTCCCAGTACTTGCTAACGAGGTCCGGCGAGAGACTCGCAAGTCCTCTTGTATACCCTCGCGTCACAGCTACATTGAAATCAGTAGAAGCTGATTCAAGAAGTCGCTCAACGAAAATCTCGAATTCTGATGAGTGTTCCCTCGAGTATTGCTGACTAAACACATCAAGAGCTCTCTCCGCGTTTTCCTGCACATCCAGCAGCGAGCTCTTAAGACAGTCGTCGATAGTATCAGCATACCTGCGGATCGTGGTGTTTCCTAACTTAATCCCTGCATAGGAGATGCACTGGATAAATCTGCAAATGCCACATCTGACTATTTCGCCTCCTTTGCCTCGATATAACCGAGCTTTCTCCACCTTAGCAACGATGTCGGTTATTTCTTTCACCAACGCCTTGTCAAGGACCTCAAGGTTGTTTTTATCCTGCAACATATCATATTTATGATAGAATTCCAGCATTTGCTTGCTGAGTTTCGAAATCCGCTTTTCGTTTTTGCTCAGCGCCTTTAGGAAGATGCTGTCCTTGGCCGTGTTAGCATAGCAATGCAAATGCGATTTTCCAGCCAATCCAAGCACGATTTCGCTGACGCCATATATTGCTCCGTGTCTTACTTGTACCAACTCATTGAGACACAAACCAATTAGGTCCGGAAGAATTCGCTTGGCCATGTATTCTGGGTTTAATGGACAAAACAGCGAAAGAGTCCCTGCTGCAAGCCGACGGATTTCCGGATCCCAGTTTCTCAACTTTATCTTAGCGAGATGTCCCACAAGCGAAGCGAAAAAGAGTTCGTATTGCCCAGCGAAGATTGAAACGTTGAGATAAGTGTTACTTCGATTGCCTATAGTGTTGTAGTCGACCTCTTCGAGTATAGATGAGCATTGACTAAGCGATCCTTCAGTATGAGTACACGCGAATTCTTGAAACGCGATCAACGCGGATCTTCGGCAACTCACCTCTCGATCAAAGAGAGCAGTGACTAGGAGATGCTGAGCAAGCTCAGGAGCATGCTCTTTGAGCTGTTTTGGTTGATAAACTTTAACTAGTACCCAGGCAACATAGCAGGCAGCATCTCTAGTGAGACTACCTATTGAGTTCGTAGCCTGGCTCTCATCGAAGGTCATCGCCTTAAAAACCAATGGAAAAATTTCTGGTAGTCTTCCATAAGGAAGCAACCCTCTTCTCGCTATTTGACTGAGAGCAAAACAGGCACCGTGCCATGAGCCATCGGTTTCGCTGGGCGAGAATAATTTTAGCAATGAAGTAACAATCTGATCGATTATTTCAATCGGGAGTCTCTCTGCGATTTTCCCAATGCTTTTCGCAGAAGTAGTTCTGATAATGGTTTCTTTATCTTTACAAGAATAGACCAGAAAAGCGATTACCGAATTGATTTTGTCAGCGTTTATGTTCTTAAGAAACTCTTCATGGCTAACTAAGTTTTCCTTTGTCTGCCCTTTACTAATTTCACTCGCTTGCTCCTTATTCTCTTCAAGAGCCGTATTTTTCGCTTTCAATTTGACGCTATCCGAGCTCTTTTTAAAATCTTCATACCCTAAGTGAGCTTCCGGTTTCTTACTGAAACCTGGAGACATTTTTTGCAGGAAAAGCTGACACACTTGCTTTGCTAGCTTGATTTTCAATTGTCTCAGCGCAGAGCTCTCAGCGACCTTAGACTTCCTCTTTCTGGTAGCAGTACGGCCTTTTGATTCTTCAGCTGGGGCCTGCTCTTCTTCAACAACATACCGGAAGATCAAAGGAACGTTTTTGATCAAATATTCGCTTGAGCCGAACTTGAAAATTTCGACCAACGAGAAAAATATTCCCATAATCACAAAGGAGTTAAAAGGATCCTCTTCAAATCTGGTGATCGCATCAGCTGCCCATTCAACAAACAACTTGAATCTCTCCGATGCCTGGACTTCTGGTCTTATAAATAGCCTTGAAAGCAAAATACCAGCCCCTTCGCGGATTTTTGTGGATGACTTTAGATAGGATTTACTGATTTCGATCAAATTATCGAAAATATCACATTTATCAGTTAGCTTCTCGAAGGCAGTGCTCTCTGGATTAACCGTGCTGAAGTCGAAGCTGAGCGTGATAATTGATGAAAGCCAAATAAAAATGGTATATTTCGATTCCCATGGATCGAGGTCGTTATTACGAGCTTTCACAAGGTACAACAGGGCAGGCTCAAGGATCTCCGGCTTTGTTGGGAAAAATGTTATGATTTGCTTGTAACCCTTAATTTTCACGAGATTGTAAACGATTGAAAGCATGAAATGAATGGGTGGAGGGAGCTCGGACTCTTGAGGGGCTCGTTTGAATCTGCTAAGCAAATACTCTTCCACTGTCTTCATGAGAGGCGAGACAACAGATTTCAAGAAAGGGTCAAGTTGCGCTGGGTTAAGTTGGTACTTTGTGAAAATTGCATTGATACGGTCCTTAATTCGCTCGTAATGGTCGATAGGGAGGTCGAGGGGTGGATCTTGTGTGGAAATATAGGTGGTTGTGACAAATTTTATGATGTTTTCAACTTCTTTGAGTACATAATCTCGATCTTGTTCCTCTAGATGGGCGTGGTGAGTGACTGTTTCTGCAGGATGTGAAGTGAGAGTGGTTTGTTTATCCTCAGCTTTGGATGGTTCCACCATCTTATCGGATTGAACGTGGTGAGGTCAAATGAAATTAAATCTTTTATATTTTTGAAATATTTCAATCTATCAATGCTCAAATAAACGGTATCAGAGTCTGGAAAGATATGCGTGGGGGTGACTCTTTCGAATTTTATTGGTTTAATCAGGAATTGTTGAAATCTCAGGATTTTAAAAAAGATGATGATTTCTGTTGCAGTTCATAGCGTGAATGATTCAGCATATATATTTTTGTAGAAAGTAAACTTCCAACTAAATCCAACAACCAAATTTTATTGCCGTCGAATTTGCTAGGGAACATCACCTTGCATGCCCCAAAGCTAAAGAGTTGCTCCGAAAGTTTTTTCAGCTAGTAGCCGCTCATTAGTAGCTCGGAATACATCTTGACAATATTTATCTTGTTTTGCAAATTTTTTAATAATAATTTTCTTTTTCCTAATTTCAAATAGACGAATAGTTGCAAATAAAAATTGCCCTTTTCAAAAGTAATATGTCGAAACAGTGTAAAAAGGATAATCTCTGCCAAAAATAACGTATAGGTATAAAAGTCAGATTCAGAGTCGAGATTGTATAAATGTTAGTAGAGAAAACAGTATCATGAGTAACATGGTAATTTAGACAAGAAAGAGCGAGAACAATGGTATAAAATATGTATTGAATATATTACATTGAAAAAAAATAAATTCAAGGGGAAAATGATAGTAATGGTATTTGAGAAACGCTGCATTCCAACAAGAATTAACTTGCCAGTATTGAAGAAAGGTATTTAATACATACTTTCTAATAAAACGAAAAATAAAAAGATACAGAAGTTTTTGAAAAATATTAGTTGTTTAACTACTAGTGTTTTATTTTTGGAAAATAGTATTCAGAATTTTAATATTCCACACTAATGAAGAATATTTTTAACTCCGTTATGCAGACACTATCATATAGCATTTTTCATACATTAAAACAAATATTCTTAAGAAATCTAATTTGAGTAAGTTTTAAATGCAAATCAAACTAACTCAAAGTAGAAATAGTAATTGCTAGCTTCTATAATTGAGAAAGAAGGCAATTTAAGGGTGAGTAAATAACAGCGCCACATATCTACCATCAGTGTGGTATTATTATTTATATATTCTCAATATACTCACTATTTCCTGCCAAGATGACTTGAAAGTTCTGGGTTAATGCTTTAAATGATGCAAAAAGAGGCAAATTTTCCTTAATGCATTCTATTGGAAAAAAATACAGTAACGCATCAATTTGGAGTCCAACAATAGATTTCAAAACCATAGCAGCATGGGAATTATTTGCATCTTATATTGACCAATTCAGAATGTCAGTGCAAAACTGTGAGTTTCATTCATTATGACGAAAAATTTAGTATTGAGCTCCTAAAAAAAAGGTGCTTCAATCCGTTATTAATGCTACTAATAGAGGAAATACACCCGTTATTGCGAAAGGAGGAGCTTTATTAGTCCGTATAACTCAGTATTCCCCTCTTTTACTGTAACATCACATTATATTGCTGGCTCCTTAAACCGCGTTAGCCCTATATTTGATACGTTTTTCTGGATCTACACTATTAATAAACCTTTGACTCAATACAATTTTTCTCAATCAAGCTGCGGCTAAAAGGGCTAATTCTCATCTGAATCCAAAAACCGAGACTTGTGTGAAGTTGGCTTACTTCAAGCACCAAGCAGCACCCAACATCAAGTATCCTTAAGCCGCACTCGCGATCTTTCAAGAATATAAACATTATGTCGATCTTTCTCGAAGCACCAATAAAAAATAGCTATTTTTATTCTCAGATCTTCTCAAGAATTAGAAGCGCCTCTCAGAACGTCGAGTCTCAAAATAGTTTTATTTTATTCAGGAAAAATGAAAATATTTTTTCTCACGGTTTTTCTTTGTTAAGCACAAATTAATTTAGTTATTGTGACTGAGTGGTTTTTGTAACAATGACAAGAAGGGAACTAAGCGTGCTCGTTAGTGTCTTCCTTGTGCTTACGACTTATATGAGAGAAGTAAAGGCTTTCAAGCAAATCAGGCTATCATCTGACTCTCGGCATTTATTATAGGCTGAAACGTTTATACTAAAAGAATTACCAAAACCAATCGCATCATCTACCTCCTTGTCAAAGGGAAATTACTCAGCCTATGCATCGGAGGACCTCGGGTTTCATGGTAATTTGTCTCAACAGATTCAGATTAGGTTATAACATTGACACAGAGGCAGCTCAGTCGACAATATCGCTCAGCTATTGGTATCAAGCTCCGGATTTCAGATCAGATATCCCAAGTGACTACTTGCTTTCAATGCTGGGAAATTATGAAGCGTATTATTGTATATTATCCAAGCATTATAGTAATAATGAAAAGGGACCACTTGAGGATCATCTATAGACATAATCCTTGGAGACCGAAGCAATCGCATGTATATTTTTCGATATCGAGTTGCGGTGAGTGTAGTTCAGCTACACAACAAGTAAAATAATTACAAAGCGCAGAAGATAAACATAGATAATAGGAATTGATGCCGAAGCAATGGTATTTTTTCTTTCAAGGGGTTGACTATGAAGGAAACAAGACGATAAACATCATGTTTGATCCAGTCGGGCTCCAAAGTCTACCAGCTGTGAGTTTATTCAGCTCTAGCGAACTCAAAAAAGGCGATAGTTCAAGAGCGTTTGGCAAAGAAACGGTTTTATTTTTATCTGGAGGACCAGATTACAAATTTTCCTGTGGGATCTACGACAAAATTTTCGTTATTCAAGGACTATCATACTCTGCAGATCTCATTGCTTTATTGAAGAACAGCTTTTTAGGTAGATATATCTCTTAAATAGCCTCAATGTAACTAATACTTTAATTTCCTTTCAGATTTTCAATCTGTTGAAACTTTTCGACTCAGCGAACTCCTAAACTCTCGAGCTCAGAATCAATTGGTTGGCAGTACACCAGATCCTTATATAAAGTCCAGCAATTTCAATCACCTTTGTGAGGAAGGCTACTTCCTTTTCAATGGATCATGCGTTCTCGATTGTCCAACTAGCTTCGTTCGGTTTCTGCCTAATCACACATGCTTACAGTGTCCTGAGCAGATGGCCCTAACAGACCTAGGAGAGTGCAATTTTTGTGGAAAAAATTGTGAACGTTGTAGTGCTAATGGAGGGTCATGCGCAGAGTGTACGCCAGGGTATTCGCTTATCAATCAAGTCTGCACTCCTCCTCTGCCCCGCTTTGGATTAAAAGCGCAATTAGATCTAATAACAGACATCCAACTCAAATCAGCGGGCCTGTTTTGTACCCAGCAAGAGCTTACAGTGAATTTAAGTCCAGATGTCCACTCGCTCATTTCTCTCGATCTCATTTGGATATTATTTGCAAGAGACATTGCTTCGAGCTATCAAAATTGCACTTGTGATGAATTATACTCTGCTCTTGCTTCTAATAGTAGTGCTCTGCACTCTTTTCCTCGGTCAGTTGCGCGATTTGGCGCGAATAATTTGAATTTAACAGGCCTGTCTAGTACTCCAAGCCCGTACATAGACCAAATATTTTCTTCACTACGTGCGAACACGCTTTATAATTTCACTATTTGCATGAGGGACCGCGGATTAAAGGATGCTATGGATTGGGATTCATCTTCCGCCGAGTTTACAACAAAAGACAATGGGTATTCGGTGGGTAAGGTTCGGATAGAATTAGATGCCTCTCTGGCCGAGACTGAATATAATGGGTTCCTATGCAAGCTCGTTGAGTTTGTAGGAATTTCAATGGATAAAATCTCAACTTCGGAAGGGGTTTTCTGCACTAAAGGGCGCAGGTTACAGTCTGACGATCAAAGCCGCAGATTACTTCAAATTTCATCGAATTATGTGGATCTGCTTATCTACGGCGACCCTCTCCTGGAAGGCATTGATACTAGCGTGACCAGTACCGTCGCTATTCTCGAATCCTCTGGGTTTATGCTGAATTTTTTCTATCAAGACTCATCCGCGAGGATTGTTCATGTCGAATCAGTTGTCTATGGAGGGAAGATTTACCTTAACGCTCCTTACTTTTCTTCATCGCAGGCTTCTACCCAGCTCATTCAGAGCGATCTTCTGGTTTCTAATATCAGCGTGGATGGCACCGACGGCTATTTGTATCTGCATTTGCTGCCTTATAATGGTTCTGACTCGTATAATTTTACTCTCTCCCTTGAAATGAATAGCTTGCCGGAAACTCTTCCCTCAGGCGGGCTCACAGTAAAACACTCATTTTCGATTAATGAGTCTTCGGTTTACAAAATCCCAAACGTGAGTTCAAGCGTTACTTATCTGCTCTTCCTAACAGCGACAAATGAAGATGTGAGCCAATATGCTTTACGAACCCCGACGCTTATGTTCCTAATTCCAGCACCTGATGGCGAGGTGAATGCGAGCCATAAACTGACCTCTGGAGCGTTGATCGGGTTAGAAATCGCAGCAATTGCGATCATAATAGTTATTTGGCTGCTAATATTCAAAGGAGAATCGCTCAAAAAGTTAACGGTTTTCAGACGCAAGCGCAGACGTAATTCTCAAAAACCTCGTGATAAAGTTGCTTCTATTATCGTCAGCAAAGATGATCCTGAGAATATACAGCTAGGATGTTCTCATAGAGCTAAGGAAGATTCTGCAAACAAAACCGAGCTGACTATCCCCTTGCCCTTGATAAATCCTAAGAGCGACAATGGAGAAATTTTAAAATCACCGCTGAGCCAATTTTCGCCGATTTCTTTCATCGAAGCTCAAAGACCGAAAACAGGGGACATTGAACGGAGTCAGTCTGCAAATGACAAACTGCATCTTGGCATTGAAAATTCTTCAGTGTTGAATAATGATTCAAATTTGAGCTTAATACCCAGTCGAAGGCAAAAAACTGACAGAGAGCTGGATAACACCTTTCAGGATGTAATTCACAACGTTGTTTACGGAACTATTCAGAAGAAGCAGATGCCGGAAGCAACTGGTCCCAAGGATCGACCAGATGAGAAGATTCAAATTCTTGGGTCTCAAGAGATTGAGATCGCACAACCGACGTTTCATCAAGGACGATCGCCAGGAGGCGCAAATTCCAGTGACTCGTCGATAGAGATGGGCCATGATGAGTCAATGAAAGTTGAAAAGCATGAGGAGTCGATGAATGACGGAAACAAAGGCGATTCAATGAACATCGATAACTATTAAGGAACTTTCTTGGGCTAGGCAAGTCAGATTCAGTTTTGGCAAAGTTGAAAATGGCTCTATTTGATTTTTTTTATGTACAATCAATGTTAATTCTGTATTTTTACATGTGTTTACATGTAACACGATTATCTATTTTTCATCTTTCTGTGTAAAACACACGTTTTTTGGATTAGACCGAAAGGAAAGCTCTGAACTATCTCTTGTTGAGGTTTTAGGAACGAAAATTCGTTAATGTATGGGAAAGAGTTAAAATAATAAACATGAACGTTCATTCATGTCAAGCCTGTCTGATATTACTATATTTCCTGGAACTCATCTCTTTTGTTCGTTTTCCTCAAACAGTGCTCGCTATGATCAATAGCTATTGCCTTTTCTATTATCAAAGGACTTCAGAAAGCACTAATAATTTTTCAGTGTCATTTGAATTAACTTTGTTGGTTTTCCTCAGGAAAATTTTCCCTTTTGACCGTTTATCTCAGAAAGCAATCGAAAGGTTTTATTACTTCCTAAAAGATCAAAAAATGATATATGAGTTAGATTTGATTCACATTTTGATTAACTATTTTATTTAGAGATTTTCAACTGAATAAATTTCAAAATAGTTCACATCAGTCAAGCATTTCTCAAAGCAAAAACTCCTATTTCGGAAAAAAGTTAAATTTCGCTCCATAGTCAAATGTAGAGATGCACATTTTGGATTTTGTCACTTCTGGTCTCTTTACTTACGATTTCAGATCACCCTCATATCCGATATTTTAGAGAGAAATCGCCTTATGGGTTCAACCTCTGCATGTCCGCATCTGAGTACCATTTTAAAATTATTCATTGAAGCAAGACAGATTTTCTTAATTCCTGCAGAGAGCACTCGACTTAAATGCTGCTTTGTAATTCTTCCAGAATACCGGCGAATGCTTCAGCAATACCTCCAGAAAGTAACCCACAGCTCTCTGAAGCAAGCAGTCACGCCTACATCCTCAACCTCGTCAATTATTTCCCTCGAGCACACGAAACCTCTCAATAATCGAAAGAAAACCTTTTGAATGCGGGTTTTTTAGCTCTAAGGTCTGCTATCATGGCTTTCTTTAGGAATTGTCTCCTAACTAAAGAGGAAATCATATGAAGCTGTTTTGGGATGATGCAGCAATAATTGTGGAAAAATGAACAATTTTTGTTAAGCGCTCAATTTTAAAGCTTCATTAATTAGCATAGAAATTTCGAGATCACCGTTTTGCTTCTATCAGAAAATAATTTATCTCACTTGAGAAAGCATTAAGCCAGAAAAACTTGCGTTTTGAATGGTGGGTGACAAGTAAGAGACAATAAGCAAAGGCTGCCTGAAGATATGAGTATAATCACCGTTTGATGACATCAAAATATTGTTCTTCACCTTGGCCCGAATAGCCTCGCAGCTCTAATGATGATTAACAGCCCTGTTACGGCATAATATAAAGAATAGCACGCATTTTCTTTTAGTAACTTGACTTAATTGCTATCTATCGCAAAATTAACTATCATTCTAGATTACAAACTTAACTTGGAACATAATTAGCATTATCAATACAATATCCACATTATTGTCATATATGCCCTTCTCTGTGGAATGATACAAGACAAATATCTCGACTAATTTTGAAAAGGACCCACTAATGAGGGTGGCAGCGCGATTCCATATAAAAACTCAGTTTCTCATGCAAATCTCAAGTCATTACATAAAAAGCCACTTACTTCTTAAGGGGCTTCGTCCAACTCCGCTCTATGCCTTAGTTCCTCTGAGAACTCGACAATCCCACGTAATGAGCCCATTTTCGATCGAAATGGAGCATCAAACAAAGTATATATACATGAATTTTATGCTTAATCGATAAATACAGGAGGAAATTATCTTTATCAAATTACTGTTGAAAGTTTGAGCACTGAAGATGGTTCTTCGAACACTGCCATAGAAGAAAACAATTCCATACAGCATTAGGTAATGACGTGTTTACGGTGAACTGGCCAACAAATCAGATAATTGGTTCTTAACCACACTTCTATTACTGGTGTACTGATGCATCAGAAACTTAATTTTAATATTTTAGTTCCAAAATTCTTGTTCTCACGGAATACTTCTTTTTGATTGCCCAATTTTATGAGGGCACCAGACCGATAAGGCCACTGTTCTGCCCCTAAGGCTCAACCCAAACTGAGTATTTCGCATGCTGGTCTAGTTTAGTTCATAGTCCTCGAAGGCATTTTCAATTTTGATAAGGCCTTGTGCCCAATAGTTGGTGAACAGGTTAGAAGTATGGAAACCAAACCAACTCGATCAACGACCCGAGGAGGTTCCGAAGACGACGTCTATTCAAATCAAAATACTAAATTTTTAAATTTTTTTGAGGATATGCATGTAGCGCTCCTTAATAAAAAATCTTGCTTCAGTTTGAACATGCTTGTATTAAGAATACGCCTTTTGAATTTAGGTTGTTCGTGAAAAAACAACCAATGTACTCGAGTTTTAGTAAGTGGCTGTGATCTAGTCATGTCTTTAGTACTGTCTGTCCTACGGTTTTTCAGGGTGTATAATCTCGATTTTCAGTCAATTCCCCTTCCGAAGCGCTTTGTTTCCTTCTGGAACGCGTAGCTACCTTCCAGTTGAAGATCCTTCTTGTTTACCAAACTACATTAATTCGAACTCAAAATCAGTCAGCATCCTTAGTACTGGCGCTTTTACCAAAAAGACCTTTTATTTTGGAGCAAAGAACGCCGAAAAACCATCTCCTGAACTTGCCAAAATACTGGTTAACTAATGGATTTGCCCTCAAGTAAAGGCGGTTGAGCGCCTCATATTTTTGCCGGATCGGCTTGTTTCTTGGCTCTTTGGAAGCGAGCTTCCAAATTCATTGACTGCAAATTCATCACTTCAGTATCAGTGCGAAGTGTAATAAAATTCGAGTTTTTTAAATAAGAACGATAATTAGAAGCGAAAATTAATATATTTTTAATAGGAATCGTTCTGACTGAAATCTTAGCGGCATGATTAAAATTATACGCCGTCAAAATTTCCACGAAGACCCCAATATAAATAGTCGGGAAGGATTTTTTTTTATAATCTGATTAAGAGAACAGTTCCCAAGAACGTCCCGTTAGAAATGATCCAATCTTTTCCCACCGACTATGCAGACCTGAAAAACAAGAGAAAAGCTCGTGGCAAACACCAGTACCACCATATCAGCGATGAAATCCGCAAGGAAATCATAAACAGAGTAGCTTTTAATGGCGAGATGCTTATTGAGGTAAGAAAGTTGTTCGAAATCCGAATAACGAGGTTTTCTCATAGGTATCGAAAGAATTGAAGGTCAATTATTCTTCTGCGAAAACTATAATGAAGGTGTTTCGAGAAGAAAGGCGAGTCAAGAAGATTCCCCCAAGTAAGCGGCACCTTTACGTAAAAAAGGGAGTTTTTAACGACTTGCTTCTTGATGAGCGGATGCCTGGTCTGAGTAAGCCCAAAGCCGATCCTTTCGAAGAGAATGACCTCGATACAAACGAGTCTTCAACGAGAGACTGCAAACTTGAGCCAGTAATAGTGAAAAAGGTACATAAGAGCGAGAATGCAATGGGAATTGAAACTTCGAAGATATGCCGCATCAGATCTTTGGTCATTGAAAAAGGAACAGGTCCAAGTCCATTGGAGCTGTCAGTAAAGACTGAGGAAGAAACGAGCATACAGAAGAATGATGGAAGTAAAATCTCCGCCATTTTCCCTGGAAACAGCACGAAAGTACCTAATTTGCAAGTGAAGGCCATTCAGCCTTGCAGCGCAGGAGTATTAAATATGCCTGCTCATAAAATTAACTATAATGATAATAATGCCTTGAGGGTGAAACATTTTAATGTTTTTCCTCCTCAAATTTTCTATCCTAACCCACAACAACAATCATTCAATATGTCCTGCCTTTCTTCATTAGCGGGTATGAGACCGATGTACACTACTGCAAAGGTTCAGGATATAAAGTCCAAATTATATCCGCTTAAATTAGAAATTAATCCAGGTTTACTGCAGATTTCGAATTTTATTTGTCCAGTTAATTTCATGTAAATTAAAGTAATGCATATAGATATTCTATCTGTGCGTTTTTTTCTTGCTTTTGTCAAGGCAAGCCGCCTTTAATTTGTATTGGATTATTACGAATTTTCCAAAAAAAAGAGATGCGATAGGAATAATATCCCATTTAGAGTGCTCTTCTAAGCGAGAGCCTTGATTAAGTAATTGTTGAAAACATGCATATTACTTCCGACTGCCAGGGATAGATGTTGTTTCAAATTGAAAGCATATCAAACAAGTTTGGATTGCCATTGCAAATGTAAGCCTGTGATAATTATTACCTCGAAATACAAGGGAAAGCTGGCAAGTAATAGACATGGAAGCATAAAACAAAATATATTGGCTTTTTTCTCCGATTTCATTGAGAATTTATTATGTAATGGTAGTATGGAAGAGAAAATCACGCGTTGAATAGAGTAGGAGAGTACTCCAAATGTCTATGCATATTTAACCGCTCTTGTGTTATATTTATTTTTCTCTTTATGTAATATTAACTTTGATCTTTGTCAGCGGAACAGGAAGCAGTGTCTCAATGCTTAGAAGGACATTGCTTCTATCTTTTTTTTTTTAGTGGTAGAAGAATAAATATCATAGATCAACGAGACATAACTGCTACTTGTACTTGTTACTAGGTGGTTTAATATTTTATTGCTTTGAGCTATATTCATAATTATCTCAAATTCAATTTCTTCAATTTAATACTTCTCGCTCTTTCTTAACAAACCTCTCAAGTCAGAAGAGCCCAGCTACGTTGACGATCAAATCTATTTAGCATCGAAGTACTCTATTGAAAAAAAGCCACTTTTCTATCCAACCATGTCGCATTCTTACATCATCACTGCTATTCGAACAGAGTTCTCGAATTCCTACAAGCACGAAGGAAAGCTCGGTGTATTCTGTGTATTCCGCCTCGGTGATATGAAAGCAGAGTCGTTCATCAGAGAAAACGGAGGAAAGTATCCATGCTGGGATCAGCAATTCGAAATTGAGTTAGCTGGAATTGAAAAAACCTTGAACATTGAAGTTCATGAAACAATTTCGAAAAACGAAACCCGCTTGCTCGGGACTGCATCAATTGAAACTTCAGAGATTATGAAAGATACTAATAGCAATAGTCATTGGCTTCCGTTAAACCAGAATCAAACGAAAATTGGCAGCTTTATTATTTTGAGCGAAAAAGCATCAAAAAGCGTATTTCCTCCAAGTGCGGAGGCAACCGAGCGAATCATTGCTCTTCCTAAACCGAAACAGATAGATCCAATTCCATACGAAGAGGAACATACGCAACAATCCGATGACAAAAAAGAAGAACCGATCGGTGAACTACAAAACGTCACGCAATTAACGAGAGAGCACATCAAGAAATCAATACCAGCGACAACTCAAGCACCCACATTAAAGGACACTATTTTACAATGGGTACCTTTCATGAAAAAACCGGAAACAAAAGCACAACAGCCAATGAAAAATCTTAATAAATCAAATATAGCTAAAGAAAATGCTAATCCCAGATCGAATTATATGATTTCAGAGCTTGAAATATCGACTACGAAAAAGAAAGCTCCTGAGACAGGTCGGAAAAAAGTTGTCGAGCTAGATCCTAAAGATATACTAATCACAGAAATTATTCAAACTCAAGAACCTTTCATTGAGCAAAAATTTCCAATACATCTAACAACTGAACAAGCGTTGACAGAAGGCGATGACATTGTTGACAATGAGAAACTAGAAATCCTGGAAGAGGTCAAAGAAATCGAGCAGCTTGAACAGGATGAAGAGGAATTCAAAGAACCTCTACTAACTGGCAAAGTCAAGGAAGAAAAAATCACATTAGAGGAGAATCCTCAGCAATTTACTGCTACTATTGAGTTAACAAACGAAGATCACCCAGCTCTGTAAAAGAAACCGGTGCTTTTCGGAGATATTTGATATTATTGTTGATATTACGCTGTTAAACTGCAATTCGTCTGCATTTTCGTGATGGTCTACTCTACTCCAGGATTCCATATCGTTATAAGCTCATAAGATTAGTCCTTATTAGCTAATATTTCGTTCCTTACTCAACGAGAGACTGCAAAATCTGGACTTATAATTCAAATCAAAATTGCATTCTTATGCTCTTTTACATCAGACGTAGGTATTACTGTTAGATAAGATTCGCGGACTCATTATAGAAAGTGTAATTCAATTAATAAGTTTGATAAGATCTGAGCAAATAAATAAAAATCTCAATCTGTTTCTTACTCACAAGCAGTGTGAGTAAGGAATATAATTATCAATATTTAGTGGAAAAAATCAAATTACCGCTAAAAATTGTGGTAAAATGCTAAGTTTGAATTGTTAATTCACTTGCTGATTGATTTGCATCCTGAGACTTGGTCAGATTAATTCTTTTTGCTCTTCTCGCGTTTCTTTTTGTTTTGATCTTCTGTATTACCCCTCTAATCAAGCGGACGATTTCAACCGCGGAGAGCACCACGCCGATCAAAGCATTAAGACCCATCGTTGCGCATACCACGACAATTAAGAAGAAGCCAATGTTCATTCTGTGTTGTTGAGACAAAAGCAACCGCTCATCATCCAAACCTATCGCCAAAGCAGCAGTTCCCAACAAGCATTGACTACAATGACTCACGAAGAAGATCAAAGATTCTTTCTTCCCCTTGAACGGCTTAAAAAAGACCAGAATCGCGCAGTACACGAGCGAAACAAAAGTATAAAGCGCAGCTTGAATTGATCCATGGTCTTGCAAAAACACAACCACTGTGATGATAAGGAGCTTTTCCAGGAGTATCAACAGCATGAAATTCGTCGAAGTGAAGGTTGTTGTTACGAATTCTTCATGTATTATCGCTAAACTTTTCGGTACCTCAAAATTCTGAGGGTCTCTCTTCTTTAGCTTAGGCTCTGGCTTTGGCTTTGGCTTTGGCTTAGTCTTTGTCTTGGTGTCTTGAAGCCTTTTTTGCCTTTTTACCTTGGTGAATGGTACGTTTTCTGGGTTTTTTTGACTGTTTTGACGCCAACGATTTCTATTGAGGAGATAAAAGAAGCGTCCTAGCATCGTTACGTATGACGTAACCACAATAATGCTTGCACTAAACGAAAGACTCTTATACACCGACCATCCCTCCTGCTCTTTGATTTGGAGCAAGCTATACAGCCAGAGTTCACAAAAACTGCTCAAGTAGTTCGAAACAACGATATTCCACTTCATCATCCCAACTAACTTTGTTAAAATACGACCGAGCAAGAACCTACCTCGCAGAATCGCAGCGAAAATGGAGAATATGGCCAAGCAGCCGAGAATGAGCAGTGTTTGGAATACAGAATCGCCTGCGTTCTCCAGCATCGTTGTATCGACTTCCCATCTTTGGAATTTTCCTGTTGTTGAAATTGAGCCCTCGTCATCGCTGCGCATGTACAAGAAGATGTTGGGGAAGACGTTCAGCGAGTTGAACATCTCGCAGAAGTTATCGAAATTAGCTGGAAATTGCACGTTGATAAACTTATAAAGGATGATATCTCCTAAAAAGCCTGATAATAAGATCGCGAGTGGACTGGACTGCGCAAGGAGCCAAGGCAGACTCGAAACCGACGAGCTCAATGCCTTTCCTGCGGACTCTGCGAGTGCTTGTGTTGTTTGCGCAAAAGTTGTGTTTGCGGAATAATTCGCCGGTTTGGGTCTGATAAAGCTATTCACATCGAGATTTTCAAGGTAGAAAGGACTGTATCTCAGTTCGTTGTAATGAGAAAGATTTGTGAGTGTCAGATAGGACCGAGTCTCAACTGCATCGGCCACGATAAACGATAAAAGGATGCTCTGATCTTGGATTTGAGCGGTAAATGAGCTGACTCTAGGGTCGGATCCAGGTCCTAGTATGGCTACTCCGATTGAATCTTTAATTATTTCAAGATTTTGAGGGAGTTGGCTAAATCCTTCGTCAAAACTCACAATAAATCGATAGTTTGAGTCAGGGGTATGGACGTTTGAGACTTTATCAACATCCTTCAAAGTAATTTGCACTGGGGTTTTGGGTTTGCATGCAGGGAATGTCTTGTGGCCCATATCGACGTACTCACCGGGGAAGCAGATGCATAAGCTCGTGGTATTGTAGAGTAGTGAATTGACGCAGTTGTCGCACATCGGTGATGAGCTATCGAGGCATGAGGTGCATCCGACCAGGGTTCCATCATATTCCCACCATTGAAGGATAGCTGCGGCTGGAGGACTATTTAACTGTAAAGTTGGGAAATCCGATGTGTCGATCGTAATGGTGTAGATCTGAGGTGGAAAGCAATAGTTATTAACTGTCGCAGTTATTTGATACACCGCGCCGACGAATAAAGCTGGTGGGGAAATGGTGAAAGTTAGAATATCGCTGACATTGGTAGCAATTTGGTGGTTTAGAATGGCAGCGACCTGGCTCTCATGTGTAGGATTTCCCGTCGTGGATGTGACAGACCATTTGACATCTCGGATGAGCCAGCTGTAATTAAATTGAATTTGGAACTTTTGGCAATAGAGGAGTGTGTAGCTAGGTTCATCTGAGGTTGAGGTTAATTTATCATTGAGATAGACATAATTCTTTAATTTACTTGTCAAAAGGAAGTTTGGGATTGACATTGGGCAATTATCACAGGTATTATTAATGGGATTCTCGAAGAAATGATGTGGGCAACTAGTCAAACACACGTGATTCAAAAGAAATCGTCCGGTGTCGCAGGACGAACAAGATGTATCGGAAGAGGAGGTACAAGTCAGGCAGGTTGGATGACATTCTGTAATGAAAAGAAGGGATGATACGATTACTTTCATCAGTAGAGAATATTACCCATGCATGTCAGATTTGAAGCGAGGTAGTAATGTTGAGGATTGGTGCAATTCATACAGACTCCATTTACATCCTAAGAAAACGTATTGAGGTTTTAACACTAAGATACTGGACAATAATTACGTGATAGTAGCCATATTGACATTCTATTTTATCACCAGGCATAATTGAAATAGAATTAGTTTACAAAATTTGTTGGGAATTGCTTACCTTGACAAGAACGAGAATCACTGTCAAGAAAAGTATTCGAAGGACAGGTCACGTAGCAGGCTCTCTTGTACCAATAGAATCCAGTTTTGCACAGAACGCATGATTTTTGATTAGGTTCAAGGTAAACTCCACTCCAAGCACATCTAGGATCTATTGGAAAATAAAGGTCAATGGAAGTTGTGGTGACAAGAGCAAAATCAATGAGAGAATCAGGAATCCATGACGAGGAGGATATTTTCTTACCAGATTGATTCTGAAATAAGCTGCCAGGTCCAGTAAACCACATGAGGTTCAGGATATCATAGTTCCCATCTTTGGTAGTTTCGCGAGTTGCAGGCGTTATACCATTCTGCATTTGACTGCAAAAATCAAGAACCATGGTATTGACGCCCAAAAACAGTTTGGTGTTATTGATAGCAGCCTCAGAGTCCGCGAAATATACTCTGTTGATCATATAATTGGTATCCACAAAAATTCTAGTGGAGTAATAAGCTTTAGTAATGTTGATTGGCTGAGCTTGTGTGCACTCAATGACAAGACGGTTCCACGAGTCTATTCAACCGTTGTAGAATTTTTAAAATGAGCGAAAAATTACCTTTGACGAGTGGAGCCGGCGAGCTAGCGACAGTAACGGGGCTCCCATCTGAATTAGTCCTCACAACTGTGACCGTTCCAGTAGCATCGTCAAGATTGACAACAAAAGGAACAATATTCGAAGTGATATCTCTTATGGAAAAAATCGTCTGAGTAGAAGGACCTCCAGAGTATGGTTTAATATCCATCGCAATAACAAGCCCATCAGTAGCAACTGTCCCAACACCGAAAGTAAATATAGTGTCTGACCGGCATTGTAAAGTGTTGTCAGGCCCAAAAGTGGGGTCAGACACAGAATCCGAGGGAGAGAGCCCTTTGTATTGAAATAAGTCATTTTGATTGGGATAATTATTAATACCTTTATAAGCAGTTGAACTCCCTTGAGCTGATTGGTCCCAAAATTTGACCACCGCGGTCTGATTATCGTTTACCGAAGGAACTGAGTTAAAATAAAATAAGTACAGATTTCCTAAAATTTGAAAAAAGTTTTATCAGGTCCATTTTGAATTACGAATACCTGTGTCCATAGTGGCGAGATTGATCATCTCATCGACAGAATTCGGATAATAATCGATGTATAGTCTCACATACTGGAGGAAGCAATCGCATGGATCGTATGATCCAGTGGTATCTTGTCCAAGAAAAATTGTCCCACTTCGTTTTAAATCATAAAAAGCACCCTCAGGTGGTCGGGTCTTAAACTTGATGACTTGGGTGGTGAATGAGGGGAGAGTATATCTAAAGCCAGATTGTTCTTGAGGCGAAGTTGCAGTGTTCGTTGATAGTGCAAAGAAAACCCATTGACCCACAGGGATCAGTTGTTCTCCTTCAACTCCCTAATTTGTATATTTTGAGCAATGAGAAGTGATTTAAGAGAATACAGGTTCCAAATCTGACCAGGGTCCATTTGCGCTACCTGTCATTCCAATGTGAAATATTATAGCATAATCTTTTTTTCCTGAGAAGAAGATCAGCCTGCCTTGATGTGAGTTTTCACTTTTCCAAGAAATAAACAAATGAAAAATGTGTCATTTACTCTTTATCATTAGCAACTCTGATATAAGTTTCCCAAATCGAGCTGTCCCATGCTAATTTTTTTATCCAAGTGCTAAATCCATACTTTTTGGAGGTCGTCCAACCAGTACTGACATCTGAGAGCTTGTAAGTGTCGCGAGATCCGGTGTATTTTTTTGGAGTTTCTTGAAATTTGAGGATTTGTAGAGAAACTAAAGCAAATTAAGGTCACATGACTTTTAAGTAAATTAATTACAGGCTAGATTAGCTGAAAAGATGATGAAGAATAGTATCAGTAGTGAATTTGTAGGGGAGAAGAGACAAAGCCTTCGATCTTTCATCTTTGAGTAATCTGTAATTATTTTCCTAATAATTTGGTTTAGGTTTAATTTATTTAATCCTATTGTCTTCAACTCTTTGGAAAAATGAAGAGGTTTTTTCATTTAAATTCAATTCGCACTTGCTCACAATCAAACAATTAACTTTCATAACAGTGCAAAGTATGCTCTTCCAACTAGCTGTTTAGTATTTCTCAAGCTTTGGTAACGTAGCCTGTTGACTGGCCTACAGTATATGCTCAACCTCCCTTTAAAATTGGTTTTGTATAAAAAAAGGAAATAAACCTGTTTCACGTCAAGGCTTTTGTCAATTAGCTCTTTTTGGAGTTGCCGGCCCTACATTTCGCATATCTCTGTGGCAAATGAAAATCTTCTTTCAATTCTCCTTTCTCTCAGGAAAGAGCGCTACGGTTTTTCCCTTTGAAAGATTGACTCAAACTTAGAAGGAACCAAAATTTCAGTGAAATTTCATCATTTTAGAAAAAACAAGTAAAAATATTACCTCTGATAATCAGAAGGTATAGAAATGGTTGCTACAACGCACAGAAAATCGAGATAAACTTCCTCGAAGAGGTAAGTAGCAACCTAGATAGTTATACAAAGATCCAAGTGCCGATAAGACAAGCGCTGTTTTTAGTTTATTACTGATTTAGTCCCATTTCCAAAGCTAGCTATATTTTAGCCGGCTTTTGAAAGGGTTTCAATAAGGAACCGCATGCAGCGCATGTCTATGGCTCTTAGAACAGGTTGTTGAAAGATCGCTCTGAAAAATAATTAACTAAGATTGCTATTTAATCCTCGCAGAACTAACCCTATAAACTAACTTCCCTTGCTTTGGAGCCAGTGTGATCATTAAAAAAATTTAGATCAATTATGACTGAATATTTACTGTACTAATGCTTTACGAGATAACGCTTCTCCCTCAAAAAATCGCTCTAACAGTAAATTTAAATGCCCTTTTCTATGCTTATCGCCTTTCTTACTTGATAATTAGCACAGCAATACTCGCACTCCGATTATCCTTGAAGCTGTTTTTATTTTCGAGGGCGAATTCAGGCAAAAATGAAAACTTGCTCTAACGACTGATATTTTATGGAAGAAATACTTGCCAAGATTCTCAGAGAGTGCGAAGAGAGCCGTTATAATAATTCGCAATTACGTAATGATAATTGCATCAGAAAGCTTTTCATCGGAGACAGTATCCAAAGAATTTTTCGAATTTGAGTAAGTATTAACCGTTAAGAATGAAAAACTGACTCAGAAAACATTAGCCCAAAAATCGATGAGGTATGCGCTGGAAGGAAATTAAATCCGTCATAAACTTTATTATTCAGAGCCTGCCTTTGACTTTAGAAAGATAGTTGATTGAGATTATGCTTTACTTGAAGAATGAAACAAAAAAGTGTCAACTTCTGTCTGGATAGTGTCGTATTGGAAGATGATGGAATGATGGAACGGTTTTGCTTGCATTACTGAAAAAATCAATTGATGTAATAAACTCCAATAATTAGATGATCTGGCATTAGAACTGAAATGCTGTGGAAAAGGCAAGAAGGAATCTATTTTCAGAAAGAAATATTGTAAACCGAGATATCTTTCTGAGAGAATCGCTTCGTTTTTGCTGAAATTTGAATGTATTAAATTTTTTGCGTGAAATGAAAATTTCTAAATCAGTAATACCGTTAGATCAACGTGTACATTTTGCCTTTCTGAGCGATTGTTGAAGAGAAGAACTTGGATAAACGCATAACTTAGAGAGTTTATCTAAGAGCAACTCTCAGCTTTATCGCTCAAGGGAAATAAATTGAAAAAACGTGGATTCCATCAACTGTTGGCAAAAAAGATAGAGGTCACTGACAACTCAGTAATGAGAGCTATATGGAAAATTGCTTCATACTGATTTAGGCTAGAATTGTTCTGGCTTGTCAGATTATTGAGGTCATGAGGCGAGCAAGCGATCAGATTGACTGATGTTTTTTTTAATTTTGTAATGCAATATATATCTATATGGATCTGTTTTTTCTGTTTTTCAAGGCAGGCAACTTTTATACCTGGAGTTATTTCAATTGCCATTAAATTTTTCTGCAAGGAGAATTTTTCAGGAAATACAATTAACCTCTTGAAGTTTAATCCGTAAAATAAATTTCCTACACACTGTTCAATTCGAGTTTACCAAACAATATACATATATATATGTCCTCTGAAGGATATTGAATTATTTTATATTTCCTTCATCACAACTGCCAACATTTCAAAGGATTTGCAGATTTTGCACACTAATTAAGACAGAAAAAAGAACGTTTGTTTTGAGATTGCTTTTTAAACTTAATGAGAGAGTGCTTTGCTGCCTTTACTCACACTCCGCATGTAAGAAATAGATGTAACATAACAGAATTATCAAAATCCTTTATCCACAGTACAACAGCTAAAACATATTTCTGAATTAACAAGACAAGCTCTACAATCAAAGTTATTCCATATTACTCAGCAACGGTTTAAATTCTTTCCAACAGCAAACTTTCTTTCTGTGGCAAATCCAAATGAAAATATCCAATGGCAAGTTCATGGCATTCGTAGCTGTTCTGAAAAGCAAAAGTAGAATAAGGCATACTAACCAATAGCTTATTCGAGTTCAATGATTTCAATACAATTTCCTCTCCTTCTTTCTGACACTCAACGATTTTAGTCTCTTCACATACAACATACCCCTTGATTTGTTTTCCTGAAGTTCTTCCCAAGAGGATTAATGCTGATTCTGTGTCTTTCGTCACAGCCCTAATGAAAGAATACGTTTGTATAATATCCTCAAATTGAAGCTTGATTATTCTGCTCCATTTTCTCAGAGCTTTATCATAGATCTCGACTTCGTTGATTTGTTTTTCTCCAATCACTCCCATCGTCTGGTTGCTTCCCGCAGCAACAAATATATTCTTCCGGTTGCTAATTGCTATTAATCTGTCTCTTTTCAAGTTCATTTCGCTACTGGTGTTCAGTCTGTTCCTTTTCAAGCTGTAAAAATTGCAATTGTTACTGAATTCTAACGTGCTCTTTTCCCCAGAGAGGCGACTACCACCGAAAAGATAAATTCCTTGGTCATCAGCAAGCAGTGTTCTTCCCATCAATTCATCTGTGTCTTTTAGAAAAGGTGCAAATACAATCCATTTTTTGTTGCTGCTAGTTGTTTCGAAGCATTCTCGCAAATCAGCCCACAGAATCTGACCGTGAAGAGTGTTCTTCAAATCGATGCTCACGTTTCTGATTGAATTTTTGGAGAAATAAAGATATATAGCTGAATTCCAAATCACAAAACTGCTGGTCGCGTCTGGTTCTAGATAGAAGAATTCATATTTTGATGTGCTTTCATTGAAAATTGCAAATTTTCTACTAAAAAATTCGCTGCCTTTGCAGCCGAGTAAGCAAGAGCCACATCTTGAAATAAAAAATGACATGTTTTTCAAAGAGTCAGAATGATGGGCCGAAAGCACTTCCTCACTGAATGCTGATGTATTCTCATCTTCAGAGTCCTGCTCAGAGCTATCGGCTTCATTTGAGTCATTTTCTAATATCTCAGAAACGGAGATATTTTTCCTCTTGAATTCTTCAATGGAAAATCGCGTTAATTTCATTTCCTTGGTCATAGCATATTGAATCTCACTGTACTTCAACAATTTCACCCATTTCTTTAATTTCATGTTCTCATTGTCCTCTTCTATCAACGAACTCAATTCATTTAGATTTGTTTTTTCTCTTTGAGCCAACTCTGAAGCCAACATACAGAATCTCATCAAGAGTTCATCCAACTTTGCTGGATCGAGAAAAGCCTTGTCAATTGGAAATAACGCGTTGGTGAGACCCGGCCCTGGGAGTAATTTATCCTTCGAAGGATCAAACCAAAAACGTACGCTTTTCTCCAGATCCTTTATAGTTCTGATTTCCCTTGCACCCGTGAGCTCTTCCTCTTGTAATAGGCTCAGGCATAGCTTACCAAAATTCCTTACTAAATCCCTCAAGACCCCGAGGTCCTCACTTCCTGCGAACTTTATCATATGTCCTTTTTTGAGTTGCATCAATTCTGATAAACTAACCGTATTCCATCTATGCTCAATTCTATTGTACTGAGGCGAGTAAAACTGCACGAGCAATGAGCTCCTTTGAAAAATCCTTTCCCCTCGTAGCAGGGTCGCTTTCATGAGAGATTGGTCTTGAAGGGCTCGAATCACCTCTTGCTTAAGAAAATCAATGAAAATGAGATCTTCCAACTGACTGGATAAGATATAATTTCCAATCTCATATGTTTGAGCTTCTTCATCGATAGTCGAGGATTGGACGGTCAGTTTTGATGAAATATTCAGGCATCTATTTTCTAAATTACTGAAATGCTGACTTGGTAATCGGTTAGTTTCGATACAGCGAAAGACAGTATTCAGGTCAAAAACGCCTCTGACCAACTGATTTACAGAATAAAAAGCATTGACAGAGCTACGCTCTGGGTATTCTACGTAGTTATGACAGCACAACATCGGATCTTTTATTAATTCTGCGTAGGCGGTCCGAATGTCTTGTTTGGTTATGTGTTTTCCACTTTTGCAGAAATTGCTGAGATAAATTACAAGAAAATAAAGTATAGCTTTTCCCTCGGAGCTCAGCTGTCGAATCAGATTAATCGTTTTCTGTGCGAGGGGCGCGTGGAGGGTCATCCCAGTGATAGTCTTGAATTTATATACTGGGTAAATTTCTTCATTTTTCTCAGCGACTGGGAAAATAGGAGGCAGTTTTCCTAAGTAAGACACGCTACACATAACGATTTTAGGCTTTGAAGCCGTTCCTGAGACTTGAGCCAAGCAAAAATCTCGTTCAGTTGATCTTATTAGTATAAAAATACTGCCATTGACCTCGCAAATATTTCTCGATCTATCCCAAAGCAGCAGTTTTTCTTTCTTATCGCGTCTTCGGGTCAGCGGTCTGCAGTCTTCCTCGATGATAGGCTCTGAAGAAACAAATTTGCCTTTTTTCGTACTATGAAATGTGTTATTCTATCAGCAATTTCCAATGGGAAAAAAATAATTTACTCATAGTCAAATGCTTTCGGTCCCTTTGTTTCTTCAGCTGAAACTTCAAATTTAGTTCCTCCGAGCACAAGTAACTCTTCTCGCAGTTTCATACAAAAGCTATGACTATAGGGCAGGTAGCCCCATTGTTGATTCGTTGAGTTTAATTGAAGACATTCAAATACATTATTCTCAAAATCCAGGTAATAGATTTCAGCAAAGCTGAGATAGTAATTGGACTTATCGAATACACTCGAAGAAGCCCCTCCGAAAACATACAAAACATGAGATTTATCTCCATTGTTGGGAAGATAGAGGTAGCTGCAGGCAACGCTATGTCTAGGAGCAAATCCGTTCCCTCGTTTTATTTTCGGTTGAACCCAGGTGTTTTTTACCGTATCGAAATAGAAAATCTGCTCCGATTCTTTTGCTATTGACTCCGAAGAATACCTACCATAGACCCAAAACACCTTCTTGTCGCCTAAGCAGAGTCCAAGGTTCGTCAACGGAGCGTTTGGAATCGCTTTTTGTAAGAACTCATCGTCAAGTTTATTCGCAATGAGGATCTTGCTAGATTCGAATTTATTTCCAACAATCTCGAATTCAAATTGACTGTATTTTCCTTCATAAAGCACATTGAAATAGTAAAGCTTTGAATTCTCGTAATCGACAATAAACTGGGAAAGCTTCAAGGGGTAAAAGGAGAGGCCGTTTGAAAGTTTTAGTTCATATTCGATAATGCAGTCTCTAAAAAAATCAAACTTGTTCTCCAACGTAAGCGTTCTCTGCTTCAGTGCATGAGGATTAAATATATGGATTTTGTTTCTTGCTCTTGAAGATATAATATGACGGAAATTTCTCGAATTTTTGAGTAGAGATGTCATTTCTACTTTCTGATCAATCGATTTGATATTAGTACCAGCGATACTCTCTGCTATGTATGTAGGTTAGAAAAGCCGTTGAGATCAACAATTACTATTTGAGGGCATCAGTGTTGGATTTTTGCTCGCAAATTGAATGAATTCATCCACGAGAGAATTATGCGATTTCGATTTGATTTGTAATGCTGACTCATGCAACTTGTTGTCAATATACGAATAAAGCTCACTTTCAGAGTACCATTTCCTCACATCCTTCAGCTTCGATTCTAACCAATAATTCAAATCGGTATTCATTTTGCTTCTCTTCCGACCTCGCCCATAGCTTTTCAATTCTTAGTAATACTCGCTGTCACTTCAATATTTTCAATAATATGCTTACTTGTAATGACTTCTATCGTGGCAGCCATATACTGCTCTATATTGCTTTTATCCCAAGGTTGTGAAAACTGCGGTAACACCTTATCTAGAAAAAAGTCAAGGTTTTCGTTCTCCGATTGTCTATCAAAGTATTCCTCTCGCTTAATCACCTTGTGCGGCAGCAGTACCACCCGAAAAAAAGCGGTATCGCAGATTGTATAGAAGATTTTCGCCCATGTCTTTGATTTCAGGCTAAAAGGGAACTTTTTGGTGCAATCACCATTGAAATTAAAAGGGCAATTGATCAAAACAAGCTCCGGCTTGAATCTCTTTAACCCCTCGAATACCAACTCCTCGAACACATCATACAACTCACGCGATGTCACCCCATCATTCGATGTATCCAATGGTATCAAAAGCAGATTTGGATTAACTTTCTGGAAATGTTTCCTCCTTGAGGGAAGCCTCGCGTCAAATTCCACCTCAGACTCATTCATAAATTCGTGGTCTATGGCAGGACCACCTGTTCTGCTATCATAGATCATTATTATTTGTACATTATCGCTTGTCGCACTTAAAACATCGATATCCAGCTCTGAATAATAGCCCGTAAAGCAAATATACGTCATTTTTGGCAATGTATCTCTTTTGTAAAGCTTTTCCCCAGAATTTAGCTTCGCTGCTTGCAGCAGTTTGAAGTTATAAAATGACCCCGCAAGCGCTAAAGGAGAGAGTTTAGCATTCAACGGAAAGCTATACGATATCGACATTAAACAAATTCCATTTGCGATATCGCCGTCAGTGATCTTATCGATTAGCTCGTGCAATGCAAGATGACTTGGATTCATGAAATCTGAAGCGAAATCCGGGTATTTGCTCTTCATTTGAGATTCTGAAAATTTTTTCAATTCGGTTAATTCGCCGTAGACTGGAATATAGACTTTAGCTACGATTTCTGCGATAAAATCCATATAATCTTTGCGCAGACCAGGCTGAGTCTCTGTTTTTATTAAAATTCGGCTTTTGTTACTAGCGAGATGCAATGAATATTAGCTAGAATAAAGAAAATGATAGATACGTTTCATCAAATGCCCAGTTTTGATAGTCTGAAAGAGCGATACTAAGCAAATTTAGAATAGCAAGTCTTCTAGATTGAGTGTCAGTCTTGGACTCTTCATTTTCTTTTCGTTTTGTTGGAAAATCTTTATCCGTTAGTATTATAGTGAGCGGTTGGCTGTCAAAATGAGGGAGGGTAAGTTCGTTCATTTCATAGTTGGGTGAAAATCCATGAGAGTGAGGTATAAACGCTTTCATTTTCACCTAGTCGATAAATTATTTAGCAGAATGGATATTTTTCTTTATTTGCTGAATTATTGAGATCTGATCTATGAATTTCAAAAAAAGAATAGAGCTCAATTTTGCTAGAAATGAACCCGAAAGAATTCTAATTGCCTAGCTTAACGAAGTATCGTATGCAGCTATTAAGTTATCTATGTCTTCTTTATCAAATAGACATGCAGTCTATCTCTCCTCTTTAATGGTTTTGAGAAATATCTCCAGTCTTGGAATATTCATCGTCGACGACAAATAATGGATAGAACATTCGTTTTATAAGTCCTTTGATACTCTCATTGAAAATAAGAATGAGATAAGGACCTTCCATAAGGATTATTACATAAAGAGTGCTTTGATGATTTACAGGACAGTTCACACAAGAAACTACAAATAAATAAATTAATCTAATAGATAAAGGCTGGGAAGTATGAAATCTTTAAGAGTTTTAGAAAAGGCTTGGCAGAATTATCAAGCCAACCTAAGCACAAAGGAAAAAAGCGACCTTACATTCGGAGTGCTCATCGGCCAGGTATTTATCAGTTCGTTGCAGCCGTAGTATATAATCCCTTCGTCAGACTGACAATTCGGGGTATCTTGTCTATGACATCTTGCCTCTTGCCCCTTTCCAACCGCAAACTGGTAATCCCCTTCTCCTTTGCCATCTCAGCTAAAGCTATGCAGTTTCAAAAGAATTCGCTGACTATATCAAAGCCTGGAACGAGGGAGGTAGCAACCTAGGAGAATGGTTGAATGAAACTCTTATGAATGTAAAAGGAACTTGATATCATGATCTAAGCATCGATTAGATCAAGATGATGCAGATAACTGGAATGAGACTTGTTGGGTTGGTTATCTCTTCAACCCTGCAAAATTTTAAAGTTGCTGACGAGACTTTCATCAATCATTTGGCCAACGCAGGAAATTTCATGCCATCTCAGAATGAGGTTAACACGCTTTTAATGGATTCTGCTCAGAGCAAGCTCGAACAGGCTGTGATAGTGGATCTTGGGGTATTTCATTGAAATTATAAGCCAAGTTGATGCAATATAACAACTCTTTCAGAAACGCAAGGTTCAAAACAACAAATTCTCATTAGAAGCAAAGTTAGACCCCAGAGTCCTGGTCAAAACCCGTCTGACTCTCTCTCGTATCGCAGTAGCTTCAGCTAAATCCTCTGAACCAGCAAACTCGCAGTTGGTCACCGTAACCAATCATCATGCTTTTATGAGTAATTATGTGGCTTTAGGAGCAAACGAAAGATTATTCCTCCAGAATCAATTATTTCACAGCATCGCACTCAGGAGTCATTCTTTCCAGCAAACAAACTCTTGAAAGTCTTCAGAAAGAGGTAATTGAAGCATTTGAAGTTTATTCTGACTATAATACTCATTAGAAGAAAGATTTCGATGAGATTCAACTTGATCTCTATTATGACGAGCCTTGCACTGTCATTGAGAAAAAATCAAATTCTCAAAAAGAAGCAGAGACCAGAGCAGTGACGATTGATGGTAGCTTCGAACTAACATGCTATGTGTCGCCGAAGACCGCTGTTTCTGAGATACTCACAGTAAGTTCAAACATTAAATTGCAATTTATATCGCTCGCTAGATGCTAGCTAAAGATTTCGTGGAGTCGTTTAATGCTAGGGTTGATCTTGCAACTTTCGAAAACAAATCCTTTGATATAACTGCTTCAGAGTTACAAAAAGCTAAAACTAGTGGATTTAACCTTGCAAGAAGAATTTTTTTGAGAGTTGAGGGTCATACTGGCTTGCTCTATCAAGATTATTTGAGCCCAACTGAAAATATAAAGGTACTGAATTATTTTGTGAGCAATGTGATCTAATACAATGATTTTTCGTTCAGGATTCTTTAGCAAGAGTGCAAGACTTTACAGGTGTTAATGCTCAGGCTCTTGGGGACTTTGAAGTATCATCGCTGAAGCTGCTTGGAGAATCGTTGCCTAAGAAAGTCGACAAGAGAGAAGAAGTTAAGGCAGATGAGATAACATCGAGAAAGACTGGAGAACAGAAAGAGCCAGCCGAAAAACCTAAGGATAAGCCAAGTGGTGTGAAAGAAGACTCTTCGGATAATGTGAAAAAAATTGCGTTTATAGTCATTGTGCTTCTCGCCTTGGTTGCTGTTCGATTGTTCTTGTTTAAATAGTGCTATATAATTTCGCAGTACATCGCCAAGTTGTTGTTATCGGATAATATAAAATTGTGTTGGCTGATGTTCTGCTATAGCGTTGGATCAATAAAGTGTTTTTAATAAATTCTGAGGCTTCGGCACGTCAATATGATTATTTTTGTAGGTATGCCACAATTAAATGAATTTTAGAATTCTGGTATCTATAATTAAAAATCTTACGAAATGAAAAGTCTGATAAAACCAGGCAAAAGAAAAGACGAAGCCCCAACTTCTCAAGAAAAGCCTAAGCCACAAGAGATTGCAAATACTTCCTCTAGCTCAACAAAAGTAAATTCACCAAATTTGTCCTGAAATCTAAACATACATTAGACAACTAAAGAGAATACAGCTGATGAGAGTAATATCAACTCATTCACATGATAATTTCATAATCCCGTGATCCAAAACATAGTTGAAGTGGTTCTAGCGAAGCTCATCGACGAGTTCGGCAAGATGTTTACCAGAGACGAGCTTCTGCAAGAATACGAAAAATCTCAAAAAGATCTCCCTAACACAATGAAAGCACTTGGAGTCAAAAAAGGTTTGGATCTCAATTCTTATGCAAATAATAACTTCACCTTATCATCGCAGAGGAGAAATTAGCATCAAAAAGTAAGAGTCTTTTCCAAAAGATGAATGAAGTGAAGCCACAAGCCGTTAACACGGTCTATCGTTCCAACGAGCAATCTGCTTTTTCTACGACTCTGAAAAAGATAGAAGAAAAGAAACAGAACACCAAACCTCTCAAAGTCAAAGTTCCAAAGCATTTACTCTCAAAAATCATCGAGAATTTTAGTAAACCTTCTCCTGATGCTCAAATCAGGAGCAAGCGTTTGTAAATTATTATACATACAATTTTTTTTTTGGTTCTATGACACTCAATTCTCATCTTAAAATGAATCACGCGAAGGAGAGTCATCAACTAACAAATCGTCAACAAAACAAAAATCCACGAGTTTAAATATGATGCAGATAATGAATGAAAGTTATGGTATGTTATTGCTTACGTCAGCAAGAGGGCATCATCTATATCGCAAGCACATTTCATTTTTAATGTGAGAAAAAACTGATTTGCAGCAAATTTTTGGGTAGTATGAGAAATATCGCAAGAAGATAGATATTGATCATAAAATAATTTATGGAGATCACTGTGGGAAACTATCATTATTTTCCAATAGGAAATTCGCTCTCCCAGCTGTAGAATTCAAAATCAGATAAGTTTACACATAACCTCAACCGCTGAATATAGAAAGCTAAGTCATTTTCATCTTGGTAACTTTTCGTTTTACCAATTCACTCATTTAACTCACAGATAAAATTTCATCTGTTCAATTCAATTTTTTGGTTTTAAAAACAAACAATTATACTAATTACTGGAATAACCTTGCAGCCCAACATGCTCAAAAAGAAATGGGGATTCTTCAACAAGAGAATCGATCCAATCCACAGCGAGAGAGACTATGAAAACGAAATAACATCCTCTCGAGACGATGTTCTCTTTTCAAATGACCAAACAGACCCAGCGGTTCAATATAAATTTCAACGAAAAGCAACACGCAAAAACAAAAGCAATATGACTATCCGATACATCAAAACCTTGCAGAGACTACCAACTGCTGTGTCAGATCAAACGGAAGAAGAGGATGAAGATCGAGTCGGAAACAGGGCAAATTTCTATGTACATGGTCAGCATGTTGTATATTGCAAAGAAAGTTTGCATCTTTTCACCGAAAAGCATCTGATACGCAGAGCATGCGTTTGGTTGATCAGTTGGAAATACACCGAATACATCATTGTAGCCGTCATTATATTAAACGCAGTGCTGCTCGGTCTGATTGACCATCGCGAGGGACAAGAAAACGAAATTAACAAAATAATGAAGTTCATAAATCCAATTTTCATTGGTCTTTATGCTATAGAAGCTCTGGTTAAGATTATTGCAATGGGATTCTGTCAGGATGAGGGAAGTTACTTGCGCAATCTGCAGAATATCGTTGATTTATTCGTTGTGATTTCAGGTTTTTTCATTGGAAAGCGGCCATTGGAGCATTTTTCTATCCTAAGGTTGTTCAGGGTCTTCTTAATCCTTAAGGATTTCAAATTTTTTCGCATGACATCACTCATGTTCTCTTCTATCTCAAACGCAATATGGCAATTTGTTAGCGTGATGGTCATGATGCTCTTTTTCTTTGGCATTTTCGCGATTCTCGGGTTAAATATTTACACTGGAGTTCTCAGCAGGCAATGTAGGACCACACAATACCCTGCCAATGGGGTTTGGCCTGTTGATGACGACATTAGGCGTGTCTGCGGTGGGTATTTCCAATGTCCTGATGGAGAGTATTGCGGATCAGATTACGACTTTCCAGGGCAAATAAAGAGTCCTGGAGAGGCTCTGAACCACCCTTGGTTTGAATTCGGCTTGATGAACTTCGATAATATATTAAATTCAATGGCGATGATATTCACGATGATGACGATGGTCAGCTGGTCGAATATTTTTGATCTGATTGTGGATGCGACGGATAAAGTCTCTTCGTTAGTGTTCTTCGTGGGAACGATGCTGGTTATCCTAGCGCTGAACATTAACCTCGTTGTGGCGATTATCATTGATACGTTTTCGTTGAGCTCTAAAGGGAGTAGACAGGTCAGTAGGAGTTTTTCTCAGTATAGACCTGCGACATTAGAAAGCGACAAGAGTGGTGGAAGCGGTAGGAGATTTAGTTTTCGAGCGATTGTTGGGTACATCCAAAGGAGGTATATGTATGCTAAAGAGGTAAATTGGGGTTGTTGGTGAGATTTCTAAAGGGTTTTAGGTACCGACGTCAGAGTATCACAAAAATCCTTTTGTTTTCTATCTATACCGGATTATATTCCACAACTTCACTCAGGATTGCTTCGTCGTCTTAATCACGCTGAATACCGTGGTGCTTGCTCTCAATCGGTATCCCGCACCTCCAGAATATGAAATGAATACGCTGAGTAATATTATTTTGTATTTCACGACAAGACTGACTTTTGAGTATAGTTATCATTAATAAGGTGCTAACTTACATTTTTCTCGTGGAAATGGCGATGAGATTATTCGCGCTTGGTGTCACAGAGTTTTTGCGCGAGAAATTCAATGTGTTTGAATTGATTGTCTGTATCGGTTCAACAGTACACCTCTCCATCTTCCTTCGCTTGACTATCATATCATTTCCAGATCGAAATTAACAGAACTCAGAGCTTCAGCGTGGTGAGCGCCCTAAGAATCATTCGGATCCTTCAGTTTTTAAGAAAGGAATCTAGTCCAAACCGTGCGTCAAAAAGGAAAACTACTAACGACTATAAGTTCAACCAACTCATCGAAGTTGTTTTTCTCTCCTTCTCCTGTATTATAGACTACGTCCTGATGCTGGTAAGGAGACCGTTCGGTGCAGTAATTGGCATAATGTAATTTCCTAGGGGGTGTTTTTGTATGTATTCGCTATCATTGGAATGAAATTTTTCGCTGGAAAGCTCACATTCGATACTGAGGGAAACTACGATCCAAATGGGTATAAAATTCTTTTTTCCTCATGCTGTAGCAATGATATCACTCTCAAAGGAGACCTGCATTAGAAAATTTCGATACTCTGATTAATGCGTTCAGCACGGCAGCTGGTTTGCTCTTCGGACAGAACTGGCTAAATGTAAAATTTTAACTCGAATAAGAATTTATTCATGAAATTTATGGTAAATAGAATTTTTATCCTTGTCAAAAAAGTCAAGGCTGGGTGACATTCGTTTATTTCGTCGTCGTGCTGCTAGTGGGGAGAATCCTATTCATTCAGTTATATATTGCTGTGATTCTCACAACGTTTGAGGAAGCAAGGAAAAAGATTCAACATGCTCGGCAGATATCAGGGGCGCCACCTATCAGCGAGGTACCTATTGGATATCAGAATGAAACTACCCCAGTTCGCGATGAAGGTTATCTCTCTCAGAGCTAATTAGACCCGTCTGACTTTGTTGTTTCAGCACTTTCTGAAGAAGCAAGAATGAACGAGGGAGGAACAAACAGGTCACTGTGGGATAGAGCTAATAGCACTCAAAGGGATTTTGCATCGACTCCGCGTAATGACAATAAGGCAGCAACTGACAAAGAAAGATCTCTATTTAAACGATCTTCTATGATGCGAAGGAACCTCAGTTCTCAGAGGAAAGCTTCAGATATGATGGCGAATTATATTGAACATCATCATTCAGAAGAATTCCCGACCAGGCTTCGGGAACGCATGGATACGATTCGCGTGTTTCCTGAAGAAAATATGGAGGATTTTCGAAAACGAGCGAGCCAGAGACTGGGAATAGCTAACAAGCCGAAGCTCAGCTTTGGAGAGAAATTGGCGAAATTTGTAAAATTATCTCCACAAGCATTTTCCTTAAATTTTCTAAAGAAAACTTACGTGCTGCACTCTTCTTTGTTTATTTTCAATGATGAGTCATTGGTCAGATCGAAAGTGACAGCTTTGGTCACAAGGAAATCGTTCGATGCATTCATTATTGGTAATTAGGCACTTGCAATGATATTTTGACATGAATTCAAGGCGTAATTATGACCAGTTGCATCGCAATGGCCTGCGATGATCCTTTGGGTGACCCATCATCCACAAGAGCGCTAGTCCTATGGATTTTAAATTTAATATTCACTGTGATATTTATCATTGAGGGCATATTAAAGGTAAAAAAAGGCCTTGGAATGCGTCTGAACCAAGCCATTATAACTCTTCATAGACGATTGCTTTTGGGTTCCTTTTCAACGCAAAGAATAGTAAGAAAGCATATGTCCGAAACCTCTGGAATTTGCTCGACTTACTCGTTATTCTGGTAAGATAAATGCTGATTGAATAGTAGCATTAACCAGAACTCTTTAGACCTCTTCATTGGATGCTTTTGATAGTAGTGGAAACTCAAGCTTTAAATCACTTAAGGCGCTCAGAGCACTGAGAGCGCTGCGATCCCTCAGACTTATCACAAAAAACAAGAATCTTAAGGTATCATTTTTTTCTATCTTCAAGCACCCTGTAATCTCCTCTTAGCTCATCGTAGAATCGCTATTTCGTTCGATACCATCGTTATTCCACTTGATCATCGTTGCTGGACTCATGCTCGTAGTAGTAGCCCTCTTAGGCCTAAACCTATTCGCCGGGAAGTTTTACCATTGTTACCGAGGAGGGCCTTCTTCTAGTATCATCACTACAAAACAAGTAATCTTGCCTTGATTTATCAATAGCTTAGCCTTTCAATCTAGGAATGTATTGTCTCAGGAGGCGTTTGGGAGAACAATCCCTACAATTTCGATAACTTTGGGCAGTCTGTGCTCGTGTTTTTTATGATGGTCACTGGGGAAGCCTGGGATAAAATCTTTTTCTCTGCTGTGGATGCTGTGGGACAGGATATGGAACCTCAATCGTGGTCAAGCCCTTGGTCAGCCGTGTATTTAATAGGATTCACGCTAGTAACGAATATCTTCATTATGAATCTATTCGTTGGGGTCGTCATTGAAAACGTCAAGCAGATGAAAGAAGAACTCAGAGAGTTTAAAGAACTGAACCAGGCTCAGCGGGACTGGATTGACATGCAATTTTTTATGCAGCGAAGGAAACTCAAAGTCATCACATTCAAGCCTGAAGGCACAATTCGAGGCTATTGTTATGACATTGTCAACTATAAATATTTTTCCCATATTATTGTTGCTGTTATCTTTTGCAACACCGTAATCCTGGGCGCAAATTTTGCTACGATATCAGATGAGGCTTCTCTCGTGCTGACCATCTTAAATTACGTGTTTCTCGTTATTTTCCACATTGAAGCGGCCTTGAAGATTGGCGCCTGGGGCTTTTCTTACTATTTCAGCGATCACTGGAACAAGTAATTTTGACTGCTTGTTCCTGCGTTCATGGTCATTTTCTAACTCCCTAGGTTCGACCTGGCCGTTATTGTCGTTGCCGACATTGTATTCCTCGGTACACATTCAAATGCGTCCGCAGGCCTTGCAAGTATCCCGACAGTTGCCCGAGCATTCAAACTCGCTAGGATTGCAACAATGGTAACTTTTTCCTCTATACTATTCAGAGATAGATATAACTGACTTTGCTACCTGAATGAATATAATAGACTCATAACTCGAAAAGTCTCAACGTGCTCGCAGAAACGGTGTTCCAGCTCATTCCTTCTATCATCAACGTCTTCATCTTGTTGCTTCTGATCGTGTTCATTTACGCGATCCTTGGCTTGAACCTATTTGCCTCAGTTCAATTCTCATCAGAGATAAACGAATACACCAACTTTCGAGATTTCATCTCTGCCCTTACTCTCCTCTTTAAGTAGTTAAAGCTAATTATTTTGAAGATAATAATTTCCTTTTTCATCTTTAGAGCTGCGCTGAAACAGAACTGGCCGGACTATATGCTCACGCTAGGCAATTCTAATCTGCCTGGATGCAAGAACAACCAATCGTATACTGATTATCAAAATGAAGGAGTACTTGGTTGTGGATGGGGTGTCGCCTATCCGTACTTCATTTCTTACATTCTTCTCGTGAGACTTACGATACTGAACCTGCTCCTCGCTGTGGTCATTGAAGGGTTCAGCGAGTCGAAGAAAGAAAGCGATGCGGTGATAAATCCAGAGCAACTGGATCAGTTTTTGGAAAAATGGGCAGAATATGACCCAAAAGGCACTGGTTTGGTCAGACCAGAGGAGTTTTTATTCATCATACACGACCTCTACCCTCCAGTCGGACTTCGAGAAGAAAGCACATTGAAATATACATATGATTTGGATTGTAATAATGAGTTCTTTTTCCACTAATTTTAAACTCTCTCCCATTACAGCAAAAAAGTTCAAAAACTGCTTGATAAGTCCGAATAGAAAGGTCATCCTGAACCGAAAGCAGAGATTTAATACGATGATGGAATACAACGTGCCGATATATAACAATCGGATTCATTACGCTGATGCTTGTGTGATTATTAGTCATAATGCTGTGAAAAAAAGAGATAAACTCATCAATTTAGAGTACCTCTCTTTCCCTCCACGCTCTCTAATGGACCCTATAGAATCAACTCAGACCACGTTTACAAGGTACTTGCCAAGTCATGGGTTGGGCGATTCAACAGTAAAACATCTCAGTGGAAAGTTTAAGTCCTGACTTTACATACTTCCTAGTTTTAAAGAAATTGATCAAAGAGGCTCGTTTAGCTAACCCCTCAGACCTTCCAGCGCTTCAATTAGCGGATTATTTTGCTGCGAATTCAGTCATCAAAGCTTGGAAAAAGTAAGTCATCGGTTTCTTCATGCATTTTTCATCGCTCTCATAGGTTCAAAGAAATAAGAAAATATAAACAGGCTCAAATGGTCTATCAAGCCAATCTGATCGATTACGAGAAAACTATCGGCGATTTTTCAGCTTCCAAGCCAGGGCACTCACGAATGAAGAAACGAGACACTACAAGGGTGATGTATAAGAGATCAGGTGGCCGAGAAGCCGGATCTGAGTCTTATAAATTTTCAGGAGAATACCATACAAGAATAGAACTCAGAAATTTATCAAAACATTCTCTTGTAGCTATCATGGACGCGGACCCCACTAATACCGAAGATAATGAACTACAAAAGAGTAGCAGAAGACAGAGCATCCCAAATTCCTCCGAAGATGTCAGCCATTTGGATAGTCAGAGAAAGGTAAGGTCAATCCAAATTGGGCGTGGTCGTCGAGGAAGTCAGCCAGGCTCGGAATTACTTCCTCAAGGGACAGGAAATAGACAACGATTTTTCAGTCATCATCAAGGTGATATCAGGCATAAAAGTGGAACTTCATCGATCACAGAGTTAGAGCGATCATCAAGGGAAAGGAATGATGATACGACTCCGAATGATCTCCTTGATATCGTCAAGGATGAGTTTTGGTTGAAAAATACAGAGGAGCCCAGCAATTTCCCGGTTCCTGTGATTTTTGAGGTTGACCGGTTCCGTATTGATCCAGTTGAAAATGCTGCAGCAGAAAGCTCGAATGAAAATGAGAATGCCAATCCAGAGATAAAGGTGAAAGAAGCTCTCAAAATGGATGGAAAAGCAATTATTCCGCAAGAGGCAGAGGAATCCAGCTATGCAAACTCTAGCAGTGACTCGGATTCATCTTCTTCAAGTTCAGATTAGCCTCACTAAAGCTGTAAATTTTTATTAAACTGACTATATACTATCTTAAATTCATAGTTTTTCCTTGAAAGATTTTTGGTTTGTGTGCCCAGTTTCATAAATACTTTGATTCAAAAAGCTCGCTCCACTAATTTTGTATAGGATAGTGGCAAATCATACATAGGATTAATCGATGACAAAACAGATTCAGTTTTGGATTAATTTTTTGCCGGTTCCTCTATCCACGAATCAATCTCTTTTTCTCAAAGAGCTCCAACTTAGATCGCTTTTATTTTCTAGTTGCTATCCTACCTTGTCGACTTAAAGATAATTTTAAAGAGGATCTTTTTTGGTTAAATTCTCTCATTTATAATATTTGATATACGTTGGGGATACATTTTCAAAACGCTCTATAAACTATAAGAGAGAAAATGTTTCATATATCTCAATAATTAAGCAGTTGGGAAGGTGTTGGTGTTGCTGAGGATACCGCAGACACCGTTTTTGCCAGCAGCAGTGCTTTGGGAGATAAGGATGTAACCATTGTCACCCCAAGTGGTACCCCAGGAGTTTCTGACGATCCAAGCGTTGTCAGTGTATCCGACAGCGGTCA
>ENA-UOTX01000070-UOTX01000070.1-compost-metagenome-genome-assembly--contig:-NODE-70-length-102333-cov-12.462242_pt1 | contig 102333 bp, 69 predicted proteins | sample MGYA00238143_ERZ746982 | MGnify/ENA primary metagenome ERZ746982 (study PRJEB28758, sample SAMN06268862) | compost metagenome | isolation source: single cell | place: USA: California, Emeryville, Joint... | reverse complement strand
GCCAAATTCCAGAAATACCAAGAAAAAATCTTAAATGACACAAACCTCGAAAGAGAGCTAAATCTGTTTGTGGAACCATTGACGATTCATCATGACGATTTAACTGGCGAAGACAAGCTGCTGGAACTTTCATATGAAATAACAAGACAACTCTTAACCTCTCAAAGCTCGAAAGACCCAAGAATCTTACTTTTGACTGGGCAAGCTGGCTCAGGAAAAAGCTTCTTCTGCCAACATCTGCAAAGAGAAATACTATCGATTTGGCACAACAATCAAGAGTCAGACGAGGATGAAATTTGGTTCCCTATCTATGTCGAGCTCTCAAGTCTCAAGAACCCGAAATCAGAAGCCATCACTGAAGCCCTTGCAAGAGAACTCTCGCTCACGGAAGAGGAAATCTCACTTCTAAGGATTACACATCTAACTCATCTCAAGCTACCTCGCTTGCTATTCATCTTCGACGGATATGATGAGATTGAAGATATCAATGCTTTCTCCTCGCTAACTCATAAGGAAGAGCTCGTGAAGCATAATTTCTTTGAGCTCAACAAAGTTAACGAGGAGTTTTGGAAGAATGCGAAGTTTATAATCACCTGTAGAGAAGAGAATCTTCAAAAAGTTGGAAGGAGAGATCTTCTATTCGGACCTGTTAGTGCCGATCCAGGATCGTTTTTGGAACGGGGAATTGAACCTTTTTCCAACGAACAAATCAGGTACTACTTGAAAAAGTACTGCATTTTTGAACAATTTAGTTTACCTCCAACCCTTGCAAACTGTTTGCCCTCTGATTCGTCTCAAAAATCGAGATCGTGGGAGCAAGTTCAATCGCTTGAGAAGCTGATTGATCGCTTCGCCCTCAGAGAGATTGCAAGAGTACCTTCGATGCTTCGGATAATTTGTCAAATCTTACCGAAGATTACGTCAAAAAATTTTGAGCAACTGGGTGAAGATGGTTCAACTCAAGCAAAGGCACTGAGCACTCGGTTTCTACTAGAATTCTTTATCTCGGAAACTATCAAAGCAAATTTGAAGCGGACTTCAGAGACTAAGGACAGCTCAAAAAATCAAGAAGAAAGCAAGGGTGATCTTGAAGAAGTAGAAAGCCAAAAAGTCAACCCTTATATTGAAGCGATAAACCTGCAAGCCCAGAACTCTGCTCTAAGGTCAGGTGGATACTCAGTAAATGAGATAAAAACTCAAGGTGAAGTCATTGATGATCCCTCTTTAACCCTGAAATTGCATCCCTTTGCGAAATGGGACGGCAATCGATCTCGAGTCAAATTCCAGTATCCATGGATACATGAATTTTATCTCGCAAAAAGCATTGAAGAAGAGATTCGAGAAAAGGTTCCCTCATCTGCTATTCAAGAGAGAAAGTTAGAAATTCCAAGAGATTTGCTTATCAATCAAAAACTCCTTACATATGATGCATCGAATTCAATTGTACTCCTTCTCCTTAGAGATGCAGTGAATGATAAGAGACTCACAACAGAACAACTGATGAAGCTGATTAAACTTTCTCGTGAGAAAGGAGTTGAGCAGGAAAGCAATTTTGCATTTGCCGCTGCAAATGCAATTACTGTTCTCAATGCTGCAGGATATGACTTCAGTGGTCAAGATTTGAGCAACGTCAGCATTCCAGGAGCCAACTTAAGTTATGGAATATTTGAAGGGACTAATTTCAAGAATGCTAATTTGCAAGGAGTTGATTTTACTGGAGCTTGGTTGAAAGATGTTAATCTTGAACAAGGTTATTTGGCGAACGTAGCCTTTGGTGAAAATCTTGGCCTAAGACTCCGAAATGAAAAAATAGTCAATATTGCCTTTTCATTAGATGGGAAGTATCTTGCTGCTGATGTTGGTGATGAGACCGTAATCTTTGAGAATGTTAGTCCTAAAAAGAGCGATTTCAAAGAAGCCAGAAGAGTTCCTGGTTGCTTTTTAGATTGCGGGGGCAGTCCATTTCATATGAATGCAAAACAAATTGCAACAGTTATTAAAAAGGGAAACCTAAACAGCGATCATCTTAGTTTCTGTTTCTGGGATGTGATATCCGGAAAATGTGTCGAAAAACTAGATGCTCCAAAAGGAAATAAAACTTTACTCAATTTTAGTCCAAGAAGGAAAGAAATAATGGCATTGGATAGCAACGAAATTCATAAATATTCTACGGTAACAGATTCGTGGACTAAATTTTCTCTTACTGCCTTGGATGATACTGAAGAATGGAAATTGAATGCTGGAGACTGCGATATACTTCTAGCGAGCGACTCTCTGAATAAACTGACGACACTTTGCAGCGCTATCACAGGAAAATTAATTCTAAAACTAAAACAAGGAACGGCTTTCTGCCAGCTTAGCACAGATGGAAGGCAAATCGCATCGAAAATAAACGATCGAATTATTCAAGTTGTAGATACCGTGAGAGGGTATCCTATGAAAGCAGTGGCATCGGAGCAAAAATCGGATAGATATTCTTCTTTCCGATTGATTGGACAGAGATTTCTAGCAACCATCGGAAAAGAGCTTGTCCTTCGAGACGTTTCCTCAGCGCAGACATATCTCAAAATTCCTTTGAAAACCGCGTCCAAAGACCTAAAAGATAAGATTTCGATCAATTATTTAACAAATCAAGTCGCTTACTTCTCCGAAAATACAGGTGTTGTATCTTTTGAACAGCTCCCTACGACTACTGTTTTGCCTGCCCCAACAATTACCGTCAGAGGAACCAATACTAAAGGCCTGACTTTACAAGGAGTAAGAGCCAGTAGCTGTAATAAACTATCTGAGAAGAATATAGTTATACTTCAAAAGAGAGGAGATTATGAAGCTTTTCCCGAAACTGTGCTTAACAAGCTATTTCCAAGCAACTCTGAAGAATCGGAAGCTATCTCAGAAGTCATTGTTGTCAGTAAAAAGCTGGCGCCCATTCACGCTCGAATAATAGGAAGCAATACGTATTGGAGTAATTTACGGAAGCTTAATCTCTCGAAAAATGCTATAAAAGAAGAAGGTGGTGAAGCCATCGGAGACAACAAATCATGGCCTAATCTCCAAGAATTGACTCTTAGCCGCACTCAAATCGGAGATGAAACCGCGATAAAGGTGGCAAATAATCACATTTGGAAGAATATGAAAAAACTAGAGCTTGCTTCGAATAAAATTGGCGACATAGGAGCCATAGAAATTGGAAAGAGCAAAATCTGGATGAATTTAGAGGTTCTCGATTTGCGCGAGAATATGATCAAAGACGAAGGTGCGAAAGCGATAGGTGGAAATAATACCTGGGAAAAACTAAAAAAGCTTGATTTGAGTTTGAACAAAATCAATGATAAGCAAACGGTAATATTGGTTTGTAGTAATGGGACTTGGAAAGATCTCAAGTATCTATTCTTGAGCAACAACCCAGCAGTCATGAAAGCAACTGATGCCCTTGAGGCCATAGGAGGCGTTGCTTCAAAGAGTCTGGAAAAAATTGATCTGCCGCAAGCAAGCTTTGAGCGGGCTTTCCTGCAATGCCTAAAGTATAATGAATCAGAGTGTGTTTTAGAATTACCATTATCCGATATATGGTATGATGCATTGCATGCGGACATCATTGGACTCAACACAACTTGGATCAACCTACAAACAATAAATTTGGAACGCAACTCGATTGGTGATAAAGGAGCTACTGCATTGAGTCAAAATACATCCTGGACTAACCTAAAAACACTATGTTTGGGAAATAACGAGATTGGTGATGAAGGAGCTGGTGCATTGAGTCAGAATACAAGTTGGATTAATCTACAAGCACTAAGTTTGGGATACAACAAGATTGGTGCGGAAGGAGCTACTGCATTGAGTAAGAATACAACTTGGACTAACCTACAAACACTTGGTTTGGGAAACAACCGGATTGGTGATAAAGGAGCTACTGCATCGAGTCAGAATACAACTTGGACTAACCTACAATCACTTGACTTGGGAGGCAACTTGATTGGTGATGAAGGAGCTACTGCATTGAGTCAGAATACAACTTGGACTAATCTCCAAACACTAAATTTGAAGAGCAACCGGATTGGTGAAGAAGGAGCTACTGCATTGAGTCAGAATACAACTTGGATTAACCTACAAACACTTCATTTTGGATACAACAAGATTGGTGTGAAAGGAGTTACTGTATTGAGTCAGAATATAACTTGGATCAACCTACAATCACTTGAATTGGACACCAACTCGATTGGTGAAGAAGGAGCTACTGCATTGAGTCAGAATACAACTTGGACTAACCTACAATCACTTGACTTGGGAGGCAACAAGATTGGTGTGAAAGGAGTTACTGCATTGAGTCAGAATACAACTTGGATCCACCTACAATCGCTTGAATTGCGAGGCAACTTGATTGGTGATGAAGGAACTTCTGCATTGAGTCAGAATACAACTTGGACTGCCCTACAAACATTAACTTTGGGAAGTAACTCGATTGGTGCGGAAGGAGCTACTGCATTGAGTCAGAATACAACTTGGATTAATCTACAATCACTTGACTTGAACAACAACTCGATTGGTGATAAAGGAGCTGCTGCATTGAGTCACAATACAACCTGGATTAGCCTAGAAACACTTGACTTGAACAACAACTCGATTGGTGATAAAGGAGCTACTGCATTGAGTCAGAATACAACTTGGACTAACCTACAATCACTCGACTTGGGAGGCAACTTGATTGGTGATGAAGGAACTTCTGCATTGAGTCAGAATACAACTTGGACTAACCTACAAACATTATCTTTGAGAAGTAACTCGATTGATGATGAAGGAGCTACTGCATTAAGTAAGAATACAACTTGGACCAACCTACAAACACTAAATTTGGGATACAACGAGATTGGTGCGGAAGGAGCTACTGCATTGAGTCAGAATACAACTTGGACTAGCCTACAAACACTTGGTTTGGGAAACAACGAGATTGGCGATAGAGGAGCTACTGCATTGGGTCACAATACTACTTGGACAAACCTGCAAACATTAACTTTGGGAAGTAACTCGATTGGTGATAAAGGAGCTATTGCATTGAGTCAGAATACAACTTGGAATAACCTACAAACACTAAATTTGTGGAGCAACTTGATTGGTGATAAAGGAGCTACTGCATTGAGTCAAAATACATCTTGGATTAACCTACAAGCACTTCAGTTGGGATTTAACAAGATTGAGGAGGAAGGAGCTGCTGCATTGAGTCAAAATAAAACTTGGACTCACCTAAAAACACTAGATTTGGCGAACAACTTGTTTTTTTATGATTGTACATTCTGGAACAGTCATCCTCTTTAACAAAATGCCTTTGCCATTAAAAAATGTAAAATTCATATTTCCAAAGTAGGCAACGCAATGTGCTCATTTCCACTCCCTTCATAAATCTAATGATTTATTAGAAAATATTAATGTAGTAATCTCTCTCTATAGGCAGGTTCGAATTTCAAAGAACACATGAAATAAACTTAATATACAAGCGATTTTCAGTTTTTAAATGCTGATAATGATATTTACGACAACAAATATTGAGCTTTTCTATATAATCTTATGAGTCATTATTTTTCAGAGGTCAGCCCTTTGGAACCAATTAGATTTTGTTTACTCATTTAAATTTATTTCATATCAGAATACCTCAAAATAATGCAGCAAGCAGATAGTTATCTTGAAAACACAATTCAAACAAAGAGCAAATCTCAACTTGAGTCCTCAGAGAAGATAGGAACCAGCGGTACCTTCTTTGCACATGCAAACTTCCCATCCCTACCAAAGGTAGCAATATCCTTATTTCACCCAAACCCATCCATTTTTCCCAATCATTTTGCAAACTTAGGCGGTGTCACCCACGAGAAAGAAATCCCCAATACAAAGATGCTGGTCTCCATAAAATTAAGTTCGCGATAAAAGCACCAGCATGGAGAGCTTTGACGTTTTGCAGAAGAACTGCCCGAAAAATATATATTCCTTCGAGAACCGAATTTCTTCGCATTTGTTCGAGGATAACCAGTTTTCTTTAGTAACAGGAGATGGAGGAGACACAGCCTATAACCCCAGAAGAAACTCCTTTGGTGCAAGCTCTGTTAATGAGAGGATAGCATATCACCTTTTCTGAATAGAGCATAACAGCAGCCAGAGTGTGAAGTTAATTAGAAAAGCGAAGTAGTTTCCGCAACAAAAAACCTTGCAATGTGAGTCAATTCTTTTCGAATCTCAGAAACCATAAAAAATTTTAAAACCTCTTATGATTTCAGATTCCAATTGGACGTTCGGGCTTGCTTTCGATCCAAATGGAAAGCTTGCAGTATCTGCTAACATTAATGGGGTATGCGTGATGATCTAGGTGGAGCATCAGGTAAAACCTCCCTTTTTCTCGAAATAAGGCGAATATCACCCTAATCCTTTTAGATTGGGCTGTTCGCTGCAAATGGAGTATCAACGTCGGTGAACCAGAGCTATTCGTCAAATACGGTGGGAAATTGCTGGATATTTAGATTCTGAGAAGAAAGTCCTGCTTTTGAAAGTGCCTGTTGAGCTGGAACGAACCAGTTGTTTAATTCATGTGAGTATTTTTTTAATTTCACGTTCTAGATTCAAACCCTGTTCCTGCGACGACGGCCTGGATTGATGTATGTCAAGTTGACACGAATCTACTAGCGACAAGAACATCAGAGTTTATGATCGCCGTGAATCGAGAATTGTGAAATGGTTCAACCTAAGTTAGGTACGAAGATCGGATGTTTTGTTTTTTTATTAGATTCTCCGTTGAGTGAGCTCAATGGCTCATTATTACTTTCTAGATGATATCACTTGCGTGAGATGGAATCCAAGTGGTGATCTACTTGCTAGTACTTCATGGGATGGTTCAGTGAAAGCGATTGATTTCAAGACTGGAAAGATTATTGTTAGAGGAGAATCTGGCATATGGGGTAAATTATTTATTTTTCTAATTCATAATTGAAATAAATAGACCTCTCTATGTCTGTGTGCTTCTTGTAAGCATCTCCAAAAAGAAGGACTCTATTATGATACGACCGAGAAGAAGGCAAATGGGAATAAAAATCATTAATTTTATGAAGTAATTTTGAAAATTCATCACAGAATTTGAATTTAGTCGTCATTTTTGCTATGCAGGTGAAATTTGAATAATCTTGTTTATCGCCATGTAGTTTGTAAAGTGCATTAATAGCAGTATCAGTGAACAAACAGAAAGAATTGCCAGTGATAACATGTTATTGTAGATCCTGTATCACTTCAAAGTAAATTTTTCTCAAGGCTCAAAAATCCAAATGAAACAGCAAAACGGCAAGACCCGGAGAAATCGCTAGGCTTTATCGAAAGGCAAAATGGCATTCTCAATATAGCACACTTAACGGTAACTTATCTTGCCTCTTCAATATCATTAATAGATATAGTAACTCATTATTTCCCCTGCTCGAGTTTTGACAATTATTATTTCTCTTTACTTTCTCACTTATTATTCAATAGCTAATCGGATTACGAGCCTCGACTTAAACCTGGATGGAGAAACCATAGCTACGATCGACCGTTATGGAATGTGTCTAATAGCTGGTTTGAATACGAATGATTGTAATCTTGCATCTGCAGAGACATTCCTGCCATTAGGTACATGAGAACACACGCTCTGCTCAACAATTATTTCTCTTCTATTGAATAATTCAGGTAATCTCTGTCGCTGCAGATGGAGCACAAATATTGGAGAGCCGTTGTTGTTTGTGAAGTATGGGGAAAGAGAACTCAACATTCTGGACGTTGAGAAGAAAACACTGACTTTCAAGGATGCGATTCCAATCGAGCAAAAAGAAGGTGTGTACGCAGGAATTATTTGTGCTGCTTTTTATTGATTCTTACGACTTTCGAATAAACTCTTTGTTGGCCTAGGTCACAGCTCCTTCTGGATTGATGTCTGCCCAACCGATGGGAATTTACTAGCTTCAGGTGGTGAAGACAAGAATATCAAGATTTTTGACAGGCGTGAGTCGAGTATTGCGAAAATTTCTACTGAATTGCATTCAAGTAGACCTTTAACTTTCAATTTTGTAAAATTATGCCTATCTAATATAGAGGAAATCAACTGTGTTAGATGGCATTCGAGTGGAACTATGCTCGCAAATGCCTCAGCTGATTCCACAGCAAAAGTACTAGATATCAAGACAGAGGATGTTGTCTACACAGGAACTACTTCAGATCAGAGTAATTTCTTTTTTTCTTTTCGGATATTCATGCCCTTCGCTTCATGACTAGATAATGCTAATTCCGTTTGTTTCATTTGACAAAAGGATGGAAGTAATACTCCTGAGATGACGGTCCCCTCGAAGAAATTCGTTGAGAAAGAACCATGACCGAAATAAAGAAATTATAAATTATTCTTGATTATTCGTGCTTGAGAAAAAATCTTCGTCCTTATTTCAACCAACATCTAATTAAGTACCAAAAAAACAAAACAAACTATTAAGAGAGGTATTAGAACATGAATAAATTATAGATAGCGCGAACTAAAATACAAATTAGAGACGGTAATTGGGAATCATGGAAATATTTTTAGGGTGAGAAGCCTTGAATCTTGCCTGTGAAGAAAGGAGAGTGGTCAAACAAGCATGATATAGTAAGGCCATAGTATTTCTAAGCTACTTAGTTAGAAAAGAAGCTAAATTGAGCAACAGAAACAAAAAAATGATATGATTCTTTTAAGATTGAGAAATACTGTTCTTGATTATCAATTAAATTTTATTTCGTTTTTACAAACTTGGTCCCAAAAAGTAAAACTCACCAAATCATGCTCCAAAAAGATATCCAACAATTCATAATTCCTCCCAAGATAAAGTTCCAATACACAGATTTCGAGCTTGCTGCAGAAACAACCTCTTATCGAGTGTTCGAAGCCAAACTCCGAAATACACGACAAAAACATATGATCAGAATTTTCGATTCTACAAAGGATCTTTCAGATATAGAGTTTCTCCGCAAAGACATTTACGTGGGAAAATTGAAACTTTTAGATCCAGAAGACATATGCTATCTGCAAGGAAAAGGAAGTTTCTTTCTGAGCAATTGGACTAAGTTTTTAGCAAATGAAGCAGAACCTGTTGGAGAAAAGTCCAGTATTTTAGAGGGAACAAATAAAGAGCAACTAACTTCTCAGGATTTGGCTTTAGAAATTAGAAGATTAGCCCTAGTGTCACTAAAATTGAAAGGCGTAGCGTGCAAAGAGTTTGAGATCCTATTGGAGAAGGACCCAAGTGTTAAAATCTATGAGGCTGTTGTTAAAATAACTCTTGAAGAAAATTTTGCTCATTGCAAGAAATTGAGGAATCTGATTGAAAAGATGCTAAATCTGGATCCTTTAGGCCTTCCTACCCTTGAAGAATTCAAGCTGTTTGTAAAAGAAGATAAAATACAAAATCTTCGCTAGAAAGTGAGGTATTGGGTGAGCAAATTCTACACGAAGAGTCAAAAATTGCAGCTTTATCGAGCAAGATTACCAGTAAATTATCTGTTACTCCTAAAATCTCACTTAATCGATCTAACATAAAGCCACAAATTCTGGAACATTAATAGCTTGGAGCTCACAGCGTACTAATACGATCAAAATTACAGATTTTGCAACGAAAGAGGATTATGCGAAATTCGATGGGGTTCAACTCAATGAGATAGGTAATGCAGATTCTCTCAATGCTTGCTCTTGAATTGATATAAAGATATTAATGATAGATCACATTTAAAAGAAATCCCAAACTCAAATCTTCTTGTCTCTCTCCATCATAGCATGAGGCTATCAGCCAATTTACAGATATTCGACATTTCGCAGAAAGCAAGAGTGAAAATGGTGTACTCTTTCGAGGAAGTTCATGGAAGTAAATAAGTTTTGTTATTCAATGAAATAATGAAATTCTCCTTCAGTGACCGGATGGGGAGACATGACATATAATTCGCGTAGAAATATACTGGCTGCAATCTCTGTTGCACAAGAAATCTCCTATCATCTATTCAAAATCGATACGAGTGCAACAAGAGCTGGACAAATTGCAAGGCTTTATCGAAAGGCGCAATGGCATTCTCAATATAGCACATTGGAAGGTACGACTCATTCTCTCTGCTACTTATCTCTTTTATTTTCTTATGATTTTATTGCTAGAGAATCGGATTACCAGCCTCGATATACATCCCAACGGAGAAACCATAGCGACCTTCGACCGCTATGGGATGTGCCTAATTTTTGACTTGAGCACGAGCAAATGCGTCTTCCACACTGGAGCAACAAGCCGCGAATATGGTACATGAGACTCTGGAATAACTGAGATTTCGGTTATAATGTATAGGAACGCTGAGCCGTTGTCGTTGGAGCACGAATACTGGCGAACAATTATTATATGTCAAGTTTGATTATAATAAACTCAATATTTTGGACGTTGAGAAGAAGACCTTTCTGCGGAAAAATGCTATCCAAATTGACAATGATGGTTCTTCAATGCTTTTTGACTTCTCTTGCTTTAACAAATATTTTGCGATTCTCGCTTAGAACTGGGACCCTATTGGATTGATGTTTGCCAGAGTGACGGAAACCTGCTCGCTTCGAGTGGAGAAGATGCAAACATTAAAGTTTTTGACCGGCGTGAATCAAGAATTGTGAAAAACTTCGAAGGCATTCACTCAGGTAGAGGATTTCACATCTAAAATCCGTCTTTCCAACACCTTGTAGAGAGAGTCTTCTACGTCAAATGGCACCCGAGTGGTGAGATAATTGCAAGTTCCTCTAATACCACAGCAAAAAGTACTGGATTTCAAGACTGGCAGGATAGTCTACAATGGAACAACCGAAGATGGGAGTAAATTATTGGATTCCATACTTATTCTGAATATTTTGGGACAATAGATAAAGCCAATTCCGTGTGTTTCATGTAAAATGAATGAGCGATGAAATCGTAGTAATTGCAAAACTGGTATATCAACAAATAAGAAAGGTTTAAAGTTCAAACTTCATCAAATACCCTTTTTAAAATCATAAATGCACTCAAAGCTTCATTTAACCAGGCATGCATAAAAGATTCATGAAATTTAATTGATAATTATTAATGTCTTGGGAGGATTCTAAAATAACAAGTGTTCACAAAGCATCCAAAAAACATACATGAGCAAATTTACAAGTTTCACTCTGAAAGCCGAATTATCAGTATGGCTTTCCAACACATATTGCTTCGACTCTTCCTCGATGAAATAGAGCGCCTTATAAGTAAAACAACAATGTTCTATGCCTGCGTGTTAAGTTCACAAGAAACAATATCTGGTGTTGAAGTATAAAGTTTAACAACATTTATTTGTCATAATAAATACCCAGGGTTTACACATTCTTTTATTCATTTAGATTCCACAGGTAAGAAGACGTCTTAATAAAAACTTTAAAATATTCGGAGCTTTATTCGCAAGTAAGCGCCCAAAATGCTTACAAAAGGACGAATACCTTCAATACAGTGAATTTGCAATCCTATTTGTCCTTTATCCACCTCGTGCTGTTTCTCATTTTAATGTAAAATAAGCTGGCACACTATGCCGAGGAAATAGGACAAAATCTTCGAGTATTTTCTATCTGGGTCGCTAAATTCGCTTGAAAGAGTCTCTGTTGTCGAAATATAAAGAAGAGCTCCTTTTCATCGATTAACATTAGGCATGGTAAATGCAAACGAATATGTTACCCACTGAGATCGACGTAAGAATTGCATTCATAAAGAGTCCAAGTCCTGAGAATATCCATCCAATAATCAGCCCTATAGGGCTCATAATCGCTTGGATGCATAGCAAGGTGAGTGCCTGATTGTATGGCAGCTTTGCATCAAAGAAAGCAATGCCCTTAAGATAAAGTGAATTAAGCACTGACGTCGCAATCTGAAAATACCAGACTCAGGCCATCTGCCCAAATACGAATGAGGATCACGATAACAATAACCAGAGTTTCTGAAATATCATCTGCTACACCGATAGCAATGCTCCCAAACACCTATTCCTATTCTCGTACACCGAAAAGCGATGAAGATGATTACAGAATGCATCCCAAGTGCTGTTGCAAGTAAATAAGGTTTTCGAAAATCCATCTGATGAACGGGGCTATGATGATGATCACCCTGATTGGTCAGCTGAACTTGATTTGGCATCTTGATTCTTCTCTCAATTTCCCCTTTCTGCTGGTTTTCTGTCAAATTGTTAGTACTCAATAGCGAAAGTTCGAACCTGAACACAAGTGATGATCGCTTTCGGAAGACCCATTTTTGCGGTCATTAGATGTCATTACAGCCAATTCATAGATCTCCTTTGGAGGCTCATATGCTGAAATTCTTTTATTCTGAATTCCATCGATGGGAAAGGCCATTTTCTCAAAGTATATGATACCTGAGAAACTATTAAGCGGTCAATAGTGCACTCAAAAGCAAGGAATTCTACCTAATAAGAACCACTAAAGCGCAGAGAGGGAAGTGCTCTTCGTATTGATAAGCAAGGTTTTCTTTTCCTATGGCCTATGTTAAATTGAGGAAGGTCACTCTGATATTTTCCAAACCTCTGGGAATAACCGGAGGAAGGCAAGCGACAAGAGCATGCCACCTGAGAAAGTATATAAGAACGAAAGAATCTTGTCAATCTTTCGAAAACTCTTCCTGATTGTGTATTGATTTAAAAATCTTCCAGAGCTACATTGTAATTAGTTACCATTTTAGCGGGAGGACGCCTCCGGCTATCATGCTCATTAGCATGAGGAAGGTTGCAAGTACTTTGAACATACCAGCAAATAGTATTCACAATAAGTGTTTAATTTATTTAGATCTAACCTTCCAACTGGACAAAAGCTGATCTGATTGATTGCAGGAATCACTTAACCAATAAAAAATTAATTGGAACAGTTCAGCATTGCTCTTGGGAGAGAGAGAGGAAGAAAAAAAAGAGGTTACTATATATTACACTGATAAAATAGCCTGAAATAGCAACGAAATTCTAAGTCTTAAACATAAAGGGAACGAGCTATCAAAAAATGTTTATCTTTCAAAATTTTTTCACCATTAAAATGCAAAAAAAATATTCCGGCACTACTCGGATATCTTGCTCATGAATTCATGGATTCCTTCAATGCTTTGATGTTCGCTTCATCTAAGTTTAAAAAGTATATTTAGTTTGAGGTTTGAGCAACACCTCCTTCCGGTTGCCCATTTGCTGCTCTATCCATTTCTGAGGTAATTGATTTTCCTACCCCTAAGTCAGTTAGTTACACTAATTGTTTTATTTATCAAAATACCATCTTTCTTTTCGCTAAATTGGCTCGTTTTTCTCGAATGTCGAGAGCCTTCATGATGTGCGTGTGGGATTATATAATGCGCGTCCTCTATGTGTATTGAGCCGAGATTTTTCTTCACGTAATCGGAGTTAAGCAGCTCGTTCAAGTCCAAAGAGCGGTCGCCTGAGGGAGAAGGGGTCCTGCTTTTTTCAAAGCTCCTTTCTTGAGGACTGAGCTCCTTAAGACGCTGTGCGTTGAGAAAACATAGGTTAACAACAATTCAAGGCAATTTTCGCATTACTTTCGTAATATTCAAATGCGGTCTGATATTTTCAAGTCTGTCCCACTCGTCTGTGAGATCACGACTTCGTTTTAGATTATCTGAAGGCTTGTTAGCGTTGTGATTGTCATCAAATGCTCTGGAACCTTGGAATTGGATTTGACGATTCACCTCGAACGAAATGTTAAAATCTGATATTCTTCTCCTTGATTCTTGTGTTATCGGTGCCTTAAAGAAGGACGGATCTTATTAAAAGCAATAAATAAAGCAAATTACTCCTCCACCCTGCAACCCACTGATCGGCTGCTCTTGGGCCGCTTTTGCGTTTGCAGTGTCAATTACGCCGTATTGCTGCGTTCTGGTCTCGGGAGAAGAAACCTCTATCCTATAGATACTATGAAGGTTTCTCGGTATCTCCATTCGGTTCGGCTGCGTTTGGAGACCTGTCGGACTCTGAGGCCTGTGATAATTAAGCGGTTTCTCTCTAGTACTAGAGAGAGATTAGATTCTTTTCGAGTTGCTTTATTGTTACGTAGTGGCGAATTGGTTAAGACCGTGCTCTCGGAGAAGTTGATCTATTTCAATTGGTGAGAATACGCCTCGGTTCCCTAGCCTAGTAATATGAGTGATTAAAGAAGAAGAAGTGTTCTATGTACGTAGTTTGGGTCTCTGGATGAAGCACTCGTGAGCTGAGACCAAACCTGTGATTGCTTTGGCTCAAGGAATCTGAAGAAGCGTTTTGGTGGATTAGATTCATGTACTGTCTGACACTAGGGAGACTGTTTTCAATTCTCGCTCGAGGAGAGATTGATCGGTTTGTGGCAGGCTGGTGAGTAGAGGGCGATGATGCTCTCGGCTAAGTACGTAAGTTAGAATTCATTCAATCACGCTGAGTACTTTGATATTTTCGTAGTATTTCTTTTCTCTCTCCGCCTTGTCGATTTCGACCTTCTTTGACCATGCGGTGTTTCTTTTGTAAAAATTATCAAATTCACGGGGCGAACGAGATCTCGAAGGCTTATTCTGTTCGTTTTTCTAAGTTATTAGAGAATGCTGAAGGTTGCTAATTCAGTTACCTCTTCAGATTCGGCCATTTGCTCTCTCTTCCGCTGAATAAACTCTTTATTTCTTTCTTCAAAAGCTGCTAACTCTCGAGTTTTCTGATTTTTGACAGTAGGACCAGCTGGACCTGCTCCCTTTTGAGGACTTAGAACTCCTGAGCTTTTCAGATTTTCTTTAGTAATAGGGGTTTGGCCTTTTCCTTTATCAGAGACTTTGGTTGTGGTTACCGCAGCTGTTTTTGGATGGGCTGCGAAGAAGCCACGAGACTCGAGTAACTTTTTCGCAATATCTTCAATATCCTGGGCTGAAAGTTCTGGTATCGCGCCTTTCCCGTTTTTATTGAACTGTTTTAGCAACTCAGCCGCCTGCTCATAGTCCCTCGCTCTCTGGTTCACAGGCGAATATCCTTCTTTACCAAGAGGACTTTTTGTTAAAGAGGGTGATTCTTTCAACGGAGATTTCCTCATTTCGTTCCTTTGAGGACTTTTCCCTCGCGAGCCGCGCATAATTTGCTCCTCTTCAATTTCAACTTTCTCTTCTGCTTTTTCTTCGGCTTTATTCCTACTTCAGCATTAGCTTTCTACATCGAATTAAGAAAGTACCTCTTTGATTTATATTTCGAAAATGAAGGGATCTCGCTTTCTTTCGATTTATTTTTTCTCAATCTGCTCGCTTTCACCCCTTCTTGCTCATACATATTCGCGTCTTTATCCTTACCAGTACCCTCGACCTGGTTGGAGCCTTTGGGTGACAGATTCTTCGAGAGAGTCGTAAACTCTGACACACTGACGTTCTTTTTCGTCCCTCTTCTTGGCCCCTCTCGGCTATTTGCCATTTTGCCGTTCCCATAGCCATAGTTATCTTCTCTCAGCACTCGCTCTTCCGTTTGAGTTTTTTTCGTGTCACGTGTCCGAGCAGTCTCTACTCCTTTTTTCGCAGAGCTCTTCATCGCGGAATCAGTCGCTGAGGAGCCTCTTGCATGGCCTATCAGCTCGTCGAGAAAGATTGGTTCGGTCTGGGTCTGTTTATCTCGAGATTTCGACCCGCTAGCCAAAGAGCTGTCATTTAATACACTTAATTTTAAATTCCCATCAAACACACTCTTGCTCTTTTTCCCTTTGGTAGTCCCACGAGGATCGTCCGGTTCTGTGTCTTTTAAATAATTTTCGATATTATCAATTTGCTGCATGATCTGCTGTTGTTTTTCTTTGACTCGATCAATCAAATTCTTCCCTCTTGGCGTCTTTGTAGACGCGCTTTCCGCTTTACCTCGCTCAGTCAATGCGGACTTCCCTTTTACACCTGAGGATTTAGAGCCACTGCCTTGGGTGCCTCTTTTTGGCGGAGTTCCTCCTTTGTTTGTACCTTCAATCAAATCAGCTTCAGTAAAATTTTGTCGCTTCGCGGCCATTCTTTCCTTTAATTCTTCAGGGTCGATAGCAAAAGCATGTGGCTGAGCAGACACCTTTTTTTTGGTTGTCTGACTGACGTTCTTCATAATAACCTTCCGTCTGTCGGAGTAGAATTTCGCTGCTTGATCGTCATCCATGTGGCTTATTCTCGCCTCGGAGTCAGGAGAATTCTCAAGCCCGGTTAATTGCGCAGCGTTCTTGCCCTCGAGCCGGGCCTGGTATATCCTATTCGCACTAAATAAAGTGTTAAATGGCTTTTGTCATAAAATGAAGATAATTACTTGAAAACATTTATTTGCCCACTACTATTGCTTCTTTGCTGTGCGGAACCAGCAGAGTTGAGTAGTTTTTTAGCTTTTCCTTTTGTTTTTTGAGAAACAGGACTCTTGAAGGCGTTCGCTTGCTGGATGCTCCAATATTCATCGAGTGGGGTTTTTGAATCGATTTCGTTTTTGGAATTTATACCCGCCACATTTGGGTCACTATTCAACCGTCCTTTTGGGCTTTGAAGGTTATGAGCTCCTAATTTTTGAAGGCCTTTCAAGTCTATTCCACCGCCGGAACTGCCTTTCCTAGCAAGCATGTTTTCAGAACCCTTCTGGTTAGGTTTTCGGACACCTTCTCCTTCGTTCTCGGTTGTTTTCATTGAAGAAATTCTTTCAGTTCCAGAAGTTGAGTTCTTTGTAATGTTTTTGTCTGCGCTCTGGGATTCGCTTTGCTCTAGCTTCAGACCAGGAACGGCTTTTTTCCCTTTAGTACCCTTTTTAGCGTTCTGGCCTTGCTTCGATCCACTAGCAGCCTTTCCGTCAGCTGAAATTTTAATTTCCTGGCTATCACTGACAATTTGGAGCGTATTTTTGCTCTCGCTAGACTCGCCTTGGCTCTGAGGTCCTTGTTTCTTGGACTTTTTCTTCTCAGACGACTTGGGTTTCCCTTCCACAGATTCAGCATTACCATCTTGATTGACCATATCGCCTTCGTTTTTCAGTCCGCCTGCCTTTGCTGAAAGTTCCCGTTTATTTTTTGTGCTGCTAGCTTGGCCTTGCTGGGAGCTCGATTGACCTGCCTTTAATTTTCTCTCTTTGCTACTTCTACCTTCAAAGTTAGTTTCTATCTGGTTGCTGGCTGATCCACCACCCTCAATAAATTCCATTTCATCTTCCTGAATCTCTTGCCTCGCCTCTTCATTCGCCTTTCCTCCTTGCTCTTTCGAGCTTTTTCCAGATTTCTTTGATATCTTTTTGCCACTAGAATCAGCTACAGACTGCTTGCTTGCTGTTCCTCCTGCTTCACTTTTTAGGTTTGAAGAACTATTTTCCTGAATATCCGTTTTAGATCCACCAGTTTTATCCGCAGCTGCCATATCTCCCTGCTGCTTCTGCAGTAAAGCCCTTAAATCGCCTGCTTGTGCACCTTTCTTCCCAAAAGTCAGGTTATTTGGATCCACCTGCCCTGATGGTAGAGTTTCATTTCCTGCTTCTTCAGGATGCTCTGCTGCATTCCTCTTTGTTCTCTCTTTCGCTTCTGATCTCGTAAACTTAGTTTCCAGAGCCTTGGCCACAGGATTGCCCTCCAGCATCATTTCCTGTTCATCCTCATGGACTCTCTCCTCAACTTCTGGGATTTCATGATGAGTTAGTAGCCCTTTTGCAGTTCTCATGCCGGATGATTTAAGTGAACCTGCACTGTTGCCGTTTTGCTGCCCTCTGAAATCATCAGCTCCAGCTTTCAGGGCGTTTTCACGATGATGATGCCCGCGACCTTCAAACGCGACGTTCTCGCTCTGACTCGGATCTTGCTTCTGCTGCTGCACTGCAAACTCCTCGTACTGTTCTTCTATGGGCGAATCGTCAAAAAGTCCTTCCTTTAACGCTTTTTCTGCTTTCTTTTGCCTTATCTGCTCTAACCTCCTCGCTTCCTCTGCGAAACTTGTCTTCGCTTTTTCCTGATTTTGTTTGATCCGTCCTTTTAGCAGCTCTTCAAGACTCGCCTCGTTACCCATAGGCGTTTGAGCACCGCTTTGAATTTTACCTCTCGGAGTAAAACCCTGCTTGGAATAAGAGTCAGCTTCATTTGTAACAGTTATCGCAAAGCCAGATTTCACTCGCTCATGTCCTCGACCTATCCTTGGCGTACCTACATTCGAGCCAGCTTCACTTGGAGTACGAGAACTGCGTTTTATCATCTTCTCCATGTTGTGGACCCATTCAACCGCATGAGGATCTGTCTCTTCAGCAAAGCCTTGAGAAACTCTGGACCTTGATGTCGCGCCTCCGCCTCCTGGTGATGAAACTCGGCTCAATTCGTTCATTTCTTCTTTATTGATGAATAGCGCTCTGGACCCGTGTCTCGAGCCTTGCCGGCTGAATAGAGGGGACTGTCCTTGACTCTTATTTATCTCTCGGAGCGGAGAATCCATGGATATTTGGGACTTATTCAAATGTGAACGCATTGATCTTTTGTCATCAGCATTTAAGTTCAAATGGAGCTGCTGAGGGTCTCGATCTCCTTGCGAGCTGCCTTCGGAAGTAACTCTCATATGAGTGAATTTTAACTCAGGAGGTTTAAGTCCGCTGGGTCTTATGGTCTCGTATCGATTGGCACCGGATCTTATCTGACTCTCACGAAGCCCTGGACTATCTTCGATGTTTGATCCAACATCGCTAGGGTTACCGATCTCTGATATTTGCGTTTTGAAAGGGCTGGACTCGTCTTGAGAATTCACCTTTTCGTTGGGATCGACCCGACCGAGTTGCAGATTCAAGTCACCTAGTGTCATAGAGTTAGTAAATAGCGTCCCCAGAAGAGAAATGAGAAAACTGCACAGAAAATGATTGATTCGAGTAGGTTTACCTTCGTTCTGAAACCGAGAGACGAGTTGAGACTTCGCGGGATTCCTATCGCTATCTCCCTCTGCAAAAATTGAGTTAATTTTCCTTCTAATCCTTTGAAAAGTTTACTCTCAAGAGCGTCTGAAGGTCCAGCATTGTTTTGTATTGGAGGGCGAGTGGGCTGATCATTATTCTTCGATTGTCCGCTGAAATTACCTGATATCAAGCCATTAAATTCAAAAGCGTAGCGAATCGGAATTTACCTTTTGGATCTGAAGCCACAGTCTGTTTGCTTTGACCTCCTTGGGCTTTATTAGCCTGGATCCCCTGCTCTGGATTTATTTTTGTTGACTGTTTTAATTGATCCGTTAATCCCTTCACTCCATGCGGGCTTGACCCTCGCAATAACTGATCATTGGTTTGAGCTCCGGGCTTCTGAGCTTTTCCGTCGTGCTCTTTCGAAACGAATTGTTTCCCTGGACCAGTTGGTCTAGCAATCGACATTTGACTCCGAAGAAATGACTTTTATTCGTAAATATTATTCCTAACTTAAAACTTAAAGCCCTGAATTACATCATCAGAGCCCTTTGCGTTGGGTTTATCGTTCCAATAATAATATATTCGTTTGCAACCTATACAATTACAAAAATATTTTCCAAGCAAAAATCTCAATTGATTAGTTCCTTTGCCCATAACTATAAATTCAGAGCGCATAAAAAGGCTGTTAGCAAAAGGAATATAATAACTTTCATCAAACCTAAAATTTAAATCCGTTCCAAAAAAATGAAACTCAACTCATCAATATGCCATCCTCGTATCCTCATACGTCGTCATACGAATTATAATATCAGAGTCTGCCCTTTCCTTGCGCTTTCGGAATAACGACTTCGCGACCAATACCCAGAACATCATCATAAACCCAAACACAATGATCGCTACTCCAAGATACAGTGCGTTAGCGGTTTTGGATCTCGTCATGTGCTTGATACGAGTGACGTTAGCGAACCCAATGCTGCTGTTCTCCATGTTGAACATCATGTAGTAATTCCTAAGGAAATTATTCCCGAGAATCCATTCACTATCGTTTGCGCCTGCGGGTATCGTATTCATCTGCAGCTCACACGAGCTTTCTCTTTCGATGACGTAGCTCTCGGGTCTCATGACAAGTTCTACTGTATCATTGTCTGAGTTGCTGAAAGTGAAATACAGCGATGGGAAGCTACCTGGTCCGTGATCGCATTGACACTTTGGGAAGTTCATTAGATCATATGTACAGGCTATGCCGCGTCTTTTGAGTGAATTGAGTATCGCGTTTATGATCACGGTAGGAAACCCAACGTATCCGCGGTTCGTTGCGATCTGTGCTACAGGAGTTTTCTTGAAGGTCTCAAATGACACGGAATGGTTATTAATTCTGAACCCAGTGACATTAAGAACCCAGTCATTCATACGCCCGAGCTTGATGTAAGTAAATGAAGTTTCATTAGTTCTGTTTTCATCATAGCCATCGATAATGAGCTCGGAATGGCTATCCATAGTCTCGTAAGGGTCATTGCAAAGGAATAAGGAGAAGGTGCGACTGCTGATTAAACTTCGGTTATATAGCGTGTCGATGAAGTTAAATTGACTCCTTCTTTTCCGCGAGAAACCAAGACCTAGGACTCCATCAGCGTTCAAACCGTCGAGATTTTGGACGGAGGTGGCGAGACCAATAGCAACGTCTGGGACCGTAACGTTTGTGAATGTGATTTGCTCTTTCACGGAGTATGCTCGGACGTCTCCACTTTTGCTGCTCACGGTAATCGATCTTTTATCTTCGGCTTTGCAGGTTGTTGAGAGTGCGCAGTTTAATTTCGTTTTTTCGGAAAAAGTGTGGTCAGAGAGCGTACTATCAGGGACCCAGAGCCATGAAGTGCCTGTGTCCAAGAGAAGTTGGAAGGTTGTGTTGCTGGAGCCAATGGTTACGGTAGCGACGTATTGCATGCCTTCGTACCCGACAATTCGCATGATTTTAGAAGTGGAATTGGAATCTTGTAGGGCTAAGAAATTTGTAGGAGGTGGCGTATAGGGTTGAAGTGAGAATTTAAAGGGAGAGGCGCTGGCTGACCCCTGGCTGAATTGAAAGGCGATGCATAGGAGGAAGAATAGGAGCTTTTGAATGGACATTAGTTATGAGTTCTCCGGTTTAGCTTTAGCAAAACAGTAAAATTAATAAAGCGCGTATTAATTTCATATGACTCAAGCTCATCCTGAATCATAAATTGCAGAGTCTTGATCTCGGGATTATTTCCAAATTCCATTCTTGTAATAGAAATAGTGAGGCGAATAATAAATAACTCCTTGATAATATTCATAGCTACCACAAAGAGAAACAAATTGCTTTAACTGTTTTTTTTTTTGGTGTTGAGATATTCAGCTATCAATTACACTCTAAATGGGTGTAACCTTCGCAATTAATTCATATGATTTCGAGCTGGAGGAATAGACTTAGCCAAAGCAAACGTTTCAGTGGATTATTTGGTTTTAGTAAATTACAAGGAGAATACTTCTTGATAGAGTAATAAGAAACTTACTTTTATGGCGAGACTATAGTGATCGATTATAGAAAGCGAGAAAGCCAGTGCATTCACTTTAGCAAATAGGCAACATTTTTATGCAAGGATAGTATTAATAGAAGGTGAGTGGAGAAAAAATTCGCAAAAAATTGGTCAAAAAACTCGCATTGGCTGCTCATGTTACAATAAATAGGAAGAAGCTAGAAGTATTCATACAGTATAACTCCGCTCATAATGTCTTAATTATTGATCTATTTCTTCTGCTTCCTCGTCTTGAGTGACAGTTTGTTTATTCTTTTCCTCATTTTTATCACGAACGGAATATAAGCCAATTTTCGCTCTGGCTGAAAAGACATTTTGCTGAGGGTTGGAGTCGCTTCTCGGGGACTTAATAAGTGCAAGTGATCTCATACTTTTGGAGTTTTCTTCTGAGCGCATTCTACTATTTATAAAAGAAAATCTTCCAATCTCACTCCCTAGTAAAGATAATTACCTTAATCCAACGCCTTCTTTCATCTGCTTTGAATTTTTCGTGGGGTTTTGCGTTTCTACCTGCTCTTGATTCATGAAATCAGTCTCTTCGTCAAGCTCAAGGTGCGATCTCGACCTATTTTGCGGAGAGCTCAACGTGTTCTCTAGCAAAGAACCTCTCAGTTATTTTCAAAGGAACAAACTTTTCATACTGCTCTTGAATTCAAGTGGCTTTAGCGCGTTATAGCGGCTCAATTTTTGAAGTTCTTTCAGTCGCAGATTATTAATTCGAATTCCCTAACCAAAATAAGATTTCCCGTCAAACTCATTCCTCAAATACTTTCTCTTTCTCTTTGATTATCGTCTGGAGCCTGGCATTCACAAGCAGAATTTCTTTTTTCTCTTGCTCGACCTTTTTGATGTCCTCCTTCAGTTTCTGCTCGGCCTTTACCTTCTGAGCTTTCAAGTCAGCTAGTCTCTTTTCAAGCTCTTCCAAAATTTTTCCATTGATCTATTGTTTGTGACACCACAAAAGACTTATTACACTGCAACTGCAAGTAATATCTAACCTCTATCTTGCTGAAAGAGCTCAGTTGGTCCTCAATTCTTTTTTTTGCACCTCTATGTGAGAGACTCTTTCCGCCCTGCTTCTTTGAAGCTTGGCTTTTCTCTTGGGCGTCCTGGGCTTTTTTCTGTTGGATTTTAAATTTAATGTCCCTGGCCTTCTCATCGAGCGTAACGATCTTTTCATGGTTCTTCTTTAAGATTTTCTCGTTCTCAAAGGATTGTTCATGCAGGGCCTTATACTCTTCCTTTTCTTTTTTCAATTCTTCCATCAGTCGCTTGACCTGCAATTAAATCGCATTATAGATAGCGCGTTCAATGCTGATGATACATTATCCTCTCCCTCATCGCTTTTAAAAAACGTCAAAACTTTGTGCTGCTCTTTATTTATTTTTTTTAACGATTCATTCTCATCCGCCAACCTTGCGACCTCTTTTCCAATGGCACGCAATTCATTTTCATTTGCAGTCGCCCTAAGTTATTTCCAACTCTCATAAGATATTCTATCGATATCAGTGCATTACCCAGCGAGATCATAAGTCAGTTCGAGCTGCTTTTTCATCGTGTTAATTTGATTTTTTAATGTCTCGATTTCAAGCCACTGCTGCTTTATTTGAGCTTGCTTTTCTACGAGAAAAACACGCTTTCGATACGTAAATCAGCCATAAATTACCGATTAATTCTGGGTGCTCTTTGCTGATGACCTTGCTTCTATTTTGTTTCATTTCCGCTTCTTGAGTATACACAAAATCGCAGACTTTCGCCAGAGAAGCAAGCTCTCTTTTCAGTTTCTGATTGTATTCTCTGAGACGCTCGATATTCTGCCTCTGCCTGTTCAAAACATATAATACAGCTCATGCAATCTTCCTTTTGTCATTTACTCAGATAAACCAAGGTCAATATCTTCATCTGTGGGCTTGTGTTGATAATTCTCAGTATGCCTAAAAAACGCGTTTGTATTGAGACTAACCACATGATGATTTACTCAGTTGGAACAGTAATTTGAGGATTGTATTGATGGCTTTGTTCCTGATCTGTCCGAGGATATCTTTCCTCATCATAGTCTTGTAGATTGGTATTTTTCTGACTGTATTGACTTTTGGGTTGGACATTAGAGCTCTCAATTCGTGGAGAATCGATCGGAAGGAAGGTAGATTTTGCGTCTAATCTCGCTGAGTCCTGGTGGCTCTTCGAATCTCCTTTAATGTCGCTTAAATCAGCATCAAAGAGATTGGGTCTGGGGCTTTTAGTGTCGATTAACGGGCGGTTTGAGTTATTTTGCGAAGGCATTCGGCCTGTAGAGTCAGATTTTTTGAGATTTCCATTGAGAACGTGCTCTTGAATTGCTGTTAGCAAATATTCATAAACTTAGTCTTTACCATCAGATTTGAAGTTCGCTTTATTAGCATTAGGAATAAGTTTGGATTTAATGCCTTTATTGCTGGTAGAGTTTTGTGTGAAGGATCCTTTTCCCTGCATTCGTATAAAAAATAAAAGACAATAAATATTTATACTCAGTTATGAAACTCTGATCAATGTAACTAATTGCAAAATACTGCTTTCAGGCGAAGTTATCATATTATTAGCTTGTATTCACGCTTTATTTGCAAATTAATAAGATCTCAAGGCACTAAAGCAATATAGTGGCTTTCCCATTTCGATATCTTGGAAGTTATATGTAACAAAGATATAGAAAATCTCCATGATACGCAGCAATCCTCAATATTATCGTTATAGCATTTCAATAGTATGGGCATAACTTCCTCAGCTTTTTGCTATCAGTGAAAGGTTAATGTAAGGTTTGCTTGCAACCTCCTCTTCTTCAAGATCTTTGAGAATCTAAACAACGACTAGTATTTTTAAACTGTTTTTTCTTCGCACAGCATAAAATTTTATCAAAATCAACGACATAACTTTCATAACCTAATTTCAAAACTTATCACCCTATCAGCTAGTACCTAACCCTCTGACATATCCTGATGGCAAATTACGACAAAAAGATGTTCTCTGTTTGGACCAGCGCAGATTCCTCTCCGTGCGACGTTAGCTTCACTCAGTCACCGGAATCTGAATCCCAGATTAAAACCATTCTTTTATTTACCGAGATCGAGAGACTGAACGCCGTGAACTACGATCTCATGCGTACGATCGATGAGCTCCGCGCTCAAGGTCCTGGATCTGAGAGGCTGAAGTTGACGGAGGAGCGACTACAGCTAATCATGGCGGAAAATAGAAACCTTAACGAACTAGTTAATGCATTTAAGAGGGATAAAGAAGAACTTGAGGCGAAGAATTCGAGAAAAGGCAGGTCAGATGACTATAAACCCCGTTTAGAGGAAAACTATGCTCAGATAGCTGAAATGAATCATGAGCTGCAGAAGTGGAAATCACTCGCTATCACCAACGAAGGGAAAGTTGCTGAAATGTTCGAGAAAATGAGGGTTTTGGCGAATGAAAATGAAACACTGATGCAAACCCTCGACCGAAAAGCCGAGGAAAATAATTTTCTTAAATCAAAGCAAAAGGAAGGTGATGACTCGCAGAAAGGGATAAACGAGTATCAGAAGAAGGTGGCCGAGCTTAACAAGGAAATAGAGCAGTTACATAAGACGGTTGCCTTGAAAAGCCAGCAAAATGATGAACTGAGGTACCAATACAAAGAGCTCGATGAGAAAACTAGGCTTTTAGTCGCTCAGAATGACCAATTAACGGCTGCTTTAGCCCAGCATTCGAGGGAATTGGATCGTTTTACATCCACTCTCAAAGACAAGAACCAAGAGATAGACCATCTGAGGATTAGACTCGGAGAGGCTGATCAGATGGCGCAAGGGAAAAGCACTTTGGAAAGTAGATTTGAAGAGCTGCGGAACGATAACAGACGCCTAACCAACGAGCTTTCCAACAAAATGGGAGATTTAGTAAAGCTTACCGCGTGCTACGAGGACTTGGAAGAGAAGATGAAGTTGATCATTCAGGAGAATACAAAGCTCAATCAGATTATCGAGGAAGCGAAGAAGCAGTCGGCTATATGGAAGGAGCAAGCTGTGGAAAGTGAAAGACTCAAGTCTCAGGTAAGTTCGCTTCGGTCGCAACAAGAGTCGTTACAAAGCGAAAATTCCGAGCTAACTCAGCTGGTGGGAGAGCTACGCCAGCAGCTCTCTCGTGAAAAGGAGGCGAAGAAAGAACTTGAGATCGAGTTGGCGAGGATACCGGAGCTTGAGAGCCATGCGCGCGCAGCGGAGACAAGGTCAGAGAGACTAGCGATTCAAATTGATGAGCGGCTGAAAGATACAGAGTATTGGAAGGACAAAGTCTCCGAGCTGAAAAAAGAGCTTCAAAACCAAGCTGAACTTCAGGAGAAGATACGTATTGTCGTTCAAGACAACGATCGACTCAGCAGCTTGCTGGATGCGAAGACGACGGAGACTCAAAGAGCTACCGAGGAACTCCACGAACTGAAAAATGGTCTACAGGACCTAAACGTTCTAAGGGAAAAGCTAGCTCAAGCGAATGCAGAAACCGATAGGCTGAGAAAATACGGCGAAGATACCACAAAGCAATTGCTGGAGGTTCGAGCGCAGCTATTTGAGACTGAAGAGAAGTTGAAGGTCATGGATGGAAAAGCAAGTGCTGCTGAAAAATTAAGATCAGAGAAGGAGCAGCTGAATAACCTATTGACTGGGAAATTGCAGGAAACGATGGAGTTAAACAACAGAATAAACGACCAACAGAAAAAAATAAGCGAGTTGGACGAGGCTGTAAAGCTCTTGAACAACGAGAATGAGCATCTGAATGAGATATTTAAAGAGAAATTAGTTGATCTCGCGGCCCAAAAGGAGAAAGTGGCTGAGCTTCAAAGAGAGCTTGAGCAGAAAAACGCTGAAGAGGCCGATGTGCAGCTTATTGTGAACGATAACCAACATCTCTCGTCGCTGCTGACTGAAAAATCCAAAGAGATTGAAATGTGTCGTGATAAACTATGCGAGCTAGAAGTGAGGTTAACAAAAGTCACTGATCTGGAAAACCGCTTGGCTATGTTCCATTCCGATAACGACAGACTCACCTCAGTCCTCAGCGAGAAAGTCAAGGAATTGGAAGCGTTTAAGGCAAAGCAACGGCAATTCGAAGGAAATGAGTTGCTAATAAGCGATCTGCAGAATAAGCTCTACACAATGAACAACGAAAACCAAAAGCTGCAAGCCTCGCTCCGAGAAAGAACACACGAGATCGATGAACTCAAAGAGCGGGTGCAACAACTCGAAAGAGAGCAACAAAGGATGAAAGAGATGCAGCAGAAGGTATCCAATCTTCTGGCTGAGAACGAGAGGATCAGCCAGCTACTATCAGACACTAATCGAGAAAACGCGACTTTCCGAACGAAGGTAATAGAGGTTGAAAAATCTCGAGATCTGGCCGTTAAGGAGCTCGAGCGAACGATCGAGGTGCTGAGCAAGGAGAATAACCATATCACCGCTCTGTTGAAGGAGAAACGTGAGATAATCGATGACTTGAAGGCGAAAATGCACGAACAGGAAAGCGCTCTTGAGCAGGTCAGGGAACTATCAAACCAATACGAACTGATGAAACAAGATAACCATATTTTAAATAAGGCGATCAATGAGAAGCTATTAGAGATTTCTCATCATCGTGCTCGAGGTGATGAGTTGGAGCTCACGAAGTTCGAGAATGAGGATTTGAAAGAGAAATTAGCGATTCTTGCGAACGAGAACGATAGACTTAACGACTTACTCAATGAAAAAACCAGGAAAATGGGCGAGTTAGAAGGCAAACTCGAAGACACTCTAACAAAACTGAAGGTCTTGAGTGCAGACCACGAGCGGTTAGCGCAGGCGTGGAACCAAAAGCAAAGAGATGATGACCATTGGCGAACCAAGGCTCTTACATTGGAGAAAGAACAGGCAGTATCCGCAGAGGCTGAAGAAAAGTTGATAATAGTAGCAAAGGAAAACGAAAGGCTCGAAGAATTATTGAGGGATAGGATAAAAGACTTAGAGCGGATGAGAGGTAAGGTCAATGACCTCGAGAGCAAGGTTACAGCGCTGACGGTGGAGAACAAAGCGCTGAAAAGCACGGTTGATGATAAAAAGAGAGAAATAGAGGCTTGGGTGGCGAGAAATCGCAATGCGGAGGCTGAAAGAGAGACCATGAGAGAACTGGATAAGAAACTGCAGCTTGTCGTCGAGGAGAATGATAGACTGAATCGGCTATTGAATGAGAATCTAAAAGAAACAGAGAATCTACGGGCGAAATATACAGGAGAAAGACGCTCAAGTCTGAAGGGTGAGCCTCTGCAGAAGCTGTCGACTGCGCAATTTGAAAACGAGAAAAACATGCAGAATTTGAAAAGTAGAACCTCAACAACGAGCTCTTATCGTTAAGTGATGAAAAACGACGCAATTTGCTGATATATCGTTATTTTACATTAGCCTCTAACCCTTTTCCTATGATTTTAACTCTTATTATGAATCAATTACGTATTAATTCTTAGAATTGAGGGAAATATAAATGTTGCATATTTTGTCATTGATTCGCACTCTCTTATCTTATAAACGAAAAAACGCATTGCTAGGAAACTAGTAGGGTTCTCCTTCATTTTCCGAATATGTTAGGCTGACTTGAATATAATAAACAAATAATGAAAAACCGCATAACTTAGGGTTGGTATTGGAAACTCTCGAAGTTGCCATTGCTTTGAATGCGTACAGAAGAAACCATTGATTGGTTGTTGGCACGACTTTGTGACTCGTTTTGAAAAGATTGGTGAGGGAAACCTGGGGTCTATCAAATTGAAATGAAATGAATAAATCCTTGTGAGTCGATGTGCTATGCTATTATTACCTTTGCACTGCGGAACGTGCCCTCTATGGACTGTTTTTGCACTCCGCTGGACGCAAACGAAAAGGCACCATGCTTTGACTCAGCTGTTTGTTGTTGATTGCGAGCCCCAGACCTGAAATCGTCAGTTCCTCCTTCATTCAATCCCGAATCGAATTCGGATGGTCTAAAGTCCTTCTCAAGCTCATACGATTGCCTATAATTGTTAAGAAAAACTCTCAGTTCCCATATCGCATGCAATTTTTTACGCTTTCGATGGTTTTTGAGGCCAAACTACGCCATCACCCACTGGCTTGCCTGTCCAGACGACACATTTAACCAAGACCAAAAGGGCGAAAGTGTTACCTGATTTGAGGAATACTGGTATTCCCCAGAGCCAAGGATTTTTGCCAAATACCTGAATGAAATTGTAATAAACTCCCATGTCATACTATATATTCAGACCCGAAATATTACAAACTCCGCAACAAAAGCCATAAATTACATCAACAGTTTCTGTTGCTCCTCTCTTCCGTTCGAGATGCTCTATCGTCGTCATATTTTTTTTTAAAAGATCTATATGGAACGAGCAGAAAACTCCCAACACCACAATCATCACTCCATTCAACACATACGCAGCTGCGGTCACATATACTGGGAATATCGGTGCATTCAAGCCATTTTGCTAACGAATTGCTGGTGAGTACCCTTGAAATGCTACTATATACCTCGATGATCACAGCGAGTTGTATAAATCTATAGAAAAATCCCACAACAACCAACGCTTTGAGTACTAGTGCATAGAAAAGCGTCAGCAAGAAGAACTTCCTGTTGTAGAATCCGATGCAATTATTCAGCCAGGGACAATGATGATCCATATTCAGAACGCAGCGATTGCATGCAGAACAGTGGTGGCATCGCTCCGGTTTGAAAATATGGCAGATGAGACAGTATCTCCTTCTTTTGTGGTCTGGATCTTCAAGGTAAAAGCCCTTCGATGAATGAATAATACGCATTAGCTAACATCCGCTGAAAGTTTTTCAGATACCCAATATAATGGAACTTTGCCCGGATCAGTGACCAGAGTACGCGTGAAAGATGCGATGAGCAGCAAGAAAAATACGTGGAAGAAGAATATGTAAACTTTCTCTAAGGTGCTGGGAGCTGAAGGAATATATCTTGATAAGTAAACGCTAAATTGAGGAGGTTTACCTTGAAGATTTTCTAAAAAGTTGACCATCATGAAGATATAGTACATAAAACTGATGTAACTGATGACGAAGAGAACGAAAAGATTCCCAAAGATTTTATAGTAAGCGTCCTTCCTCAGCATGGGTTCGAATTCCGTTTGAATTAATTCTCTCCAAGTCTGGGCTCCTCGGCTGGTTTAAATTTTATTTCTCAGCAGATCTATCTGGAACGCTTATTACAACTTTCTAATACCTCTTATATTAGCTTAATTAGCAATAACACGACAGAGAGTGAGAGAGCTCTTAAGATATTTTTTTTGAGAGAATAGGACATAGGACACTGATTCAAGCTACCTAGGCGGTTTACAATAGATATCGGCAAAATTCGGAGGGTTATCAGCAGATTTTGTAGTCTACTGATAGGATTAGATTGCTAACGAAAACAATATCATTTTCAATGTATTATTGGCAAGAAACAGATAATACGGAGCTCTTCATACACGAAAAATAGTAATCAGTCCCATTACATATCGTCCATCAAGCTATTCTTTTGAATCGGTTTCTCTTTAACATTCGGCTCGTCAACGATACCGCTTTGCTGCATCAACACCGAAAGTCCATCAATTGTATCATCTCCAACGCCGTTTAGCAGTTTAGAATGATCAAGTCTTGGTAATTTCCCTTTTATCTTCGCTTGTCGCTCTTTAAATATTATCTTATCCATCATTTTTTCCACGATTTCTATCGTATCGCGATTGCTGTAAGCAGCGACATTATTCCGGAGCCCAGTCGCTCTCATCGACTTGAGAAGCTGAGCGTCCAACTCCGAAAGCGCCACAGTAATTCCCACCTCTTCGAACTCCTCAATCGTTTCCAGAAGCGCAATACAAGCCGTAAAATCGATGGTTTTCACCTTGTGGCAGTCGATGACAATTGCGTTGACTGTCTTCGATGGCAAGTTTTTCGCCTTTATCTTAACAGCAAATTCCTCTGCTTTGGCGGAATTAGGCGCGAGAGCTTTCAAAGGCTCGAGGTTTTTCTTCAGACTATGGCAGTTTAGATAATAGAAATCCCTGCCTAGTGAGAGGATAACGATATGATATTTCTCTGGGCACGCAACATCAAGACACAAGCAGAAATCCTGGTATCGACGCATGTCTTTGACTTTTAGCGTGTTGAATTGATTATCTAGCTGTTTCTCGTGATTAGCTTTGTTAAAGAACTTATACTTCGTGTTGGGGTTCGTAAGCCGAGCTGAGTTCAGCATCGAGTTCGTCATTCGCATGCTGTTATCCATCACACTATAGTTTTTCGTGTTTGCGCCCAGAATAAGAGGCTCTTCAGTAGCAACAATGGGCTCTTTCTTATAATTCTGGAACTCAAGCCATGGCGTTGTGCCTTTCTTGAGGATCACAAGCAATGAGCAGAAGACCGTGATGCCTGCTCCGATCTCAGGGTCGATAACTATCGTTGAGATCATCGCTAATGCCATGATAAATCCATCAGGAAACGGGTAATACCTCAAGAGAAACACCAACTTGAGGAGTCTTATGCTTCTTGCTACAGAGAAGATGATCGTTGCGCCAACAACGGTGAGAGGAACAAGATTGATCACGGGGATGCCCACGAAGCAAACTAGCGTCACTATCAATCCCGTAATGAACCCGGATAACTGGGAGCGAGTGCCAGCCATGACGGAGATCGGTGTCCTTGATAAACTACCGTAGAATGGAAAACACCCGAGGAATGAAGAAATAACATTGACAATGCCGTAAGAAAGGAACTCTTTGCTTGCGTCAATTGTGTATCCTTTTTGCGAAGCGACCTCTTTGCTGATTGCCACGGTCTCAACGAAGCCGATTAACCCGAGGACCATGCCAGGCAGCAGGTACTTTTCTGTATTGGAGAAAAAATTCGAGAATGGGTTGCTGAATAAGAGGCCGCTGGGGATATCCGCTTCAATGTCTTTGACGACTTTAATGTGATATGTTTCGTGAAGGCCTGAAACGCCTATAATGAGGGTGCCGAGGACGCTAGTCATCAAAGGGCCCATGAAAAAGATCATATGGTTAGATTTCTTCACTTTCTTGAGAGCTAGCAGGGCTCCCAAGAACACCATCACGATGATTCCAGTGATTAATGAGCCAATATTCCACTCATTTGCTCGAGAAAACAGCTCGTATATCACTCCATAACTCGTATGTGCTTGGCATTTTACCGCGAATACGTTTTGCGCTTGCTCCAAAATGATGCGGAAGACGACGCCAGCAATGAATCCTTTCAGCGCTGGGGTCGAGAGGATATACTCGATGAATCCCATTTTAAATCCTCCCAGAATAAGGAGCATAATACCAACTACGAATGACATGTACATGGCGGCCTGAACCTTCTCCTCCGTAGGGACGCCGATCAAAATTGAGCCGAGGACGATACCAACCACCGAAACGGGTCCAGCAGCTATGTGCTTCGAGGTGCCAAGCAAAGCGTATAGACAGAGCGGGATGGTACATAGGTACAACCCATAGTGCGGAGGAAGCCCTCCCATTATAGCTACTGCAAGGCATTCTGCGCAGACGACCGCCGCGATGGTCAACCCGGACATAAGATCATGCAAAAAATTCTTTGTGAGCTCTGATTTCTTCCCCCATTCTAGCACTGACGGAAAAACGATTGTTTCCGTGTTGCCGCTGTTCAAATAGTCGATGAGATTGCCATCACCCTCTTTAGCGAAGTCCAAGTTTTCATATTTTTCCACCTGCGAATTCGAGAATTCCGCAATCCATGATGGCGATCGGAGCGGAGGGTCATGCTCATGGTCGTGCTCATCATCGCTGATGTGCTCTGGAACTCCCTGTGGCAGTAAGTCTGGGTTCGTGCTCTCTTTTCTGCGATTTTTGATATTGTCCGCAGATGAGACAACAATTGGATCAGAGGACCGGTGTTGGGCATCATGGTCTTCCTGTCTACTGTTTTCTGCTTGATTTGAGGTCAGTAATGGCGCGTTTAATGACTCGACCCCGTTTATTTGCTGCTGTTCAGGTTTGTTCATCAGATGTCGTGCTGATTGAGGTTAAATTAAGGAGTTTATTTTGATTTGTAATTAAAGGGTGTTTTTCTCGCAGCAATTGTGGTTTCAACTCTTTTGGTTGTTTTTTTTTTACAAAAATCTTGAATCTTTAGTACTTCTTGAATCTCTCATCTATCTATTGAGGTCTCAGCTAGGATGTTTTATAGTTAATCAAGTCCAATTTATTGAATAACGGGGCTGAGAGATACAAAGCTTTATTTGCTTATTATCATGTCTTATGACTCGACTAAAACCTAGGTTAGTTATATCTAATGCCTTGCTTTCCAGCAAACCAAAGGGGTAGGTAGATAGGGTGTTCTTGAAAAAATGATCCAACTCATCCTTTAAGTGTCATATTGAGTCGCTCATCGTATTTGATTTTAAGGCTTTAACATAGGGCATTTCAAAATAAAACCTTGTGAATCAAAAACCTCCGGATTTCATCTTAAATGGATCAAAGGCTTATTGCTGCAGGCAAGGTTGAGCGGCTTCGGCGAGTCCCAACTCTCACCGTTACACCGAATTTAACTGAGTTACAAGTCGAATCAAACCGAACTGGCATCTCGCTGTCCAGTCGATATGGAAAAGCGAGTAGATCGCCTGAAGACTCTAATTTCAGCCTCTCTATGCTGAAAAAAGGCAAGGAGTCTCCTCAGACGAGAACGAAACTCTTCGCTAGTTCTTCAAATCCAGCAGCATACATCCCAAAATCAAAAGAGGTCTATCAGAAGCTCTCTCTACGTTTCCCTTCGATCGCGAATTCGAGCCAATACAGTTCGTTCACAGCAGGAGACCAATCTTCCATTCAGCATAGCAAGACGCTCTCTCGCACTCGTCCTGAATTTAACAAAATAGCTCACGGCGGAAACTTCTCCATTAGTAAAGCGCTTGAAGAGCCAAGCACTGAGAGGCTTCAAGACATCAGAGAGCGAATCCAGCCGGTGATGGCAAAGAGAGAAGAGATGCGAAAAATGGACTTTTCGGCGCGCAGCTACATGAATACACTGAAAATCTTGATAATTCACTTCGAGACAATCCTTAACAAATACACAGAGAACATCCTTACCCTAAGCTCTGAGGAACTGTCTCATGCGAAGTCATTTACTGAAGCAGAATTAATGACGTACTCTTTAATCAAACAACTGTGGAGTGAGGTTGAGCGTTTGACCCAGACAGAAAAAACAATCGCGGCTCTGAAAGAGCAAAATGAGATTTTAAGGAAATCTTCAAGGCCGGTTGTGCACCAGGACCAGAAAATCGAAGAATTGACGAGAAAACTTAAAGAAGCTAATGAACGGGCTGACAGCCATGACTTTTTGATGACCTATCAGAAGAACCTCTCGCAGTTGGAGAAAGACAAACTGAAGGAGGAGTCTCAGACGCTCTCGAGCAAGATTAAGGAGAGCTCAGACCAACTAGTAAAGGTGACGCTAGCCCGGAATACGTACGAGGCCAAACTACGAGCAGTTGAGAAAGAGCGAGATAGCTTGCTGGTCAAGATTGATAGGATCGAGGCTAATAAGGCCACGATGAACATTAAAATGGAGTATTTGGTTCAAGATAACGAAGCGAAAGCAAAGGAAATCGCTGATTTGGAGAAGAGGATTTTTTCATATGAGTATGACGCCGCGCATTATAAGGAGCTGTATGCACAGTACAGAGAAACAGCGAATATGGCTCGAGAGGAATGCGACACTTACCATTCTCTGTATACCAGCGTTTCTGAGGTCTATGAGAGGGTAAAGGAGCGATTGAAGAATTATTCCGTGGATATGGTAAGCAGCCCTAAGGCAAAAGATGGGCTTAAAGGCAATTTGACCTACTCTCCTCAGCCGAAATCCGGAGCTCATGGGACGATGGACCATCGCAACGATGTCCGAGCCGATTATGAGGTCATGTCGTTTGTGACTGAGAAATTTTTCAAAAAGAGCAAGAAATCAGACTTTGAAAAAATTAACAAACCGAAAGTCCACTATGAGGCTCTGAGTAAAATGGATTTAAAGGATTTTACAGTGAAAAGAATGCCGTTTGAAGCGCTCTACGAGGAGTTAGAGAGCAATATCAAACGAGAGGCGAAGCCGCCTAGTTTCGACATGCATTTTGTCGCAACAGTCCGAGCAATTTTGGATTCGAAATACAATGAGTTCATCTGCTATGGCGATGACTATCACAACTGTTCGCGCTTTTCTGACTTCGTTTTTGCGTGGCTTGGGAAGTTTACTCTAGATTCTAAAACCCGGAGAATCAGGCTACTAAGTATTGATGACCCAGAGCCGGATATCCTTCGCAGACGGTTTTTGTCGGCTTTACAAAACCCGAAAAGCTATAAATTATGGGATCTAATCACATTTAAGGAGTTTTTGACTGATTACACAGCGGCTGATGAGATCGTGTTTTATTTGCATTGCCGCTTCCTGCTGTTCCAAGGGCCCATGACTGCGGAGGCCTCTCGCACGCTGAATTACAAATGCTTCGTGCCGATCAAACGTGTCTATGATGTCATAGACGCCATCCTCAAGCCGTCCTTTCCGAAAGATGATCTGACAATGCTAAAGAAGAAATTACGTGAGAGAATTGTCAAAAAAAAGATCGAAAATGAGCTTATAGACTCGAGTTTCTGCCTAAGAGTCCTGCTGGAGAGCTATAAAAGGATAAAACTCCATAAGCTTCAGAAAGCATATAAACTAATCAACAGCCAGAACAACGTATCCAGCGAGCCTGACACGTTTTCTATTAGCTATTTGAGTTTTGCAAGTTGCATGCATTTCATTCACCCTGAGGCCTCAGAACTCGAAACAACGGAGCTGTTTAAACGCAGTTGGTCGATAGGGCAGGGGAAGGTCGACGCGCCATCGGTACTAACCGCATTGAATGATGCAGGATTCTTCCTCAAGTGTATGAAGCTGACCACGCACCTAGAGACGCCGACCTTAGGCGAAAATTTGAGTTTGCAACCGGGTTCCAAATGGGAATTTCTAGCTAATAAGTATGAGGAGACTCTTCATATCGTCGAGGAGTTGAACAATGTAGGAAGGGAGCTTGGAGTTGAAGGGTTGATCAATCAGCTCTATGCAGCAGAAAGGTTCATTCAAAATAAGTTTCAAATGGACGTCGGCGCTTTGAATGGAAAAAATCTGGTCGCGTTTATCAGTTGGTTCTCTGGAACTACATCAAAGATAGCGCATTGGAAATACATGTTGACGTCTGTTAGAAGGGATGAGCGTGAGAGAGAGTTAATAGAGAGGCTAGTAGGAACTTGGGAGAGTATCCTTGTTGACTTCAACGGTTTTGTCAAAGATGATAAAGAGAAACTCCAGAAGGAACTTAAGTCAGCGTTGAAAATACAGAAGCTTTATCGATCTCACTTGTCGCCTTGGAAGAAGCTCTTCGGGGAACTATTCAAGCAAGCGCTGACTGGCCAAACACCTCAAAGCAAGAAGGACCAAAGTCTCACGAAGCCAGACTCCACAACCACTGTGACGAGTCCTGAATCGAATGCAAAGTCCCTTTCTGAGCAACGGAACTCAGCGCCGGCGATAACATCAGTAACGAGCTTAGATAAAGCGACGAAGAAAAGCAACTTCAGTCATCCTAAGAAAGGGAAATAAGGATTATATAGAGATATTTAATCGTCATTAAGTGAGGTTAGTAAACAAAGAGGAAAAAACTTTATGATACAATGTACACATATGTTAGGTATGATATGATCTCCTTAGGTGAGCAGTTAGTAAATAGAGATGCATATTCAAGAAACACTCTTGAAATTTCGGTGGATAAATTCATTTCAATCATACAATAAGAGCAATTTATTTGAAATTTCAAAAAATTTTATCTTTGCATCGAATTTTACGATGGTATCCACAACCTCGAAGAAAAACGTGTTCATTACTAAATTCAAAGAGAATGGAGATTTTAACCAGTACTGGTACTCTCCTGCCACGATAGAGTACCTGGTGGGTGAGATCATGGAGCAGGGCAAAAAAGTCGCGTTTTTATCGACACCGAGCGTTTATTTCAGCATCAAAGACAAAGAATTCAAAGAAAACTGTTTCCTTTTCGAGGTAACAGTCGCTATACTACTTCTAATTCATGATTTTGCAATACTTAGTACGATAAAGGGTTCTCAAAGGACAAGAACTTCGTCTTCTATGATTTTAAAAAGCCTGAGGATATCCCTGCTGACCTGCTCGGCACCTTTGACTTCGTGTTGATCGATCCGCCTTTCATCACTCGCGACGTATGGGAAAAGGTAATCCTTTCGATGTTTCAGCCGATAAAAAAGTCTTTTGAATAAAAGTATGCGGAAGCTGCTAACAAACTGATCAAGAGAAACGAAAACGGAGAAGTTACAGGCAAATTTTTGTTGAGTTCGATCGATGAGAACGCCCCGATGCTGAAAGAGCTGCTGGGAGTTTCAATCAGAAAATACAGACCGCTGATTCCGAATCTGGTCTACCAATACTCATTTTTTAGCAACTATGAATCTGAAAATTTGAATAAAGAAAATCCTGAGGTTGGCTTCTAGTACATGCTTGCTTTGAATGTAATTTGCATGAAATTTGGATTTTACACGATTTGGATCAAAAATATGAGGAAAATGTGAGCAAATAGCATCCTTGAAAAATAATATCTGTTCTATGGCAAACACAAAGGGTTGCTTACTTTGGATTTCACGATTAAAAGCGCCTTGAAAATAACAAATTTTCTTCATACACGCATTCGATGCAGGATGATATACATGACCCAACATTAAACTAAAAATACAATTTACACAAACTAAAGGGTGCTCCTAGCTACTCAGCGTGCCCAGCCTGAGAGTCCGTCGTCTTCTTCATTGTCTTTACTAAGGTAGTTGGATATGCTTTCGGGTAATTTTATCTTTGTAACCTCCGATGCAACATACTTTCCAACATCAGATTTCATGATCTTTCCGACCAGCTGACTCTTGAAAAACTCGCCTTCGAGTCCCCCTTTGACCTCTGCGAGCTTCGCCCTCGGTTTTGGCTCTTCACGACGCTCCCAGCCGCTCAAACCTTCCTCTTCTTCTTCCTCATCGTCATCTTCTTTTTTTCGCTTTGATACGTAGGTATCATAATCCTTGATCTTTGACTCAGTTGGGAACTCTCTGAAATGAGAAACGAGGGGTCTCGTGGCCTTCTTGAGCTTTTCGGGGTTTTCTTCCTCTTCCTCCTCGACGCCAGCCTCCCAACCTTTCAGATCGCTGTCTTTTCCAGGCTGACTCATAGTGAAAGGAATCGGCAAGGCGTTCTTCGCAAACGGGTTCTTTGGTAGAACGATATCTTCCTCACTGTCTTCGTCCTCCTCGTCCCTTTTCCTGGCTTCTTTGATCTTTTCGTGCTTTGATTTCCATCCCAGCTCATGATGCTTATGGCTATCATCCTCCTCTCGTTGAGTTATCTTCGAGTCATCATGAATCGATAAGTTTTTATTCTTATTGTAAGGTCTCGTAGCCGGCGCTTCCTCTTCTGGATCAGGGTCCTTAAAGCTATCATATCGTTTGTAGTAATCATAATTCGAGTTCACGTAGTTGTCCTTTGTCTTTCCGTAGTAGTCGTAGTCTTTGGTAGATTTTTTAGTAGAGTAAAAATCGTCTTCGTCGTCGTCTTCTGAATCATACTGATAGTTCAAATTGCGTGTTTTTTTATTCTCAGTTTCCTTCTGATAGTCATCATCGGGTGGATGATACCCTCGGGTTTGTTGTTGTTTCTTTGCTCTAATCATCGTGGATTTATAGAGGAGAGATCCTGAGTCTTTCTCTGGGTCGAAAGGATATCGCCAAAACTAGCAATTAGTTTGATTAGGGGGAAATAACTAACGAAAAGTATCTTCTCACCTTGACGCTCTTGTCCCGAGATGCTGTGATGAGGAGCTTGAGGTCGGGTAGATAGCATAGAGCTGTGATTTCTTTCGAATGCGCATCAAGAGAGTCTGATGAGTGAAAAGAGCGTTAGAAGGTGTATGTCATGAATGGTATTACAAAAAGACGCGGCGTTCTGTGAATTAACGAACAATACATGTCCGCAATCGTTTGAGACTAACAGCTGTCTGCTGCTGGAGATAAAGCACATATCAGAAATCTAATTTGGAGGTAATTTTAGTGAATAATGATTTAGGAGTTTACATTTTTGATGGTTTCAATTGAACCGATAATTTGCGTGAATTTTTCCTAGAGTCCAAATTTAGTCTCCTTCGCTTTGCCTGAAAACATTACCTTTCCATATTTTGGGATTTCGTAGATAGCGATAACACCTTGCTTCGACCCAGCGAAGAGAAACCCAGGAGTCGGGTCCCAGAAGAACGAAGTCACGTGGTTTTGTCTAGGGAAATCAACCACTCCAAGGAGGAGTATCTGAGACTAATTTCGCATATAATATATTAAGAAATAATCCCAACGCCCAAAGATTACCCCAGCAGCATAAATGTAGAGAGTTCCAACGCTATCAGCAACAAAAATACGCTCTTTTTGGGGATCATACATCAATTTAACCAACGAATGCATGTGCAGTTTTTCTTGAAAAGCATTAGTTTTTGCAAGCATTATAAAGGGAATTTACGCTGAGACCGGTCTGTCGCGTCCTCTGTTAGTTTCGTCATGATAAGATTCTTATCGAGGGATATCGAAACCAGCGTGGCTGTCGATTTGATAAGAGCCACGCCGGTGACAGAAGATGCATGCTGTTTGACTGTGCAGTAATCATCAGCTTCCTGGTATTGGTGTTCGGTAGCAACTCGGAAAATACTAATATTTCCACTCTCGAGTCCAACCGCAAGGAGAGTTAAATCCTCTTCCCAGTGCATACACATAACCTGACAAGGTAACGAATGAAGCTATGAGGAAATTGGAGACCTATTACTGTCGAATCGACTTCTTGATTCCACAATTTGCTGAATCGTAGACTGCCGATAGGGTCTTCGCCGTAGCAAACCACGTGCCCATGAATAAATGTATTTGTTTTGATAGGCGCCGCTACCATGCCCATGACCACATCGAGTTTTGCCGCAGCACCACTGTCTCCAAGCCCGAGCATGAGAACGCCGCTATAAGGCAAATATATCATCTGAAGCACTTCCATTCCGGTGTCCTCGATCTCCGTCATATACTTAGCCAGCTCCTCTTCGTTGCTGTATCTATCGAACTAATAAACGTAGTTTTTTTAAGGATTTCCGCGAAATTACCTCGAGAAATTCTCTGAATGATGGATCAACAAGCACATCCTTTTTAAAACATAGCGCCTATAGAGATAGCATCGTTGCTTATGTGGTTATGTAAAGAGAGAGGGGGTACGTTCAGATATTTTTCTAATTCCATGCGACGCTTGTTAAGTTCTTTGTCTGTGGGTTTAATTAAGAGACTCAGTAGGCTCTTTTCAGGGAGAATGGGCATGTTGGGGATCTTTTTGTGAATTTTGTTGTGTAGATCGCTGAATTCTTTGTAACTCCTGTCGATGGTCCATTTCTTCCTTTTCTCATAGTATGCTTCAATTTTGTAGTATGTTTCGCCTCGTTTTTCAAAGTATTCTGGGATTTTAACCTAAGAGTTCGCCATCTAATGTGAGTTTTTGGGATTGTATGATGTGTTTACTCGCAGGTCGGTTGAATATTCACTCTGCATTAATTTTTCAGCTCAATGTCCTTCTTATTTCGGTATTAGAATTAGAATTTGTTAAAATTATTTGCTTTTATCTCGTATTGTCCTTTGTGATCTCTCATCAAACTGAAAAATAAAGACATAGCAGATGAAATAATAGAAAATAGCCGAGCTGGGTTTGCTGTGATGTAACAATGTGATGATGCTTGCCATGGAATTAATTAAAAGACACTGATTAAAATTGCAAAGTTTTATGGAAGATTCAATGTGCCTTTCTACTAATATTGGCTGCCAGAGTGTTCTGCGGGGGTCTACTTTGGATTTAGTTCAAAAATAACCTGAAAAAGAAATCGAAGGTGCTGTCTTAGAGGAAAAACATTTTTACAAAAGAGAAGGCTTAATTCTCGAATAAACCTAATTGATATCCGTATTTGCATGAAAAGAAAAATTTGTTAGTTAAGATTCTGATGAGAAATAACACATAATGATGGAAATAACTCCTCGAAAAAAGCATTGAAATCAGAATATCAGTTGTTTTTTCTTTTGACTGTTTTCAAGAGACAGACAATATATTGTCACTGCTTTTGGTTATGCTATTGGTGTTTGTTTTTAAATCTGTATCTATTGTCTTCACTAGCCTTCGATTGAATTGAATTCCAATTTAGAAGCGATAATTGCTCCTTAGCATTTCTGAAAACCATTGAAAAGAAAAAATAGAGGAAAAAGAGGAAAATCTAAAAGGCTCGGAAATCGACTACTTAGTTATGAAATAACATCCAGACAGTGAAAATTTCCTACCCGAAACAGAAGTATATTCCGAATTAACCTTGCATGAAACAAATACATTAGCTTTTTTAATAAATTTTTCCAGAAATTGGGAGATCGATCCCTCTTTTCCCTAAACTTCAGGAGGAAAAAGAGCATTATTGTCAAAACCAACAACTATTGATGTTCATATTGATTTCTGGCTTCCCCTCATCTTTACTCAAATATGCTTTCTATAAAATTTTAAAGTATTAAGCTTGCCTCCTAAATCAGACTCCGGAATCAAATCTTTAAAATATCGCTTTGAAGCTTTTGCGACTAACAGCAAAATACGAAAAAGTTTCTATCATTTCAAAAAAACGTTAGACCTCACCATCTCAATGATCATTCAAAGCTCCATCTTCCTTTGAGTCACAAATCCCAACCTCCACCTTCATTACAATTAAATCCTCATGTTTCTTGCTGGTGGTCTATTCAGGCCAAGTAGAAGATCATAGCCACTTTACTAATTTAGTTACTAATCGCCTGATTTTGCCTCTAACAGTCACATCCTTAAGATTTTTCAAATCATTTGCCTTTAATTTCGAATGTCATTCGAGTACTCTCTATAACTGATAGCTTATACAAATTAGGTCATCATGAACAGATTTGCTTAGTAGGAGTCTGTTCTGTTATGTGAAAGAGCGGTCCTTGCCAATTAAAAATTAAACAATTTGTTTTATTTCACGACCTGAAGATTTTTTTAAGCTAAAATTTTATTTAAAAGATGCCGAGGATCTCAATCACTTTTTCCTATCTTTTCTGCTACTACCATCTACTCTTCGAATTAGCCAACGCAAGCATCCAGGTCGAGAGTGGCGATTCACTCATAAACGCCATTGAAGCAGAAAACTCTACAACCGGAGATGTAATCTTCGATATTGAACCAGGGAACTATCGTATCACCTCCACAGTCAAATACGAGATGTCTGCTGCCAATTCAGTCACCCTTCGAAACGACGCTGGAATCTCGCCTCAGAATTACGCCGCTTGCTACAACCTGCCAAAAATTACTTTCAACTCGACTGGAGCTGATTTATATTTCTTGAATACAAACCGCATTACGTATCAAGGGTTGGCTTTTTTTATTGACGGTCGTACGCGGTTAAAGAGTGGCGGATCGCTTACCTCTATGGTCTTCAAGGATTGCTGCTTTATTGACGCAAATGCTTCGTTGACTTTGAGCAAGCCATTCGCATTACTCTCCGATCTAGCGACGCTATCTTTCACGAATTGCATTTTTTTCAAGCGGTCTGATGTGTCAGTCATTGTTGCCAGCAATTCCGCCTTCCAGTTAGTGAATTCCTATATCACTTATCAAGGCGGAGGAGGCTCTGCAGAAAACCCGATAGTCTTCCTCCAGGGCTCGAGTAACACGGACTGCTCAAATTATGTTTCAGCTCGTAATATGAGCGTTACTGGCCTTACTATCAGAGGAAATCTATCTGCAGGGAATTTGCCACCAATGCTCGTGGTAATGCGATATAACTACGCAAATATCGCTAATACTGTTATAGCCAATCTCCAAAATTCTTTCGATCAGGTTGCGAATACGTTTAAACCAGACGACAATGAGTGCAGTAGTATGACAGCAAATGGGGCTGTGATTCTACAGAACATAAATGGGATTTCCATTACAAATTTCTCAATAGCCAATTCCAGTTTCCAGGCCAACGCCTCAAGGTCGATTAGTTGGTTTTTGCTTCGCATTTCGAATTTTGTTACGCTTAGCGTTTCAGACGTGATGATTGTGAAGAACGTAACTTGGGATGATCAATCAACAACGACGGATACGTCTCTACTCAGTGGACTTATCCAAATAACAAAAGGGGTTTCTCTCGGGAATCCAGTCAATTCTAATTATCCTTCATTGAGTATCGCGAATTCTCGGCTCAGCGGGGCTTTCTTTCGGGCGCTATTGATAAGCGATGATCCCAGCGCCTTTCAAGTGAAAACACCTCAAACCCTTAATACGATGAGCTTTTCTTCAATTGCCGTTGAGAACACGACCATTGCCTATGCGCTAGCTATTGTCGAAGTCGAAGTTTTCAGGAATCGGAACGGAATAGACACAACCTCCCTATCAGCGACCATCAGCATCCTCTCTTGTAAGATAACGTCGTCAAGCATCGCATCGCGAGTTATTTCTTTCACAGTGAACGAGCAATCGAACTCGGGAACCGTAGATTATATCATCGAGTCATCTCCATACATAAAGATCAGCCTTACAAATTTTAATTTCACAAATTCCTCGTTTTCAAAAGGCGCTAGTCAGTATGAGTTCGGTCCCTTAGGACTAATTTCGGTCTGTGAATCGGCGCTTGTCACAGCTTCAGGGTTTGCTATTACGCGTAACACTTTAACGATGGTTGCTCTCATCCAGAGCATCGGAGTCGTTGGCAATCTGCTGCTTACAAAGTCTAATCTCAGCAGCAACACCTTCACTTCATCCTATCTTGTCTATCAGGCCCAACAGTACCTATCAGCGCTCGACTACCACAGCGCCTACTTCCTTTCGCCAGTCTCCATGTACACGCTAATCCGACCCATGTTCATCAGTAACATCATCTCTCAACAAAATACTCTCGTCGACTCGACGCTCTTTCGTTCCTGCGCGCCTTTCCTCTTCATCGTGGATTCTGCTTTCAGGGAATACTCTCTGAAGCGATCCACAATCGCTACAACCGAGAACTTTCAGCAGGTTACAAACGATGAACTCGAGGAGATGACGTTCAGTAACTACGATGCTATTGGCAACTCAACGCTGACGCAAAGCGCAGGAGGAGTAAGTTTGTCCTCAATGTTTACAATGAATTTCTTGGGCGAGCCTTTAGCTAGTCAACCGCTATATTTCCTCAGGTTTGAACGATTGGATTTCTCGGTGACTCAGCCAATGGAAAGCACGAATTTGATCTCGATCACGGATTACCAGTTCACTAGAAGCTTCGTGTATTTCGCTGATCTTTGGTTTGAACATCTCACTGCCAAGGCTTCTGCGCTCGAGGGCGTGACTTCAGCGATTATGCTGAAGAATATTAATAATGTCAGAGTTATCAACAACGTTTTTTGCTATTTAAGCGGTGCATTGAGACTAGTAACCGCAAGCTCAGTCTCTCAGTCCTTTGAGTTTATCTCCAATAACGTGCAGGATGGCTCTCTAGCAGCGGGAGTCAGCGTTTTTCCTCAAGGACTCTTGCAGTTAAGTCAAATAAACTCAATAACTCTGTCTAATAACACATTTAGCAATATAAGCCAACCCTCTTTTGCGATATCAATCGGGACGATGCTTAGTGGAGGATCAATAATTATCGACGGAAATACATTCTCGAGCAACGAGCATTTTGGATTCTTATCCATCGAATCGCCAACGCTTAACAGCTTGACGATGAGTTCAAACGTACTATCCGATTTCTCTAGTGACAGCGGATTGAGCTTCAGTGTGGAGACTTCTATCATTGTGGTTAATATCAATGAGCTCCAAGGAAATATTTCTGTGGTGGATAACTCTTTCACGAATTTTACGATCGCTTATCTTGGGAACACCGCAGACCCGCTAAACTTCTTCATTTTAAAGGTGGTGTCGACTAGTAGCAGTGCTATGGGCAATCAGATCGACTTTATAAACAATACGTTTCACAATGGAACCGTAAGCTCTCAAAGCACGCAAATGACCGCTTTCCTGCAAATCGCTGCTTCGAAACTAGCTGTTAAGTTTTCAGGTGTTTCAATCGAGGAGGTCGGAGTCCTGAACGCAAATCAATTCGTGCATTTGATCGCTTCTAGCTTGACTCTAACAGATACAAGCGCAAATACTGTGCGATCTGATGCATCTGGTGGTTTATTTCTGATTTTTGCTCAGAGTAGCCTTATCAATGCTGTAGATCTGACCAACCTCACATTCGCAAGCGCGGTGACAGGCGCAGCGATCGGGTTCACCAGCGGGACTGATCTTATAGTCTTTTCGAACATAACAGTTCAAAATTTATCAATTACGATGGCGGAAGGTGGCAAAGGAGGGATCATTTCCATCGTCAATGGAAATTTTGACGTTGACTTTAATACAGTGAGCCTCTTCAACAACTCAGCCACTGGACCTATCGTATTGCTTTCTCAATCCAACTTTGGGAGCTTTTCGTTCCAGTCTCTGATGATTTATACCGCAGCGCAGCTGCAAACGATAATAAGCGTCAGTGCTTCAACGGCCGTCGGGGGCAATACATTGCTGATAAAAGACGTAGCTGTCTATGAATATGCAGGCGCGAGCTCTATTCTATTCCTTACGTCGGCAGTAAACGACATCACACTTACAAATAACAGCATCTCTCCAGTAGAACCAACCGTAGGTACAAATTCCTCGTATTTGCTGCAATACAGCAGCAATGTCATCATCAAAGAAAATTTCAATAGCTTAATCTTGCAAGGGGCTAACTGGATCACTATAGGATGTACTGAAAGCACTGGGATCCTCACTTCTTCACTCACAATTACGCAAATGACGAGTTCGTATATCCAAATCCAGAACCCTTCAGCAAGCTTTATCGGAATAGCTGAGAGCTCCAGCACCTGCAGCATAGCATTGGACATTTCTTCTTCGAATTTCATCGCAATCACGAAAGTAAGTGGAAACGGCAGCGTCATTACGCTCTCGCCAGAACCGACTTTCACCATCAGGATTTCTGACTCTGGATTTCAGCAAAATCAAGCAGGAAGTGGCGGAGTCTTTTACTCCGCGAACAACAGGACCGAGACGAGCATTACGATAACTAATTGCCAATTCAACAGCAATTCTGCAGCTCTCAAAGGCGGCGTGGGATATGTTCCAGGCGATTATATTGTCGTCTCTAATTCAGTGTTCGATTCTAATTCAGCGTACATCGGCGGTGCTTGCTTCTACGTCTCTTATGTGGATAAACTCAAGGGTAATTTGTGTAAAGACGGCACGAGTTATAAAAACAGCCGCGTGACGCTCGGCAAGCAAATTGACATTGCGACGGACGCCCATTATTTCACCTTAACCATGGACGAACACGATTTGGAGTTGAATCGTATCATATCATCGACTTACCCAAACGGCACGCTGTATCTGAAGAACGTGTCTCACTACGGGCTGCAAACCGTCAAAATGCAGTGTCATCCTTATGATTATCTCGACCAGCCTTTCTACGATTACGACTTCGTAAACGGAATCATCTTCACAATTCTTGGCGAGCAGAATCGAACCGCAACATCCTTCAATTGCACGGCAGATCAATGCTATGTCGGGGAAAATAACATCGCTTACTTAGCAGGCGTCGGAGAAACTGTTACCACGTTAGTATCATACGTATTGTCAAGCGGGAACCTTTACACGAGTTTCGGTGTCCAGATCAGAGCCTGTACCACTGGCGAAGTCGTTGACCCTGTCTTGAAGGTCTGCTTCAAGTGTCCTCGCGGCAAATACTCTATACGCCTTTCAGACACACAGTGCTCAGAGTGCCCTTCCGGTGCCAGTTGTCCCGGAGGTGACCAAATCATCCCGCTAGTAGATTACTACCGGAGCCACGCCAAACGCGATTCTGTGCTTAAATGCTCCAGTGGAGTCTGTCTAGGCGGCGAAGATAACTGCACAGAAGGGTATTATGGTCCTCTATGTGGGCTTTGTCAAAACGAAAAGGGCTACGTCAATCAACCTGATGGAACATGCAAAAAATGCCCTGATGGCAGAGTTTATATACTCGTAACCGCATTAATGTTTTTAGCGAATTTCCTCTTCCAGATGTGGGTGGTCTATGGCACGTGGAAGAACAATAGGAAAGTCTACAACGCCATTGCCCATGGTGAGGACATGGAAGAAGACTCCAGCATGTTTGTAAGACAAATCACGGTTTATTTCCAGATTATTTCTATCGTGGGAGTCTCTGCGCCGAATCTCTTTGAAAAATTGAATTTCCTCGAGCCGTTTTCGAATCCGATAGGAAGCACAGCTTATTTCACCGACTGCATATTCTTGGGGCAAGGATACGAGGCAGCTCAGATAATGAAGGCAAAGATATTTATCATGGCAGGAATGCCGTTTATGAAGTGGGTGGTGTACATTTTTATCCTATTGTTTTTGAAATTATTCAAGAAAGGACTTGCTCTCGTCAGCGCGGTTGTGGCTGGTGGACTGACGATATTCATCGGTGACCAGCCTGCCATGCTTGATGAATTGGTGTCTTATCTCGGTTGCTCACAACTGGATACAAATGAGGATACTAAGTACGTTACGAACTATATGAATGTGGTGTGCGGGACCGATGACTACGATTACTTCGTGAAAAGCTTCATTTACACGTTCATTTTCTCATTCAATTTGCTCATTCCTTTGGCGCTGCTCATCGTTCTCATCATGAAAAGAAAAGCACTAAATGAAGAAAGCAAGCGGATGTCGCTGGGGACGATCTATAATGACTACAAAGCAGATACCTTTTACTGGACGATCGTTTTGGTGGTTTTCAAAATTCTACTCGTGATTGTGATGAAACTTCTGGATCTCCCTTTGACGACCAAATGCGGGCTCCTGCTGCTTTTGATTTTTATGTATTGCCTCATATTTCTCAGGAAGAACCCGTATTACTCCATAAACGTGGCCAGATGCGAGAAGGTCGCAGTAGTGTCCTACATGGCCAGCGTGACTATCGCGATCATGCTGCAGCAAGATAACAGCACTGGATTGCAGGTATTCCTTGCGGTTTGCTTTTATTTGAACACCACTGTGGGTTCGTTGTTTATCATGTATTTCATTGGAAGAAACCTGTTTCAAACGGGAAAAGAGTTATTCCATAAGGTTTTTAAGAAAAAGAGTCCACAAGAGCAGAGAAAACTATCACCTGACCTGAATGATACCAAAAACATGAGCAAGAGTATCATGTTGGATATTTCAACAATGAAGAGAGGTACATCGAAGAGAGTCGGTTCGAGGGTTTCAATGAGATCAAGGGGATCTAAATCTGCTCGCAGGAAGGACAATGACAATAGCACGGACTCATTTCTGCAAACAACGAATGTTTTCGCGAAGCGATTAACCGAACGAGGTAGAAGAGTAGTGATGAAAGGGGTTCCGCTGGAAGAGTTGCAGAGTGCTGTCGAGTGGAACAGAGAGCAAAATGCGGTGCTAGAGAAGAGGTTGGGATCGAAAGTCACGTTTCGGCAAGGAGGGCCTGTGGAACAGGCAGGAAAGGAAACGATAAAAGGATTCAAGCTGGAAGAGTTGCAGAAGATAAGGGATTGGCAGAATGAATCAAACGCAAACCATCTAATTAGGATGGGTGAAGCGAAAAAAATTGGCTATAGCAGGAAAAATATTCCGATGTCGTGATTTTGGCGATTTCGGAGGGTGTTAGAAGGTCGAGACTGGTATCAAATCAAACCTTTTAAAATGCTAGGAACGTGTTTTTTAAAGCTATGAATTGAGGAGTGCTTGAACACGATAGGTTTTATAATAATTTTATCAATTGCATCATTTTTTATGCTATGGATATTTCTTTCAAGTTTGAAAGTATTCATTTGTGGCTAAGTATACCCACAATAATAATTTACAATTTCTTTAAATGCTAATGTTTTCTGGGGGGTCGAAACATATTTTTCAGTAATGAAGAATGATCAAACAGTCTAGAATAGCCGCTTGCACAATTCTCAAGGAGTTTTCGAATGGTTTTCATCTTCACTAAAAGTAATAAGCATTTAGAAAGCACCAATTATTTAATTTTTTATGATTTTTTTGTTAATAATTCTCGATAAGTTTTGTTAGAATATGTAATTTCGATTGAATATATTTCCAATAAACTTGGAAGAGTTTCTCAGATCGTAAAACACTTACGAGAGCCAATGACTCTCGAGTATAATGATATTTGGTATGTATCGTCTAAGGATCATTTGATTCGATTACGGAATTGCGGGGACCAACGTACATTCTATGCATCGGGGCTACATACTGTTCAGAAAACACCGTTTTGTAGCTTCCTTTGTAAGATACACCACCTGTGATGAGTCCTGCATTCGACTTTTTAAATATTAAGATTAAGTAATTCTCTTCATACTAAAAAGATATTACAATTTCTTTAGCGATAGGCGTATTTCCAGTTGTTTCTATTTTCAGAGGCACAAAAGACTTCTTATACGACGATTGCCCTATGAAAGGGAGCGAGTTATTGACCGATCTACAAAGCAATTGCTGATTGTAACATTCAAGCGTTCAAGAATATATTTACCCACGTCGAGGTGCCATTGACTCTGCTCTTTGCCCTCTCATCTGCTTAGAATAACTATCATTATAAGTACTTTTCCCTCTCAACGGTAAATTAGGAATAAAGGTCTCAGGCTGCTTTGGTGGATCATACGTCCTCGCATTTGGACCCCAGTTCACAAATTCATTCTTCATAATTCGTTAATTATCAATGATATAACTATACAAATGATTACTCTATAAGCGGTCCCTGCGACAAAAGGTATATCAGACAAGATATGCCGCTTTGGGTCTTTGTTCTTCTCTGGAGGCGATACGTTCCATTCTTTGTAATCAACCTATTCAACTCATTAATCAAGAGGATATTCGCTTGAAAAGGTACCAGATTAGTCGTTTTAAAATCTATTGGAGCGAGCGATCTCGATGGGTTCCAGAGATCAGGTTTGATGCGAGCCGCCGGAGACGCGCCACTGAAAGGCACAAAATCCGATTTGTAAAGACTGCTTCTTGGGAAGCGATGGCGCTTGTTTACAAGTTGGTAGCGCGGCTCGATTCTGAACCGAGGCTCCCAATTTTGATGCGTGAAATCGTCAAGTTGATTTACATTACCCACATTCCTGTCGTTTTCAGCTGCATTCGCGGTGTCCTCATCCTGCTATGAAAGTAGGTGATGAGAACGACAAGTATAAACCATTCGTTACCTTAATATTCTCCTGACTGACCTTTGTCGAAGGGTCTATTTGTTTTCCAAGCCGATTTTGGCTGTAATAATTCTTCCAATTTTTCGTCGTGAAGTCTTTCTGGTATACCGAAGGATTATCATTGAGGAAGCTCTTCAGCTGCTGAGTGTCACTCGCAATGGTCAGCTTTTCAGGAAACGAGATGCTTTTTGACAAACTGTTTGTAATCGGAGGAAGACGCTGAAAGGTGCCTATCTCTTCGTTTTCGACTGGCCTGAGATGCTTCTCCTCGGGGAGTTCCAGCTGTTTCTGTTGAAGGCTCGCGTTGCTGATGCTGTTTCGGCGCTGATTTTTGCTGGCTTCCATTTTTTGATCCTGCTTAGATTTAATTAACTTTGCTTTTATGTTTATTTATTTATCCACAAATTGCATACTTCCGCTTCAGGGGTTTCGATAACGCTTGATTTCATTCGTTGAAGAAAAAAATTAGTGTTGGTAGTGCTTCTAAATTGTATGAAAAATAGCATAAAAAGGGCATCGCTCTCATCTCTAAGTTAACTGGCTATTGCAACTTTCAAAAAGAGAACAATTATTCTTTCATCCGCTTCCCCTCCACGCTTAATGGCTGCCGCATCGTCTCAAGTTAAGAGAGTTTATCTGTTATTGGGAATTTGCCAATTATGTTAACATTCACAAGCTATTAGCGGAAAAAGCCCTTGAGGTTTTTTCTTAATCAATAAATTTAAATATGATCACAGAAAATCTGAAGCACCGAAACGAAACTATACACAAAAATTCAGTTAAATGCAACACAAACGAGGTATGAAATTCCATAAAACTACCCCCAATTCAGAGCTAACAACTTACTTATTGCTCATAATAAAGCCCTCTCTTGTTATCACTTGACCTCTCTGACCTCCTCCCGGGTGATCTGGAGCTTCTCTTCCCAATCGACCTATGCGTTTTTTCTTCTCCTTTGCCCAGCTTTTGTATGAACTGTAAGAGATTATAAGCCTCTTCAATGATGCTCTGAGCAATATCAAACGTCATTTCATAAATTTGACTGTTTCCTTCGAGAACCCGGCTGTTTTGATTGCCTCCTTGCGAGAATCCGCTGTAAAAAACATCTTTAAACTTCTTCAACGATTTCTCAACCTCATTGAGCTTCAAACTCTTCCGCCTAACGAGCTCCGATGCTCTGTGTTGAATTTCATCATTACCAATCTGCATTTTTCTAACCTGACTTCCCACTTCCTCGATTAACCTGAATAATTGTTGTGAATCCATGCTCCAAACCAAAGCACCAATATCCAACTGATAATCCAATGTCCTCGGCCGCGATCTATCGAGTTTCCTCAGTTGAATCTCCTTAAAACTGCTCGCAAAGGTAGGCATCTGCAATCCGAAAAATTTCTCTGCTAGCCCAGCAGATGGCTCTTGTTCATTAGAAAAAACTTCCTTAATGGCATTTCCAAGGGCAAGCGAGGTGTTATAGAAGGTCAGATAGAGCGAGTCGATGTTAGTGAAGATCTCTCTGATAAACCCTTTCAGCGATGGATTCTTTTCGAGGACCTCTTGCACTTGGTCGTACATTTTCATTAATGCATTAATATCCTGTGAGTCTGGCTTCACTGCATGGGTAATGTAAGCTCCGTAGTCAAAAGCGAAGCCTTTGATTCTCTCGTCTACGACTTTAAGAATCAGCTCTAATTCTTGTACTCGCTCTTTGAAAATCCGCTTCGCTTTCTGTTTGTAGGCTTCTAAGGCGTTCACGCTCTGATTGCTCGCTTCAAGCCTTCCTGCTCCTCGATGTGAGCCACGGAGCTCGTTTTCGAAAAGTGTGTTCTGCTCGCGTGACGACAGCTCTGCGTCATGGGGTTGCTCGTTGCTGAGCTTAAACATCGATGATCTTGCGGACTCTTTGGCCAGATCAGCTTCGAGGGTCTGATTATGAGCGACTAGTTCATTCAAGGCATGAAGCTTTCGAAGTAACTCGAGATTTTCTTCCTTCAGCCCAGCGCAAACGTTTCTTAGTTGCTCCAGTTCTATTTTCAGTTTCAGTTCTACTTGCTTTGCTCGAGCCGTCTCATCGTGTGAATTCCTCTGCGTCGGCTTCGAGCGCTTTCGCTCAGAGCTTCCACGCCCAGAGCGCGGGAACACATCTTCGGAGCGCCTTCGGCTGCTTATTCTTAATGGGCTTTGCTCTTGGAGAGAGAACTGCACTGTCCTCGATTCTGGAGCAAAGGACTGGATTTGTGAGCTATTTGAGATCGAGGACTGATTGTTTGAGTGCGTCATATTGTCGAAGTCAGCCCCTTGCATCTGTGATGAGATGCTACTTCGACGTTGGTTCAGCGATCGCTTCAAAAACTCATTTTCTCTCGCTTTTTCCGCAAGCGCAAGCTCTTTCTCCATCATTTGTTTCTTTAGTGAAGGCAGATCCGATGAATTCGCGTCTGGCGGTTGGTTCTTCAGTTGATATATCAATTTCGCTTTCTCCAGCAGCTCTTGGTCTTTCGCGACCAGCAGCTTCCTTAGCTGCGTTACCTCCTCGCTCTGAGACTCGTAATTGCGGATCTTCTGCCTGTAAATCACAAGCTGCTTATCAATCTCGTTGTATTTGTTCTGAAGGATATCAAATTCCCTTTCTAATTCCTGTATCGTTTGATCTCTTCGAACGATCTCCCGGTCCTTTTGCTTCTCTCTGTGCTGCACCTCCTCGAGCTTTCGACTCAATTCGCTTGTATATGCTTCCTGTAGGTCTTTCGAGCTTCTATTGATGTATTGTGTGTTAGAAGACTCATTTTCTTTGTCTGGATTCCACGTGCTATACTGTGAAGGAACCATCACTTGGATCGGCCGTTGGTTCATCAAAGCTTCATTTTTAATGGTTAATTGACTGACTTTCTGCTCCAAGTAATTCAAGAGCTCTTTAAGTTTCTTCTGCAACGTCTGCCCGGAATCCGAGACGGCTAATCTCTTGAATCTATCGGATTTGGCAGTCTGGAATGCCCTTTCAAATGCGTCTTCAATGATGATTTCCAGCACGTTCAGTTCGCTCCTTGCGTTATTACTGTCATCGGTGAGCTCCTTAATCGTATTGGAAGCGTGTTGGACTGAGCGGTGAGATTCAACCTCGATCTGCTTGCAGATTTGGGCCAGGTTGCGTCCTTCTTGGATGAGCGTCGTGGCTACGTGCCCGGAAGACCTGCTCTGGTCTCGGATTAAACCAGTATACTGCTCCGAGAGTTTTGTCCATTCATTTGAATGGTCTGAGGCGTCTTTAATGAAATTAATCAGCTGCGAACAGAAATTCTCAAGCTCAAATATCGTCTAATTAGTTAGATAAGCCGAGTAGTTCCTGAGAGAAATAAGTTACCTTGCAAGCTTTAAAATATTTAAGGTTCATCTCTTCAATACGCTGACTCTGCTCTTCTCTTTTCATTAAGAATGCTTCAACAACGGGCGGAAGAACTGGCTGCTCGTTAAGCTTTTCTTGGAGGAGTTTAACCTCTCTTTCGCCCTAATAAGCACTTAATATGTTAATCATTAAAACGCGTGTTACCTCTTGAGTGACCCGTTCTATGAGCTTGATAAGAAACTCTTCTCTTTCCAACGCAAACTGAAGTTCAAGCTTCAGCTCTTCTGCGCTGTAAGAGCGCTGCTGTGCATCTTCTCCCTTGCTCTTCTTGTCAATTTCTGGCTCTTTTCCACCCTCTCGTGCTGTCTGAACCTGTCTGGTTTCATTTTCTTCACTAAATCTCACAGTCGCTGCGGAAGCTCCTCGATTTGCAGTCCGAAGAGGCGTCGATGATTTGAACCTCGCAACTGGAATGCCTGAGAACTCTGAACTTAACGCGCGGGTAGTTTCGCCTTCGATATGACTTGCTTCATGCAGAGGACTGAAATTTGTGAAAGTATGCGTTCTTCTCCCACGGATAGGCGTGCTGTTGGAGATCCCAGACGTAGGAGGAAGGGTCATTGCGAACTGTGACTGTTGCAGAGCGCTTTCAGATTTTCCCAGCAAGTTCAACGCTCTCGACGCCTGAGTTGTGAAATTTTCAATTTCTGATTTCACTTTGCTTCTCTCTTCGAGAACCTGCTTTTGTAGCGTTTCTATCTCAGCTTCTTTCTCTAAGATTTTGCCTCGGAGCTCGTTGCTGCGCTCCTTCTCCAATCGCAACTCAGCTGCTAAGCTTTGATTCTCGTCGATTAACCCGCGATTCTCTCGAATCATCGCCTCAATTTCCTCTCTCACTTTATCGCATTCTTTCCTCAGAGCCTGCGTTTCCTCCGCCCTTTCCATCCTTTCCTCCATCTTTGCCCTCATCATCGTGCCAAGATCCGCCTTTGTTTGCTCGAGGTCGGTCTTCAGCTTCTCGTACTCACTTACCTGCTCTTCTAACTGCTTGATCGCCTCATTCTTCTTCGTTTGAATACCCTTTAAGGTTTTTACTTTCCCTTTGTATTTTTTCACTTTTTCCACTTGCTCCTGGCTTAATGCCTTGACATGCTCTACTTCCCTTTGAAAAGCTTCCTTTTCTTTCATCAGGCGCTTTATCACGGCTTCAGCATTATCGATGGTTTTGTTCTAATGGCATTATAACTTAAAACACACACAAGATAAGTTGAGCTCTTACCTTCACCTGCTCTGAGGCAGTTAACTCATTCAAGGCTTTTAACCGCTCCTCTAGCTCCTTCTCTAGTTTCGCATTTTTGTTTGTTAGATTAGACACCTGGCGCTCCAGACTATCACATTTGTTCTTGGCTTGATTATACGTTTCCTGTAATGAGGAGAAGAGCTCCTTTTCCTTCTGGAGCTCAACTCTCAATTGGATTTCTCGAGAATTCGAGGCATGTTCCTGCTGTTTCGAGAGTTTTTCTATCTGCTGCTGGAGCTCAGGCAATTGCTCGGAAGACACGCGAAGAGTTTCAACTTGATTTTTCAATTCGAGGATCTCCTGCTGCTTTCTTCGGACTTCCTCTGATGCTTTCACGATCAAATACTCAAATTCATTGACTTTTTCGGTTTTTATTGCTAGTTCTTTCTGAAGTTCTTCAATCTCTTTATCTTTACGTGCCATGTTGTTCAACAGCGTCGATAGGGTTGGCGGCGGTGGTCTCTGAGAGAAAATGCTGCTCTCTTCGCTTGGTTGTCGATGCGTGCTTTCGAATTGAGGATAGTCTCTATCTTTCATTTGCTTCCCAATGTGTGTTTTTAAATCTTTATTTGAATCAAGAGACAGTTAATTTGTTTTTTGAAATACGGAACCCATAATCACAATGCAAATCAAATGGCTTTTTATTCAATTCACAAGCTTTCACCTTTGGATAGCCAAAGACAAAAATTTTTTACAACGCTTGCCATGAGCTATTCATGCTGGGATACATAGCCTTCTATTACTTTTTTATTCGGAAATGCATGAACGGATTGTTAAACACCGTTTTCATTAGTTCCATTACTAGAAAATAAAATCAAAATGCCACTGCTCGTCGTGAGATCTTCCCATTACTGAGGACTGAATCCATTTCTTCAGAGTTTAAATTTGGAGTGACTTAATTTTCTGGACTGTTCTTCCGAATAAATTTATACCGTAAATTAAAGTTTCTTTGAAAGGATCTTCCGACGGCAAGATCAAACACAATGGATCCTTCATTATTGCAGGCAGGGTTCTCGTTTACGCATAATTTACAAGAGGACCTCAAAGTATACCAAGACCCAAAGAAATACTACAAGGATGCGACCCGGGCTACGTTCGATAAAGTGAAATCTCAGTACTTGGTCACGAAAAAGAAGAAGAAAAGACATAAGACACTTGAGCTTGTGAATAATTACTTGTATCAGGAGTATCTGTATGCGAAGGAAAAGGGATTGATACATTATGTGAACTTTTATGAAGGAGCTTCGGAATCGTTGATATCAGGGTCTGCAAAGAAGAGAAACCCTGCGGATACGACTGAGTTTACGGTGGAGGCGTTTTTGGAAGAAGGTCGGACGGATGAGAACTGGGTTCCGAGCTTTATAAAGGAAGAGGTTAAGAACGATATTATCGCTGCATTGTTTTTCTACAAATTTCTGAAAAATGTGATCGGGTAATTCATTTTTGTTTGGGAGTTTGCATGTGTATATAGTGAAAGGACAGATGTGCTGAATTCAATGAAAGTAATGAGGTGTTTATAAAGCGAATCTTAATATTCAGATTGCACAAAAACGCAAAGATGGAAATACTCTTTTTCTGAAATAGAAATAATGGATTCGGCTTCTTGGGAAATAAACTGGATTGCTTGGGTTATTGGACACTAGCAAACTGTGAATCTTTTGAGCGCGGACTGATTTGGTGGATTAGAAGATGACTCAGTGATGTGACTAACTAACGAACTGCTCAATTAGTGAGGTTCCTCGAATTAGGGTTCTAATTATGATAGAAAGTGTCTTATTTAGTTAATATGAAATTTTGTATGATGATAATAATGAAAAGCAGTTTGGATAGATTATTTGATTCAATCGTAATTATTAATACAGCTCACGCAAACTACAACTGAGAAAATATCCAATTTTCACAATCTATCTCTCAAACGAAACGTCAAAAGCCTAGCTTGTATCAAAATCTCTTCACAATGCAACGAAAACCAACTAACTCTCTTCGAAATTTATAAATCATTTTAATAAAATGTTTTCCTTATAGAATTTACATTATTTAAAGCTGAATCGAGCCTCTTTTAATTCTTCTTAATGTCAGTATTCTAAAAGATTAAAAAAAATGCATTTCGTTTTGCTGCAAAAGATCCTCGTCAGGCTAGGACACTACTCGCGTTCTGATCTATCAAAAAGAGCTTGAATCTATAAAGACAACAGGACTTTAGATCATTTTTCACTCTTGAAAATTAAGTTTTATTCCATGACCCTTGCATTGCCAAAATAGCTAAACATCGAATATTGCTTCGCCAGAAAATGCATTCTACAAAGTGTGAAGGAGGCTTTAACTTGGATTCCCTGAGACTTTCTTGCGTAGTACCATCTAAAACAGTGAATAACTTACTCCACGCCAGAATCGAAGTTGTGGGCCCAAACAATCACACATTCTTATCCTAATCATTAACACCTTCTCGCGATGGTAGCTTCCACGGTGACATTTTGAGTCTCTTTACTCCTACTTCGACGTTCTGAAGCCTAATAAAACAGCTCATCTACTTCATTAATTTGATAGAATTTCTTTAAATCTTCTTTATTTTTAATAAAATCCTGTTTAAACAATTAATCGGCTCCAGATCATGGTCCATACCCTAACCTCACGCGCCAAAGATCACAACAAAACAAAAAGGCTGCGTTTTATTGCTCTATTATTATGGATAGCCTTTGATGGAGATATTAAAGCAAACCGATTTATTCGAGGCTCCGGTGATCATCAGCCTGCGGATAAGATCTGGTGTTATGTTGCTTGCAAATCTCATCTCAACTCCATCCTTTGATCCTTACAGACATTGCGAAGTGGCTACTCGATGTATTTTCTTAATGATTGGACTCTACTTAGCTCCCTCGGATTACATGGTAATCCTCTTCTCTACATTACAGAACGCTTTTTACATCGGAACCGAGATCGATGGCATCGCCGCGCAATTGATTTATTCACTCGCCTCGCTTGCTCCGTGGTTTTTCGCTGCAATTTTCCCAAACGAGTTTCAGATTCCCTTACCGCAGCACAGTGAGCTAATAATGGTAATTTGCTGCCTAGTGGTCCTCTTATCATACATTGTGTCCACCGCAACGGTCAGTAAGCGGACCCGGCTCTCTGCGTTAACGAAACTAGAGCAAGCGTATGTAGAATTAAGAGAATTGAACTCGAAAAACGAAGAGATGAATAAAGTCCTAAAGGAGCTCCTCGAGGACAAAGACAACTTCATCCTTTTATTTTCCCATGAGACGCGAAATCCATTGAACATTCTCATAGGAAATTTAACGCTTCTATTGAACGAGGTTGAAACCCCGAGCCTCCGCACCAAGCTGCTGAGAGCCAAGTTCTGTGGGGAGCTGCTACTACATCATTTAAACAATATTCTCGATACGGGGAAGCTTACGAATAAAAATGTCCTTGAGATTTCGCCTGTTAATCTAAAGACTTCTGAATATATACAATCAATGTGGGACTTCATGGAAATGATGGTGAGAAAGAAGAACCTGAGACCGGACCTGTACGTTTCGAGGAGTATTCCTCGGTTTTTGATGCTAGACCCGCAGCGGCTGTCGCAGATACTCCTGAATCTCATTAGTAACGCCGCAAAGTTTACAACAGTGGGCTCGGTGTCCCTTATAGTGAGCTACTTAAACCAGGATAAACTCGAAGAGAGCGATTTTTACCCAACCTCTGTGTTCGGACACAAGCTGTCATCAACCAATGACCAAGAGCTGCTCGATTCCGAGATCGATCTCGATGAGTTTTCTATGGAAACGAAGAATCTTTACCTGCATGAATTCAAAAGAGAACTGTTTCCGGAGGACAAAACTTCCTTTGAAAACATCTTCCTACAGCAATCTAAAGGGTATCTAAAGTTTGAGATCAATGATACGGGCTGCGGAATCAAAGTTGAAGACTTAGAGAAGCTATTTAAGAAGTTTACGCAGGTGCATTCGGACGGCACTCGCAGACAGATAGGCTCGGGGCTCGGACTTTGGATATCGAAGAATCTGGCTCAGATGATGGGAGGGGATATACGAGTATTTAGCAAAATTAACGTCGGGACCACTTTCGTGGTGATAGTGAGGGCAGAGACTCCTCCTGAAATCCGAAGGAGCCGCAAAGAGAGCTTTCAGACCTCGTCTCCAAGCAGGAGAGGCGAGATCAGTAGGAAAATATTACTTGCTGACGATGACCTTTACAACATTGACGTGCATAAGCAGCTTCTAATGAACGCGGGATACGACGATATTACTATCGCGAAGAACGGGAAGGAGTTGGTCGAGCTATTCGAGGCGCATCCAGAGGAGCGATATTACGCGGTAATTACTGATGTGCAAATGCCCGAGGTGGATGGGATTGCTGCGGCGAAAATGATACGAGAAATCGAAAAGGAGCGAGGAGTCTGCAGAGGAGTGAAGATTGGGTTTATTACAGGACATGCAAACCATAGTGACAAGACTATCGTCGAGCAGGATCCTATAAACGCCTGGTTTTATGTATCGAAGCCGGTAACGACGACGATCTTGGAGAGGTATCTCGAGAAAAGAAAGACAAGTCACCGGAAGAAAGGCACCGAAGAAGAACTCGCTATCCAGTGCAAGACACCCATGGTTCTCTGCGTCGACGATGATCTTTTTAATCTAGAGGTTCTCGAGGAGATGCTCTCAGGGTTCGGTGTCAAACCACTTCGGGCACAGTCGGGACCAGATGCTATTGAAGTAGTGAAGAGCAGAATCGAGGAGAACAAAGCGGTGGATTTGATCCTCATGGATAGCCATATGCCTGGGATGGACGGTTGGACCGCCTCACAAAAAATTAAAGAGTTGCTAGAGCAAAAAGGGAAGAGTCTGATCTCGATAGTGGGAGTTTCTGGAGATAAGCAGCTTGGAAACGAGGAAAAACTTAAAAGGGCAGGGATTCAGCATTGGATACAAAAGCCGGTTCAAAGAGAAGATTTGTTGGGAACGCTAAAAAAATTCATTGTTAATTTCGGTTCAAAAAGCCCGGTCTAGCAATGCACCAGTTTTCCCATTAATATTCCTAATCTTAATGTTATTTAGCGATTTGCTAGTTTTGTGTGTTTTTAACTTAAGAAGCGACTTATGGAGACTGCATTAGTCGGTGTTTCATGGCATAATTTCAGAGTAAATTACAGCTATTAAGATAGTTTAAGACTACGAAATTTGCATGAAATCAGCCTACGACTATAGCCCAAATAAATTTGATTCAAATCTTACACGAATATATATAGAAAAATAAATTATCTTTATTCGCCAAACAGCCTCGCAGCAATGCAATCTCTTCGAAAACTGAAGATTAAAACCTTAGACAATCAAACTTACAGCTTGGATGTAGACCCTCAAGTAACAACTACTATATCAGCGGCTGAAAGCAAAGTTTTGTTAGATTACAATCAAAGATCTGAAATTTGAAATCGAGAAAACAACCAAAGTACCAAGGGATAAGCAACGACTGATTTACCGTGGGAAAATGCTAGTCGACGAGGCACCGCTTGATACATATGTCACCGAAGATGATCAGGCTGTGCACTTGCTGGCCAGGACCGTAGAGCCTGAGCAAGTCCAGCAGAATATTCCACAAGGCCAGCAAACGCAACAGCAACAACAACAGCAGCAACCGCTAAATAATCAGCAAACAGGTTCAAATAGTATTCCAACGAACCAGCCTGGACCTCAGAATCAGCCTGGATCTCAGAATCAGCCTGGACAAAATATTTTTATACAAGGATCTAATATGGGGCCTGGGAATCAGGCCGTCCCTCCCCAACTCAACGCGATTTTGAGCAGTCTGTTTCCTGGAGGAAACCCTATGATATCTATGGCAAGCAAAACATTAGTAGTTGTGAAAATTAATTGTTTTTGTAGCAAGGACAGCAGACTCGCACTGTGACCATCACTGGTCCTCAAGGACAGCCAATCACTCAAACGATCCATTTTAGCCATGGGCCTCCTCCTCAGAAGTGATTATCCTCTTTGATTTTTGAAAATCTGATGTTTAAATCATAAAGCATTCCAGTGAATCAGCAGCAACAGCAACCTAATACGCAACCAAACAGAGTGACCATTAATCTTGGCGGTAGTGGCCCAACTATACAGCAACAGCCTCAACAACAGCAAAGAACCACGCAAAACCTCAGCACTCAGCAGCAGTCGACGTCGACGTCGCAGCAGCAAACAACGAGTACTAACAGCAGCTCTCAAAACACTCAGCCGCAAGTAATTTTTCCTCCTCATCCTATCTCGCGAAATATCATGGTTTTCAGATAGATCTACCTCTCCAACACATCCACCGCATAGGAACGATTGTTAACAGCCTAATGGGCATTAACAGCAGCTTCCCAGGACCAACGATGCCTTCTACGGGACTGCAGAAAAACACATTAGTTTTGCTTGGAGAATTCCTTTACTCCTACCAATTTCAGCTGCTAAGACTGATTCCCTTTATATCCCGATTGTCAGACCTTTTGCAAAGGGAGGCCCACATCACCCAGCTGCAAGATCGCATTCAAACACAGGCTCTCTCGGTTGAAATCGGAAAAGCAATGAATGAGATCGTGCTTGCGACGGTTCCCGTGGTTGATTTTTTTAGAAATCTTCAGCTTGGAGAAAGACCTGGGGAGTTTCGACTTCCACAGTTAAATCAAACGAATGCTTCAAACCCGAATCAGCAAGGGTCACAGATGCACATGAACCTAGGGCAACCCACTAACAGTAACAGCAACGAATTTTGCGTTCGTATATGGTGATTTGCTTAGGAATGAATGCAATTACTATCTCGCCGACCATGGGAATCAATCCAAACATGCAGAATCGGCCAGGAGAAATCCGTATCCAAGGAATGAACATACAAGGTCTCAACCAAGGAGGACCAGGAATGCAAGGGCAGCAACAGCCACAGAGACTGAATATAATAAATATATCTGGCAATCCTCAGCAGCAGCAAAGTCAGCAAGTCAGAAATCCGAATCAAATGGATATTGTGAACATGGCGGGCAATGTTCAAGGGCAAAGTACTAATCAACAGCCGCAACAACAGCAGGGTTTGAACCCTGCGTTGGTGCTAAATGCGCTTTCTAATGTAAAAACCAGCCATTACCCTCAGAAAATAATGTGATTTACTAGCCTAACGCACAAGGTCAAACTCTCCGTGAATTCATCCGATCAAATGGATTCCCTCTCGAGAAAGAAGATGGTAATACCGTTTATCATTAAAACATTGTGGCTAACTCGAGCCGTATTAGAGGATTTCATGGAGCTTTTTGGAGCGATGAAAGTCTGGGAAATCTTGCCTCAGATTATGGGTATATTCACATTTGTTTCGTCAATAACTTTACTCACTCATCGTTTTTTAGCGCAGAGATTCGATTTTGTCAATAGTTACCGAAACGACATTAAAGAAGGCTATAAGAGGCTGGTTCAAAAATACAACGGAAATCGTAGACAATTTATACCTCTATATTCTTCTCCACTCACTGTTCTCTAATCGCAGCCAAGGTAGTCGTGGTCAAATTCACTGAATACCTCCAGAAATTTTTCGATATTCCAGAAAAACATAAAGGGAAAATCATCGAAGGGTTCGATCCTAAGGCAGTGACGTACGAGATTTTGGAGAAGCGAATTACCCAGATTTTTCAAGTTATCGATACCTACACTGAGAATCCGACTACTAAGTTCAGCGATGTGCTCGGAGGGCTCTTATTTGAGTCCCTTGGAGATGTTGTATACGAACTGTCTGAGGGACTAACGAATGGAATCAGCGATTTCCGAGAGATTTTCCGTGAGACGTTGACCGCGACAGTGCAGCAGAGTTTTGGACAAACAGAAAGCACGCTTGTACAACCAATCTACCAGCTGTCTTGGTCAAAGATCGAGGCTGCCTGGAAGCAGAAATTTGGACAAATGAGACAGCAGCAGCAGAAAGTCCAAGAGGTATGAATGTTCTGTCGTTTGAGCTTGTTTTGAGAGATGCTTTTCAGGAACACAAAGAGAAGGAGCGCAATGCGAGGTTAAAGGCTCTGTTTGATGAGATAGAAGATTCACTTGAATTAGATGCGGATGAGCATAAGAAATATCCGCATAAGAAACTGAGTGAGGCATATTTAAAAGGAGATTTGAGTAAATAGGATAGATTGATACATCTGTATATGTAAAACTATATAGCTGCATATCTATCATAAAGGAGCATTGAGTGTTTATAATAACGTGAGCAAAATTTGAATTTGAGGAGCATGGAAAATTCTGCTTGCTTTGTATTGTAAAGCTAGATGAAACTAGTGTAGTCTGTGACCAAAGAAGTGAAAGTAGTCTGAATGACAGAATCGCATGATCTGGTCTGGGAGTAATTAATTGATGAGAATTAGAGTTAGATTCAAGTTTAAATTATCCGCTACAGATAATGAATAATGAAAAGAATGTAAAATAGCATTAATGTTGGTTCAAATGAATGAAATTTGCTGTACTTCGATTTTTGGACAAGAATCTCTCAAAATTTTGTTTTCAATTTATTAATTCGAAATTTATGTAGGTTTTCATACTAAAGAATGTATCAATTAGTACCATCTTACTTTCGAACTTGTTTCATTATTACAATTTCAATACATCAGAGTTGAATACCATATTAACTTAGAATCAAGAAGCACCATTACTCTTTAATAGTATGATTATATCTGAATAGATGTTTCGGTATATGAGGATTATTGCTTGAAGGTGAGATTTTACATTTACAATTTTTTTAATTTTTTGTTTTATAAATGTTTTATCATTTTTTCTAATTCAGTCATACCAATACCAAACTTTGTGGTTGTACTAATCGATAGTAAATAAATATAACCACACGCAATAAATATAAACATAAACAACGAAGTAGTATACAAATTATCTAATTCTCTTGTGCCTACACAACAATAGTTCTGTTTAGTATATTATCCAATAATGAAAAAGAAAATTCTCACTCTATGAAACTATTTTTTGCAACTAAATTCTGTGCATGATGAGTCTCTCTCGGCACTGGCTGGCGAACCATATTTAAACTTTGATTTGGTGGAAGCTCAATTAAGCCTATCAACTTTGACATTCCTTAGAGCAGAGGTCTAAAAACCTCTCTCTAATGTTATTAAGAGTCTTGAAGTTTGATTTTTTCTGCGAAATCTTAAAAAATACTGATTGAACCTAAGTTGTCTTTGTATGAAATGACCATAATTAAGACCTTAACGACCAAATTGCTGGGTCCTCTTCACTAAAAGTTAACCTTATCTGTTATCGCTCATAGAACACCAAATTCATTTTGAAAGCTTTGTTAAAGGAATCCAACAATGAATGCTCAGACGCACACAAGTTTCCACACAGATAAAAGTATAAGTATGCACAAAAAGTTAATATCAGCGAACTCTTAACTTTATTTGAAACTCAAACTTACAAGACTCCATCTTTGGGAATTTCCCGTTTTTCATCAATTACATAATCTCGCGACCAAATCCTGGAACCATTTTGCAGGCGTTCTTATACGCATTTACCATCTCTTCACCATACTTCCCATCGAGACATGTGCTATCCACAAGCATTCCAGTCACAAGATAAGGATCGCAATTTCCCGAAGGTCTTCGATCTTCATAGTATCCCTTCTTCTCGATCTTCGTCGATGATGGGATTCTCACCGACGAGCCTCGGTCAGCTAATCCAAATGAAAATTCGCGCATCGAGCTCGTTTCGTGCTGGCCGGTCAGTCTTTGGTCGTTGTCAATGCCATAAACAGCAATATGTCGATCATGAAATTTTTTCAGCGATTCCATATGCTTGAAGCAAACTTCCAGCCCGCCTTCAGCTCTGATAGACGCCGTCGAGTAATTAGTATGACAGCCGCTGCCGTTCCAGTCGCCTTTCACGGGCTTTGGGGCGTAAGTGATATCGCAGCCAAAATCTTCAGCAACTCTATCAAGAATGTATCTCGAGACCCAGAGATGGTCGCCGGCTTCAATACCCTCGCATGGACCGCATTGATATTCCCATTGCCCTGGGAACACCTCGGCGTTGTTACCGGAGAGCCTCAAACCGGCGAAGAGACTGGCTTTCATGTGGTTCTCCATCACTGCTCTTCCAAAAGCCTTGGAAGCACCAGCTGAGCAGTAATAATCGCCCTGCATTTTCGCAAAACCGCCTCTTGGGAAACCGATGGGGTTCCTATGAAGAGTCCCTTCGGGGGACAGAATGATGTACTCTTGCTCGATACCGAACCAGGGCTTCTCGTCTTTGGCTTCATTCATGATTTTCTCAGCAATGACTCTAAAGTTATGCTCATGAGGGGTTTCTCTGTCCTGTTTCCAAGTGTCACATAGCACGATGTGGGAATTAGGAAAGCTTTTCGCTCTGAAAGGGTCAGGACACCAGAACTTTGGCTTGATGATGACTTCAGAGTTGTCAGTTGAGGCCTGATTGGTTGAAGACCCATCGAAATTCCACATAGGCAGGTCTTCTAAATTCTTAACGATTCTGGGGATGATCTAATATAGGAACGTAAATGAGAACTGATGAGAGCTAATAAACGAGTTACCATTGTTTTGCCTCTGACATCGATACCAGTACCTCCGACCCAAATGTATTGGAGGATCGTGAGTTCTTTATCGACAGGGAAATGATAGTCGAAATCAAACATGTTTTTGAGTGACTCCATTGGGCTTGACTGAGGAAAGAATTTTGTTTTGTTAGAATGAAAGAATTGTTTTGTATTATAAAGTTGAGGAAAATCCTGGGGCATTTATACCAGGTATTCGTTGAAAGTCTAATTACAGTAAGAGGAAAAAATTTTAATTTTAGTGTGGTGGTTTATTTGAATTTTCAAGCTTTTTTTCAAAGAAAAAATGTTAGATGTGAACGAAATTATGTAATACTATGATAAGTAGCGTTGGAAGTGATGAGTACAAGCAAACTAGGCCGGAGCGTTACAGGAACGGTATGATTTGGTGAGTCTACTTCCAGAGTGTTATTAAAATAATTTTTTCTCGAAGAGAATTGAGTAAAAATATTTTCAGGTTAACTTTTATGGAGCAAAAAAAAATCGCCTGTGAATTTTTCGACAAGCAGTTGTGAAATCAAAAAATGGCGCTCTTCTGAAAATTACAGCCTCAGAGGAAGGAATGCTGTCAGAGGGATTGCTGGCATTGAGATTCAGGTGAGCAATGGTTTTTTTATTTTGTTAAAACTCATTCGACTTCGGGTGCATAGTGAGCATTTTAGACCCAACCTTATTTTAAGTTTAAAGACACGTTAACGAGAGAGTAGGACCCCTGATTTGTTCGAGCAAATAGATATTTGAAATTAACTCCTAATTCGAATATTCACCCGAAAATATTGGATTATTCTACGGAAATTTGAGTTCGTTGGAATATTGCAAAGTTAATTAGGCGACTTCGAAAAGAAATAATAAGCTGCAAGCTTCTTCAGAGACTTTACGAATTCTCGATTAGCAAATGCTAATATCATGTTGAACTCCGAATCTGAGCTGTGTAAACTCGTTGAGAGCATTTGATATTTATTTTTTAATATCAATGGGACAACGATTCTTGTAATACATGAAAACGAAAAGAGAATTACGATCAAAGTTCAAAATATTAATCGCGGTGCAAGTTATGAGCATTCTCATAGTACATTGAAAGCAGACCATTCCAATTCAAATTTGATTTTCAACAGAATTGAATTATGGAGAGGTAGATGTAAAGGTTGATATCTTATATTGCTGAGAAATGGGTGACGAAATTTTGAAAATAAGTTATTTGGCAGTGATTCCCATTTGAACACATGACTCTTAATGCAATATGTTTTCAAAAAACTCTCACGGAGGTGTGTCAATTTTGTTAATTTATTTTTCAAACAACGGAACGGTTGCTGATCTGACTTTTAGCTACTAAAAACAAAAAGCTAGTTCCAAACATAACAATAACCCCAGACATGGTCATTAGCCATTGTAATACCTAGATAACCAGGAGATATCGACTCTGAATGACCTAATATTGGTCATGGTGCTAGAAATCCTTAAGAGTATTTTATAGCAATAACTGTATAAAGTAGAATTCTCGAAATAACCTATTCGAGGAGCGATTCCACAATTTTTTTCTTTATAATAGTCTCAACTGACTCCTACTAACCAAAAAACCAGTAAAATGGTTAATATTCTGGTCCAAATCCAGCCTTATTCCTCAAATTTCCTCCACTTTATGGCTTCGAGACTTCGTTTTACCTCTATTTAGGCAGACATATCAGATCTTTTTAGCTCAGCATCCGCCAAAATACCTTCTGATTGGAACATTCTTTAGCAATTTCCATCTATCTTATGTCAGAGGCGGTCATTACCCAACCAGCATCAGTTATTCCGAACCAGCCTTCCCTAGTCTTGCTTTCCTTAGTCATTAGAAAGAAATACCCTTCTAACGAACGTTGAGGTTTTTTGTTGATTTCATTGTTTAATAATTCACGAGTTTGATAAACGCGTTTGCTCGTAATTGTGATTCTGATAGTGTTGTGTCACCAAAACTGATTAAAATTCAAGATAAGTCTAATAAATTCTGGTGCTCGCCTGTAGCTATATTCCGAAATACGTAGTTAATAATTAATCAAATTAATATCTGAAAAAGAACCTCAGTCTGTAATCAAACACATGGGAGCAGAATCATCAACCCAGAAAAAAGGCTCAGTGCCAGTCTATAATAAAGTCATCGATAAAACCAAGCTGTAATTGCCTCTTTGCTTCTCCCATGGGATTCTAATCTTCTCCATAGAGAAATAATTCTAAAAAAGATCTTTTTCACAACTCAGCTCCAAAGAGACCGTAAAAAAGGCTTGATCGCTCAGAAAGAAAAGGAGCTCTTGAACCTGATCGCGCAGCCTAAAGTCCAAAGAAACAAGGAGGCTGAGAACGCTAAAGTACCCGCTTTTGAGAGTTTTTTGAATTCTAATCCATTTTTTTTTTTTATTTTTTCAGGCATCAGCGATCGTCAGCGACGTCAAAACTGTAAAGGCTCAAGACGCCGTGATGAGATACTGTGACATCGTGAAGGACAGAGCGCTCGTGATTGAGATGTCAAAGGGGTAAGTTAATAATAGCGTTAATTATTGGTCCTAATGGCTGATGTGTAGTGACCCAGCCAAGATCAACGATCTTCTTCCTTACATCGAAAGCATCGTCTGGGGATCGAAAAACCTCAATCTCGACTGCGTGAAGGATCTGGAAATTTTCCTGTTCAATTCATTTGGCGGCGGAGTCTTCGAGCACTTGTCAAAGGGAAGCAACGTGACACCGGAGGTACATATTAAACTGATCAACTGGTTGTAATTTCTCCATTTAATAGCTTAAAGAATGCTTCGATTCGATTCTTCCAAGCGAAAAGGAGGTCAAGAAGTATCTTCTTGAATTCTGCAAGAAGAACTCTATTGAAGTTGATCTCATGAGTAAACAGAGGTCATTTAATGAAAACCTTATCTGTGAAATTATTAGATGAAATCGGACATAATATTTCCGAGGGCATGTTGATGGACCTCCCTGACTTCGGCAAATTCGATAGCGGATTACCTGGCGGAAACAACACTGGAGGGTACCCAGGTGGTGGATTCCCTAGCGGAGGCGGATATCCTGGAGGTGGATACCCAAGCGGAGGTGGCGGCGGTGCCACTATCCAGTTGGACCCAAGCAAAGGCATTGGCATAAACATCGGAATCACGACTTATCCAAACCAATTCCAACAACAACCTTATCAACAGCAACAATACCAACCTCAGCAATATCAACAACCATACCAGCAGCAACCCTACCAACAACAACAGCAACCTTACCAACAACAACCTTACCAACAACCCACTTACCAACAACAACAGCCATATCAACCAACTTATGGACAGCAACAACCATACCAACAACAACCATACCAGCAGCCTGATTATCAGCAACCCACCTTCCAGCAGCCTACATACCAACAACCTACCTTCCAACCACAACAGCAACAACCAACCACTCAAATTCAGCCGACTTTCCAGCAACCTAGCGGAGGAAGTCAACCAACATCCACGACTAATCTTGCCCCTAAGAAGGAGGATGTGAAGCCTTCGCCAATTGATTTCGGAGGTAGCGGAGACAGCTCTTACCCAACTTTCAAGAAGATGACAATTGAACCCTACCCAGGTGCTCCGAAGAATGATCTGGACGACTTCCAGGCTCGTTTGAAGAAAATCAAAGACGGACTGTAAAGAGTCTTGTTAGTTTTGAATTTACTTTGGTTGTCAAAACTATTTAGCAGAGAGTCACCTTGCATTGTTGAATTGATGAATTATCTTTGTAATTTTTTACCAATTGTAATTGTATAGAAGGATTCATCAGAAAAATAAAGATATACAAATCCCACCCTATCGCCTTAGTGGCTATCTAACACCTCGACTCTTCAAGTATTATAGCTTTTTTGTTTCTTAGCTTCTTTCAGCAATTTCATTGAGTTAAAGGCTGAATTGTTGATAAGCAGTCCCTTTTCCTTTCCTAATGATAAAGTTAAAAATGTCCTCTGAATAATAATGACTGATACTTCGTTTGACTAAGAAAATGACAGAATACCTTAGAAAATAGTCCATATAATGAGATATAAGAGAAAGCTTGAGGTCCTCAGTTGTAATATAACGTTTACCTAATATTTTGTCGATTATATAGACCAAAACAAAACAAAAACAAAGCAAGACACAATGAACAATTTTCTTATCGTTGAGGTTAAATTTGGAACAGTTGGCGGACTTTCCCGACCCCAACCAACGAAAACGCAGCAAACATTCTTATCAGATAGAAATAATCAACTCTGAGTCCCAGCAGCGTATGCGGGTACATTCTAAACTCTTCTTTTAGGTCTCGAGTGACCGTTTTGAGCGTCCTTATCACCTTTTTCATATGCTTCGCGTAATTTTCCCGACAATACGTTTCTCCATAAACCTCCTTAAAAATCTGAATTTTTCTTCTGTATTGGTCATAGGCGCCCGACTCAAACGCTAGCACATCCGATGATTCTTTACTTGAGATGAACTTAACGTATTCTTGTTCCTTGTTTCGCAGCACTTTGAAAGTATGCAAGTTCTTCTCAAGCAAAAACGCCTGAGTTTCATCAAACCTGTTTATTTCGACGATCAGGATGATACTCACCGTCAAGATGATAATCAGCACAAACGTAAAGGTCCCCGAGATCGCATCAAAGGCCTTTTGACTTGCGATGTCCTCGAAAACTTGCACTTTGGTCGTTTTCACAAACTCCCAAGCGAATTGAATGAATGCTAATGCGAGATATATAAGCATGTAAGACAGCACGATGTTAACAATTATGTAGAATTCTCTAAAGATTGAATTGCAAAGCTTCCGCATAAAGTACCAGCTCATTATGTTCTCTGGAATTACGAAATGAGGGTTAGGGTACCTGTTCTTGAGCTTCTCATGATCGTGGTATAAGAAAGACTGAAGGAGGTTTAGCACGCGCCATTTTTGTATGTAAATGACGACTCCATAGAAAAGCACGTCGTACACAATGGAGCATCTGTAGATCAGATAGAGGTAGAAAATGCTCTGAAAGAGGTAGACAAACTCCTCAATATGCGTCAGGTAGCTGAGGGCTTTGGACATGAGCAGGTCCATTGCGAAGGGACCCAAGAACCTGACCAGCACGATGAACCTAGACAAAATACGCGCGATTTTGGTGTTTATCGCGAAGCGTCTCTCGTTGAATTCGCACATTCTAAGCACGTTCTCAGTGTAGCCAATGCCGTCGAGCTTATACACGTTTCTTGCCGGGCCGTGCGAGAAGAAAGACGCTTTACCAGGACTGTTAGCATGCTTTGGAGTCGGGTAGATCGAGAACCTCCAGCCGCTGAAACCTGCTGGAGTTTCCAGTGAATAGAAATAAAACACGCTGAAATCAATGTCCTTGAATTCTCGCTGCAAAACCTCAAAATCAAAGAATTTCATCTTGAATTTTTGCGCATCGCTGAAATAGCGCTTTGAAATGTTAAGAGCGTCTTGATCGAGTTTCTTTGGAAGCCACTTCGTTTTCATATCTGAGACTTCGGAGGGTTTGCGAACTGAAAAAAACGAACTATAGACCACAATGAGAGAAAACTCTGTGAAGATTAGCACATAAAGCTGCACTTTATTGAAAGTGTAGACAAATGAAACGACTACAGCGAATACGCGGATAAGGTAGGTTAATTTCTGGGTATAGGAGCCGTCTTTATCGAGAATTTCGATATTTTGTGCGATTATTCTCCCGTTTTTGAAGAACCTGTAGACGTGAATGCTCAAAGGGCCGAGGACGACGGAGACGGAGAGGAAGAAAAAGCAGATGAGAAAAAATCTGTAATGAATCCGAGGTTTTTCACATAGGGCGATTGTGTCGTCTCCTTCGGTGGTTGGGAGCTGGATTGTGGGTCCGTGGGAGTGGGAGTTGGGTTTCAAGACGAACGAGACCTGGCGCTTGCTGCTTTTGGGTTTGTCTAGACTGACATAACTGCTTTTGGAGATGTTTCCATCATGTTTTTCCATTGTAAAGCGCAAGGTTTTATTTATCGAATTTTGAGCTGTTATCATCAAATATTTCAATAAGAAAGGGCTTTTAGGTTGAAGACGGTTTGAAGAATAATCAATCAATGCAGTTTACAGGAAGCAGGGTATTGACTGAGCTATTAAAATGATGTATTGAGAGCTGTTCTATGCTTTGAAGTTTTTAATGGAAGTATTTTCTTACTTAACCTTAATACAAAAAGGCCAAAGTCAAAAGATGCCTGCCTTGATTTATTGAGAGCAAGATGTGTGGTGAAAGTAGACGCTGAGCTCGCAAATGCTATTGATTTCTGAATTCAATCTAGTTTCTTATGAGGTGAAATTATCCGGGAACTATCTCTATTAGAGTTTGTGTAGAAGATTTTTTAAAGATTAAAAAAAAACAAACTCTTTAAACAAGATATTCAGAGGTGAAATCCTAAACTTTCGCCGCTCATTGTATAAAGGCTTCGATTCAAGAATATGAGGCAGTTTTTCCTCAAACATTCCTGCAGCAACTTCCAAAAAAAAAAGAGATCTTACTCGACAGTTTAAATTCACATTTGATTTGGTGAGCGCCTTTTAAGCTTATTTCAGAATTCCGGAGTATATTTGATTTTTAGCTTTCACTGTAATTAGAGATTAAGGTTTCCGTAAGTCAAAGTAAGCTAAATGAGACTAGCATTGCTCCTGCTATGCATTATTTCTCCTCTAGGAGTAGCTGCCTTACTAATCGAAGGTAACATACTGCTTTAAAGCAAGATCATATCATTCAATTTCTACAGAAACTGGGCCCTGTTCATTCACTCAACTTATCTCTGAATTTTCAGCAAACAGTTGCCAGGATTCAACTCAAGGCGGGGAACATATCGTCCAATCTCTGCAAAGTATTTATAGAAATACCAAAAAATCAAGTTAACTTAATTTTTTTGGGAAAAATAGACGTGGGAAATGACATGATAACCATCGGTCTGTGGATCCTCTTCACCCAGAGCACTCCTGCGTCCGGGATTGGTTTATCTTACGTATTATGATATAGCACCGGCACCGGCATAACGACCGGAGTCGGAATCGATGGACAGATTTCCATATCCAAAGAGATAGTAACGATAACTTAATTGTCATCGCCTCCCACCAGGCGAATTTTGACCAAGAGTTTGTGAGAGTAAGCATTCGTTGATAGTAGTCATAAATGCTTTTTTCCCCCAAAAAACAATGTTAGGTGCAAATCAAGAACAACTCCTGGTATTATTTATTATTTAATGTTTGCGAGGGATAGCTCAGGCGTCCAGGTCTGTCTGCTTGATTGGAGCCAAGACAGGACTTTCTCCGCGGGGCAACTCGTTAGTATCGTCGACATTTTACCTTATAATTCGGATTCAACATCGCAACCTAACCTTGACGGCGGAAATTTTATATTCAATGGCTTTTGGAGCCAGGACTATGGATTTTGCGGGACGATCAGAAATCTCGTAGTAATGAGCGGGTATATGCCTGATGATAATGTCATGATTTATATGCTGGGTCCGACCAACAGTAAGCAATCTTTTGGTTTATCATTGCGTCCTGAATGATTATTTCAGCCCAATCTAACTTGAATAAATTTTCGTTGTTATACGTCTTCGACAAGCCCACTCAGCAGCGAGTCTTTGATACCGGGCTGAACAATCTCACCGCGATTCTTGGTAACATCTTGGCGAATGATTCTATGCTTACAAATTTTACATTTTTATAGGAGGCTCAACTAACGACGATATAGGCGATCCAGAGTACCCGACGGATTTGTCGGAAGGAATCAAATTTTCAGCATCGTCTTATATTAAGTTACCTCTTGTCGATTTGATCGACAAGGGAACAGCGTTTACTGTAGTGCTCCAGCTCAAGATAATCGATGCTTGTGCCTCCAACTCTACGCCTCTAATTCAGCGCATTAGAAATGAAATAACAACGGAATTTACAGTGTTTGCGCACTACCTAGGCGAGCTTCGCAGTGGGTATTATGATTTGGGTGTCACAATAAATAATCAAAGCAGTTTGATCGGGGGTTTGCAGCAGAGCACATTCAGTGTGCTGGTATTGACCTGTCTGGGGATGAAGGAAGATAACACTGTTTTCTGTCAATTAATCATAAATAATGTAGTTGTAATGCCTTACACACGGATTGTGGGAGCAACAGCGGCATCGCAGCAGAGCGCTGACCTTGATCAAATGTTCATTGGGAGCCCAGTCTGTTCGTTCCAAGGGAAGGTGAGATTAGCGGGTATTTATCAAGGAAGCGGGATTTATGTTGCGACATCAGGAAATTGCCAGGAGCGGCTGTGATGATAGGTCCCTCGGAGAGCAAAAGCCATCCATTGTACCCGGATAGCACAGGTTCTGTCATCTTCCATGGCAGCGTCAGTGCCAGCTGTCCGCCTTCCTACCTATCAGACGTGATTTCAGGGACAACGATCACAAGTTGCTCTCTCAATTTGGGACAATACAACTCCGGTTCCGGGGAACTAGGTAAGGACCCCAATGTGAAGCTTCATCTTTTAATTTGCTCATGCTTTTAGATTGTGATGGTACCTGCTTAGCCTGCACTGGCCCCGGCGATTCAGATTGTGTAAGTTGCCAATCAACTCAATATTTGAGCCAAGGCTCCTGCTATTGTTTTACGAAACACCTATTGGGACCCACAGACATCGAGTTGACTCCCATGTGACAGCACGCACTGTCCATCCACGGGTTCGACATTAAAATATGTTCCTTCCACGGGTCTATATGTCTCTGAGTGTCCTTTTCAGACCTACGAATCGAACAATATCTGCTATTGTAACCACTTTGCTTTAAATAATATTTCATTCTATTCCATTTCGCAGCATGCAGCCCATCATGTATCCTGCAGTCCAAAGGCTGCACAGACGAATCTAGTTGCACCGTCTGCGCAAACGGATACAGTCTCGTCAACTCCACCTGTGTCCCGAACTGCCCGGTTGGCTATTATCTATCCTCTTTTGTCTGCCTAGGTACTTTTCATTCACAGTATCAATTCATTCCTTTTCAAAAAGCATGCGATAAATCCTGTCACACTTGTCAAGGAACCGCAACAAATTGCACCTCGTGCTACCTTACTTATAACAACACATGCTATAGAAGCTGTCCTAACAACACTTATCAAAGTGGCGGACAGTGTCTCGGTAATGATTCCTACGATTTCAGGTTCCTAAAACTCGTTTTGCTTAGATTGCTCGCCCCAAATGAACGCCACACGGTACTGGAAAATCTGTTACGGGAGTCTCTCATACGTTACGCCGATAGAAAACACCACAAAGGTCGCGGCCGCCGCAGCAGGAAGCGCTGCTTCAGTGGCGTTTATGGCAGCGTCTGCGCTGTCTGGAAGTCCTTCGCTAGTCATGATGCTCTTGACGTCAGTCATCGCTCAAGACGCATTGAAAAACCTGAAATTAGTGAACATTACCTTCAGCGAAAATTGCGATAATTACTTCAATCAAATCGATAACGATCTCTTTCCAAACTACTTCGCTGATTTCATGTCTGAAGACGATGCGAGCTACAGTCCTACCTATGGAAAATTCGCTCAGTGGTACGACACCGCTTTTTTTATGGATAAATACGGCTCAGACCTCTTCACAATTTGCGTCTATTCAGCAGCAATGGGTGTGTTATTCTTATTACGCTTTCCTATGAGTAAATGCCCGAAAAGTATCTACAAAATCTACACCAGGAATATTTTAGCTATGTTCATGTACAACATGCCATTAGGATGGTTCATTGGGGCCGTCCAGAGTTTATTTCTTGGTTTTTGGGTTCAATTGAATGAAGGCACGCCGGACTCGTCCTTTGGGAAATTTAGTTTAATAATAGGAGGAATCTTGTTCGAACTCTATATAATCGCGCTAATCGCCTCATTTTTCATACTCAGAAAGGTCTGGCGGACAAAGAAGATGAAAAGGGCCATGTCGAACCGCGAGAAGAGAGAGTTTAGAAAATTTTGCGAAAGATGGGGCTGCTTGTTCGAAGGTCTGAACGACGAGAAGCCTTTACAATTCTTTTTCCGTTATTTTTTGGTCTTGGAAGGCGTCTGCTTCGCTGTTACCGTTTTCTTCCTTCAATCAGCGCCAATCACGTGCGCAATCGTGGCGGTCGCGCAGGGAGTTGCCTTTCTCCTGCTGCTTTTGGTCGTTAAGCCGTTTGAGGATTTCCTTATGACCCTCTTTATGGTTTTTAATAAACTATGCTTCATTTCCGCGAGCAGCATCGTACTTGTGCTGGCTTTGGAAGAGCTTGGCTCAGAAAATACTTTTGGTCAATCACTTGCGCAGAAAGAAAGATATAAGGCCTTGAGCAGCGGGATAGTAACCGTTCTATCTGCTAGTTTGTATGGAAGTCTAGGGTTTTCGATTATTAGCATGGTTCTCCCAATTTTCTTCGGGCTGAGAGCGAGGTTTTGCCCAACGAAAGAAGATATAGAGGCCAAACGGAAGAGACTGTACGAGAAGCTTGACGATAAGGAATTTGACGTATTAGCCGGGCTTATTACCAATCTCTTTCAGTTTAAATACCGTCGGCTTCCTGAAAAATTTTCCATTAGCAAAGACTCCAAAACTGAGCTCAAATGGACAGACCTATTAACTCAGAAATCTGACTCTGAGCTGCAACTAGAGAGTCTGTCAGTTCTAAATCCTCGGGGTTGGAAACCGTCGATTGAGTTCGCGAGGTGGATTCTGAGAAAACAGCAGAAAAAAGACGAAGAGGAGAAAAGACAGAATATGAAGCAGCAAATTGTGCCTGAAAAGAAAATCGCGAAATTTGATTCTAGCCCTTCGTACAACATGTCAGTGCTGAGGGATTTCGAAAAGATCGAGCCAGTTGAATCCAATAGCTATTAGTTCTCAACAGATCCAAGGAAAAACAGCGCTATGATGGAGAGTTGTGAGAAATGCTGTTTAACCAGAAAACTGAAGGGATTCCTGAAGTGAACGAGCAATCAATGACCCGTTCGATTATTATTGATGATAGTGGAAGCCCGTACGCGATGCAGCCGCCTGAAACAGGACTTGGGCTCAGAAAGCAGCCACTCGGAAGAGGCTTCGGCAAAGCTAAGCTTTGGGCTTCCATCTCCACCTACTGATAAGCTTCTAAAACTGAGGGAATTCCAGAAACTTCATAATGCGAATAACGCCTATGAAATTGAGTCGTTTAGGCCTAAGAATAGGAGTTCAGCGAGAGGGACGACAGTTAACTACCAGCAGGCAGACCGAATTGTGGTTTCTGAGAGAAATCCATCGATTTCCAGATCAAATCAGCGCTGGAGAGAGAACTCCGCAAGAAGGTTGAGGAAATAATCGACGATGAGGACATCGGCATACGATTCCCAGAGGTGAATACTTTACAGTTAGCCGTAACAAAGACCAGAGGTCCCAAAGAAACTCAAGAGGGGTAACCAAGCGAGTAATAAAAGCGCTTCAAAAGAAAATAATCCTCACTGTTCCACTAGTTCCCCCTCAAATTTATTTATAAAGACTCTTTTCCTTGAGGCTTATTTTTTGCTTTTTCTATTTTCCAAACACTCAAGTCGGTGAATAAATTAGTTTAATTTAAAAATTGGTCTGGATATTGCGATCGGCAGGGTTTTACCTATCTTAGGCGGTTGGTCATTTAGAGTCCCATGAGAAATAATAAAATTGAGTGCTAGGATCTACTTACGAATTAATAAAAAGTGTTGTCTTATCAAATTGATTAATCGACTATTCTAAAGATACAGAATTAATATCTTAAGTCGGCACGTCTTTATAACTCAATGGAACCATTAAACGAATTTTATCCTCCTCAATTCGCTGAGCTCCCAAACGGCGAACGCATCGCATACCGTGAGTTCGGTAGCGGCGAGGACACTATTCTCCACATTGGAGACCTTGGTTTTTCCTCTCTGTGGACATTGGCCTTCTATCAAGCCCAGCAACCAGCAGATCGCTTCCGTTTCGTCGCCGTCGACATCAGATCAACAGGGCTCTCCTCCTACAACACTCCTGTCAAAAGCATCGTCCAACTGGCCAACGATGTGAAATCAACGCTCGATTTCCTTGGCCACGATCGTGTTCATGCCATTTTCGGGCAACTATATGGCTGCACCATAGCTATCACCTTAGCTGCTCTCTATCCAACGATAACCTCGTCGCTGGTTCTCTTAAATCCGCTCCTTTACTCTCCAAAGCTCTGGAAAGTGCCTCCAAGCCCTCAAAAGAAAGATACTATGATCGATGATAGCGCACTCAAATGGACTCCAACCTTCGAGCAGATTGAGAAACTTCAACGAGTCATCCTCAAAGACGACCATAGCAGCGATTTTATCAATGGACTCAAGGGAACCTTTGGACCTCACTTCCAGCAAGCGATGGAAGAATGCCTCAACACCAGAGACTACCGCAGTCATGTCAACCTCGTCTACTACACGGACCTCGAAGAGGCTGTCAAAAGCATCAAGGTGCCCACTCTTATCGTCACTTCGAAAAAATCTGACTCCAATGGGGAAAAAGCCGCAGCCACTCTGAAAGACACGATAAAAACAAGCGAACTCCTCGTCGAAGACCATCAATCGAACTTCCTTCAAGAGCACCTAACCGATGTGCAGGCATTTACTGTGAAAATGATCGACTGGTTGGACAAACAGCTCTTCAGACAAGATTTGCCTAATGGAGAACAGCTTGCCTATAAGCGATACGGTTATGGCACTCAGCCGGTTATTTTGCTTCATTCATGGTTGGGATCAAATGAATATTACAAGCCATTCGTCACCGAATTGATGAAAAAAACTAAGAAATACAGGATCTATGCCTTGGATTTGAGAGGCTCAGGCAATAGTACCTTCAATAACGCTTTAACTAGTTTCGATGACTTTGGTGAAGATATCGAGCTGTTCATGGAAGTCAAAGGGATTAAGAAAGCTTATTTCATCGGAGCGACGATGGGAGGAGCTATTGGGTTGAAGTTCGCGATCAATCACCCAGAGCTTTGTGGAAAACTGCTTCTGGCGAATTCCATTCCAATCTATGGACTCCATTCCGCTCCTAGCTGCGATAATCCAGAAGAAGCCCTGAAAAAGTATGAGGCTCTTAAGTACGACATAGCCACGAGAAACTTTGAAAAAATCCGACAGGGAACTTGCAAGGCCTACGAGGCGATAAGTGATAAATTCGCTGATACGATGACTAACGTCGCATTCACTGTGAGACACTATGCGCAAACTTATGATTTCATGCTCACGTTTAACGTTGCAGATCAGCTTTCGAAAATAAAATGTCCAGTGTATGTCGTTCAAGGAACAAATGACCCGGTTAGCAAACCGAAAATGGGAGAAGAGGCTCATCAGAAGCTGGGAGATAAATCGAAATTGAAGCTGCTTGAGGGTAAAGGTCATCATCTTTTGGCTGATTCCATTCCTGAGTTGGTTGACATTACGCTGGAGTTTTTTTAATGCATAAATCCGAGTAAAAGCTTAATAAAAATGAGTTCAATTCTATTAGCTAGGAACAAATTTAAAAGGTATTTAGAAAAACACGAGAGCTCGAAATCAACAAATCCGTAATAAAATTTTAAATATCTTTCTTTGAAAGAAAGTAAAACGCGCTGATATGAGGCAAAGTCAGTGTTGTGAACAAGTGCCAGTTAATGAATACGGAAGAAATTCAAGTTATTGGTGTTAAGGGATATTAGGATAACAAATAATTTAAGGATTTAAAGCAATAAGTTGTCTATAACTTATACTCAATTTGCAATGAATAATCAGTCATTGCAGCTAGCAGCCCATGCGATTTTCGGACTCAATTCTTTTTGGAATTCAAAGAAATCGCAGTCAACCTCTTGAGCCATGAGATTTTTCTTCAATTGAGCCAGCATATCTCCTGCCTCTTCGATAATTTCGATTCTTCTTGGACGATTTTCGCTGTATTTGAATCCTTTAAAAATAAGCATCGAAAGTCCTTCTAAATCCAGCATGATATATTTTTCTATTAAACTGCTATTGCCGAAGAAAAGTTCTGCTGTTTCTGCTGAATACCCCTGAGTGTGCTCTCCGATTGCTTCTCTATAATCTGTATCGTCCGCATCAACTCCCGTTTTCAGGTCTTTCAATACAGTCTCCAAAAATGCGATCATCGAAGCAATAAAATCGCTGGCTTTCGGGCTGAGTAGGCAGTCCTGCTGGAGGGGCGGCGAAAGTAGTAAGGAATAGTCCATATATTCTAATCGAAGGCAGAATGGAAGATTGTCGTTGATTACTATAACGTTCTGAGCCGCGTTTTGTATTTCAGTTGACGCTTTCCTAGCAAATATGCTCTTGACGACTAAGAGCACTATCAGCAGCCACAATATCGCCTTTCTGCACATTTTAATATTGAAATTTCGGTTAATCGTCGTTTTTTTTTAATTTCTTATCTCATGATCGTTTTTATAATTTATTTCACATAACTGACAATTTACTCATTTTCTTGTGAGTTTTAGTGTTCTAAATAGCTAAGTCCTAAATAATCTACTATTGAAACGGGCCCAAACGATAAAGCTACTTGCAACCACAACACATTAGTTCTTCTATTCGTGTTTTTTTTAGTTTTGTTCAAATAAGAGAGAAAGAAAGACTATTACTAGCTCAAAAATTATATTGTTACATGCACGTTATTAGATTCGTCCTGTTGTATTTGTGACTTCTAGAATCGCGCAAGAATGATTATATCACATTGTATTTTCGTAATTTATCTTTGAAATCAAGAAAACTTTATTCGAGAATGATGCTGAGCTATAAATTTTTCTAATTAACACTTCAGGAATCTTCTTAGAAAGATGAATCATACACCCTCTCATCTAATCGAGTAATAAGCCAAAATAATTATTCTATTGTTCATTAGAGGATTCAAATTCTTGTTCATTATTTTCTTCGTCAATTAATTAATTATTTGATGAAATCAAAACCACATCCAATCCTAACTTTTGAAAAAATCAACTAGCACCTTATTCACTTTTTTCGGTTCTTCATGCAACACCCAATGCGTGGCTCCTTCAACCGTAGTCAATTGACCATTTTCACACATTTCCAAGCTTTTGGCCGCCATTTCGTATTTCACGAATTTATCATTGACTCCAAAGATGAGATGAATTGGCACTTTTATTTTAACATTCTTAACACCTCGCGGTCTAAACAGCTGCGCTCGGTACCAATTCACCATGCAGCTGACAGTTCCTCTATCATTCCAAGCCAACTTATAAGCTCGAATATCTTCACTGGAGAACGTCCCCGGGTTAGAGCTTCCGATTAGGACACTCTCTAACAACTCGAAGTTATTTTGGCTGAGATACTTTTGCGGTAAGTAAGGCAATAAGAATTTCCTCACATAGTGACTGCGGTTCCATTGGTCCTTATCATGCAGCAGGTACCATTGAAAGGTCAGAGGGTGCCCTATATTAACAATAGCGATTTTATAAAACCTTTCTGGGTGCTCTGTCGCGAGCAACCAGGCAACAGCACCACCCCAGTCATGTCCGCCGAGATACGCTTTTTCTTTCTCAGCATGGTCCAAAAGCCCGAGCACGTCTTGCATGATTAAACTCAGCTTATAATCGCCGATGTCCTTTGGCTTTGAGCTGAGGTTATAGCCTCGTTGGTCTGGGATCATCACATAAAAACTAGCATTGACTAAATCATCGATTTGGCTCTCCCAAGTCTTCCAGAACTCCGGAAACCCATGGAGGAGAACGACAAGCGGGTTGGATGGATTCCCAGCACAGAGAGTATGAAGGGTGACTCCGTTAGTTTTAATAAATTCAAAGGTGACTTTAGATTTGACTTTATCAGAGAGTTGGTCTCGAGAGTCGTGCTTAGCTTTCTTCGGCGAGTCCTGGTAGAGGAATAGAAACGATAGAGCGATGAGGACGAAGAATGCGGTGAGGAATGGATGCGCAATGAAAATTCCGACAATCATGGGTTTTTATTGCGTTCTAAAGATTTTTTAACAAATCTTGAAGTTCTTTTTTTTTTCTCGATTCTATGACTAATACTTATGCCCTCTAGAGAACATAAAATAATAAAAGGTTTCTCTCAATAGTTAGCATAAGCAGGGCTTGGAATCATGTTAGAGGGAAGAAAAGGTAACATTTTTATGCCCGAAGAACTTTTTTCTTATTCACATTCTTTTTTTACTTGAAAAGGAAATAAATCAAGGGAAAGATACTTGTTAATGCAAAAGATACAATAAAACATAGGTCACAATAAATCGCCTCAAGAATTGACGGTTACTGTGAGGTTATCAAACAAAATTATGGTTTGCCAGAGAAACTGTATTAATTTCAAAGACTAAGAGAAAATTCTAATACAATCGGAATAAATACGAATGGTAATCTATCCATTAAGGTGTTCTAAAGATGTTGCTCGATATTGAGGTCAGTGAGGTTTAACGTGAGACTCATGTCTCTCTTCTCATCGTCCTTTCGCTCAGAAGTCATGAATCCGCTGCCTGGGAACTGAGATTTCGTCTTTAGCTCTTCGAAATCGAGAGCTACAGAGTCTTTATCACCATCATAATAATTTACCCCTTTGCCTAGAAACCGCATTAGAATACCACCAAAATATCAACATTACCTCCTATCATTTCAAGTTCTTTCAGAAATTCTTCGTCAAGAATACGTCCAAGGTCTTCTTGCTTATTGTATACTGGGACATGGTTTGTCCCTTGAGTTTTCTCATTCGTTTCTTTCGTTGAGTTTTTCGGATGTCCATGCACTTCTGCACCACGAGCTGTTTTATTCGCAAATTGCCTGTTGCACAGTCCGTTTTGATTCTTGGAACAAGGCGAGTCCCTCCCATGAACTATATTGGCGTTCGGCTCGGTTCCAATTCGAGGACATTGACTACTAGACGTGTGATTTCTCTTGAATTCATTGTGTTCGTGCTTCGCTGGACACTGTAATGCAATTGCCAATTGATATTAAGATAAAAGGCTGAAATGTGAGTAATACCTGAGTTTTGGAGGCTGTTTGGTGAGATTTCTTCTTGTTTTTGTGAGTAGAGGAGCTAGTACAACCCATTTTTACTGGAAATAATTTTGAAAATAAACTGATGCTGATGAGACTGACTATTTATTCAAACCGACTTATTTTTGGAAGCTATTCGGTAGAAATTTATAGCAACGCTTGAATAACGCGCTGAATATTATTAAAGGCTTCGAAGGCGTTGATTGACTGAAAAATTTTTAACAGTATTGATCGTATTGATTCCAATACGAAGATTTGCAAGGCACGGATGATTCGGAGAAATAAATCACATTCTTAGATGCTATTCCTTTTATTTCTTCAGTGTGGCTGGTTTGATGTGGAAATGATTCTATTATTTTGGATAATACATAGGGTCTATCACCCAAGTTTCGAATAATTGCCTTCAATCGATCAATTTCAGGGTAATAGGACTAGTCCTGAGGAAATATAGCCATGGTCTCCGTCTTTGCTATACTATCTCTCCTATTGCATCAAATCATTCAACTCATCTTATGGTTATTCATATAACCGCTATTCTGAATCGATCTACAGTTTCAGTTAGTGTTATTTTTCGTTGGTGTCTCTTTCAATGCTAATCTGAAACATTCAAATTCTCCTATGATGGTAGTCGAGAGATAAATAGATTTATCAAGAATGCGAAGGTTTTCCTCATATCACCCGCTTCTTTTCGCTCAAATTATTAAAATACTTGGTATTGCTTACTCCTTATTCTTGGCAATGTGGTCGAACACTTGCCTGGCATCAGCCTGAAATCTTTTTTTTTTTGAAAAACGTAATCGGTTTTCTGAGCAATTTAAAAGACTAAGACTCTACTCTTCGAATTTTCGAATTATTTTTTTCCAGTGTCTGAAATTACCCTCCAAAATTCGCCGTTGCTCGTAAAATTATCAAACACATTCAAAACTTTCAACGGCTCAAGAGCCTCTGGAGATTGTAGCTGAAGAACGAATCCTATAACAGTAGATAGCCATATACCTCCAGCTCCTGAAATGAAACTTTTGATCGATCCCAAGAGCATTCACTCGAGTTTCCCTCCATTAGCTTACTATTAGCATAGGAAAAATATTCCCAACCTCAGAGGCAATGTTTCAGCATCCAACCTCATCAGCAGACTCAGAACTATTATAGATATCTGCTGCTCATTAAATCATAGCGCGCCAGTGTTTCACAAACGACAAAGGCAATAATTGACTTCTCACGATGATTTAAATTTTAACCTGCGACTTTTCCTAAAAATACTGACAACCCTTAGAATTTATTTAACTTTGTTCTTCCTAAGAATGGCAGAAGCGAGCACTAGCTTGCATATTTTTTACCCATAATACACTATCAAAATACTCTAACCGCTAACTGGCGTTGTAGCGCCTCACAATCCTTTTTAATTTTTCAACTCTCAAAAGCTACTTTTTGATCAGTGAGGTGACAAGTCCATTCGAATTAGAGAGAGAAATATAGGGAGAGAGAGAAGATGATAAGAGACTGTAAACAGTTTAAATCCTTTTGAGTGAGGTTCATGACGAAAAAGAATAATGAATTACATTTAAGAATTCAGCTTTCATAAAAGACAAAGCTGATACAAATAACACACCTATGATTCTTAATACTGCTTCTTCATTCCCTCAGCTTCGAGGTCATGCAGTCGCAGGGAGAGGCTGTGACAGCTCTTGCAGCTGGATTAGAATCCCCAGTTCATAGCGGAGAACCTGCTCTCCATAGCGTACCTATTATCCATCGTGAACCTATTATCCATAGAGAACTTATTATCCATAGTGAACTTGTTGTTGTCCATAGCGAACTTGTTACTGTCCATTGTGAACTTATTGTCCATTGGATATTTAATATCCAAGTTGAACTTGGCATCCATGCCGAACTTGCTGTTGTCCATGGCGTACTTGTTGTCTGTTGGGTAGCCGCTTGAGATCAAACTCATCGCGAACTCGTTGCTGGTGTCAATGACCATGATTGGTCCATGGTCGTGGCATTTGTCTCCTTCAGGATGATGGAGTTTTCCATCGACAATATAGTCAATGTGACCATCGTGGAGGATCGCTGGGTGACCGCATTTAGGTCCATGAACATGTTTGTATTTTCTTGTAATTTCGCAAAGGCAGACGTGTCCGTCTCTGTTGTTGGCCTTTTCTTGCCTGAGTTGACTGCAGAAGCTGTCCTCAAGCGGGCACTCGCTCAGCTCTTGTTGGAAGAACAAGCTTGAGGAGCTCTCTCCGTTGAAAGGAGAAGGTGATTCACCGCCAATGAACCCTTCGTAGTCGTGGACCTCATGTGACTCGCAGGCCTTGCAGTTGCCTTTGCAGGTCAAACTGTTGCAGTTTTTCTCTGACAAAAGCATCTCCATAGTAACGCATTTGCTGTACTTGGAGACGATCTCTTGGTAGACCTTGAGAAGGCTTTGGTAGTCAGGATAGTGCGAGATCTCAGGAAGACGGTGGCAGTTGTTCGATGGGTTGACGTGGTCGTTATCCACCTGGGTCATCACGAGCTCACCGTTTGGTTTCGTGCGATTGAGCGTTCTGTCGTAAAGGAAATAGATCTCGCCCTTGTATTTGATCACGCTGCTAGTGGTGTTCCTTGGCCTGTTGAGGATCGTGTTATCCCAGCAATTATCCTTGCAATCGCGGTCTCTGAGTGGAGATCCGAGCAAAGGAGTCAATGGAAGGAGCATCTTTGACTCTGGCTCAGGTTCGAAGGTCTTGTAGAGGTAATCCGAAGGAGAACTTGGGAATAAATCCAAGTTGATCTTTGGCATCGAATCAGTCGATTGGCTGGCAACAAGAACCTTTTGGCTCTCGTCAGTGGAAGATTGACGATCTTCTTCCACTTTGTAATCGACGTACTCGTTTGGAAGAGCCTTGATTGCTTGACTCTCGTCAACAAAGATGTACTTGGAGATTTCAGGCTCTCGGTAGCGCTCCATCTCTTCCTCCTTCACCATGAACTGTTCGTTCTGGTAGGCAGGGTCATCGTACTCAATCTTGACTTCAGTGTACAAGCTGCTGTCAATGACGTTGCCAGTATCGATGTAACCGTGCTCTTGGAGATGCTTGCGGAGGCTTGAGCGGTATAAGTAGGACTTTGAGCAGATTCTGCACACGAACTTGGTTCTTGCGTCTCCCTTCTGATGGACGTGCAAATGCTGCTTCAAGTTCGAAGCAGTCGAGAATTTCTTTTGGCAATACTCGCATTCATGGGGCTTTTCGCCGGCATGAACTCTCTCATGACGCTTGAGGTTAGAGATCTAGAAAAGTCAGGTGAGATTCATTTTATGAGGAAAAGGTCTACCTGAGTGAAGTCTCTGTCGCAGATTTGGCATTTGTATGGCTTGTCACCAGTGTGGGTCCTCTCGTGCTTTTGCATGGAGGAATATTGAGTAAATCTTTTCTCACAGCCTTCGAAGCGACTAATAAATAGATTTAGACGGTTAATTCTAAGAGAACCCTACCATTTATAAGGCTTGTCGCCGTTGTGGATTCTCATGTGTTCAACGAGTGATTTTCTAGCTTTAAAGGACTTGCCGCATTCAGGTAGTGGGCAGATGTGTTGATTAATGACTTCCATCTTTAACTAGTTGCAGTGATTCACTTTTTAATTAATTTGAGATTGTAATTAATTTTGGAAATATCGCCTATTTAAGGAAACCACTCCGGGACGTGATTCTTAGAAATTCAGTGACGTAATAGATGTTTGTTTAAGGCGTACTGGAAAAAAAATTTTTCGGAGATTCTGAACAGAAATTAATAGATCGCCTGCGAATTCAGTTACGAGTATCACGAATAACCCTGGAGTCAGTACCAACTTTTCGTGGCATGGATTTTCAAATATTTTTGCAGTAATAGGATAGGGAATTTGTGTTTGGGATGAGGGTTCGCACGAATTTTCGATTTTTCTGAGATAAATTCTTAATTTGGAAACGGAGTGTTTTAATGAGGAAGACATATGTATAGCAAAGTGGGAATATATTGAGAAGCCTTATAGTAGATCTAACTAGCGAAATGAGAGCTATTGGAAGCCATAGGAGCATGGTATTATAAATTTATTAAGCACCATAAATAAGAAATTTTAAATATCCTTAAGCGAGGGTTCATGGTAAGTAATTTCGAGACTTATAAAATTATAACAAAATGTGAAATATTCTAATAATTTTTCCAAAAAACCCTTCATAATTAATATTTACTCAAGCGGGTCCCTTCAAATCAAAAGGAGGAGCAGGTTAGCTAGCTCAGCTTGAATCTGCTATTTTGGAACAGTTAACGCTGAGAAATAGTTAACTCTTACATCGGGATTGTCAGCGATCATAACGGGAAAAAATAATTTAAATTTGAGCCAATGAAATTAAAACACATCGGAAATCGTTCAATGCTTTCAAATAAGGAAGGAATAAAAATCCTACTGGTTATCAGCAGTGGTCCATTGGATCTTCCGAATCACAGACACAGAAATTTTCTCTGAGAAACTTATTTTAAAACAAGGTAGTTAAGAAAGTTTTTCGAGAAACCAATTTCATAGATTGTGACAGATGAGTAAAGATCAGAGTCAATTAGCATTATAAAGTGACAATCAGCTCCGGAGAAGCTGCAAATTGCCATGGGTGACACTTGGCAACTTTACGAACGATTCGGCCTGTTGGCAGACTCGGTCAACTCGCATAGTCTTGCCTTGCCTTGAAAAAAATTTGCAGATTCATTTCCGGAGCGAATCACGTATTTAATTTAAGAATTCCGAAGAGGATCCAATAAAAAAAAAAACTTTCTTCTCTGTGTGTTTGCGTTAGGATCCGAGCCATCGTGACCCCATGTCGCAAGACTAGTTCTCACTTCTCGAGTTCTACTGGAAAGGGCAATAGTTTAGCAAATACTGAAAAAGGATATCAAGTGAGTGATTTGGTAGTGATTAGGAAATGTGAAATCGATAAGGAAGCAGCTAAATGCTGTAGGCTCTTATTGCGGTGGAATCTGTGAATAGATAAAGGACTTTTGATAATGAGGTGGTATAGCCCTCTGATTTAATGTCGAGCTAATTCTCAAATCATAAACAGCATAGGAAAAATCACTATGATCAACGAAAAGCCCTGCTAATGTCTCGACTAATATTACAAAATTGGGATTTTTTTGAGTTTTTTGCTCAACCACAAGTACACATCTCTTTTTGCAAATTTCAGCAACTGCGGAACAAAGGCTCGGAACAACGTTCACCGGTGGAGTGTTAAACCTATTTGCAATTAGATTTTTGAGACTGTAGGGACAAATGAGAATGCTCCGTAATGAGCTAGTAATTAGCAATTTACCCGTAGTCAGTGAGAATATTAAATTAGAGCTTTTTCCATTATTTAGCTTTTTATTGAGAACCATTAATGAGGACGAGATTTTGAAGGTGTATCTTTAGTCACGGAACTCTGTCGTTGTGACCTGAGTTGACTATATTGTTTAAGATATTGTACTCACTTCTCGAGTTCTACTGGAAAGGGCAATAGTTTAGCAAATACTGAAAAAGGATGAAAAAAGATATCAATTATGTAATTTAATGATGATGAGGAACATTGAAAAATCTTTTGGGAAACAGAAAAATGCTGCCGTCTCTTATTGTGGAATATAGTTTGTTTGCAGATTAGGCTCGTTTAACTACTAACTATGGCTCTCTGATGTAATGCCGACTAACTAAAAGCTTCTGCGAATGTCCTAATATTACAAAATTTTAAAGTGGAAATACTCTTCTATTTTCATAGTTTGCAGCAAACAGGCTCGAACCCTTGTTTGAAAGTGAAGTATTCATTCGACTTTCAATGAGATTGTCGAGAACCAGCTTGATGATATGTTAGGGATTAGCAATTCACCCGCAGCCAGTGAAATAGCTTTTGTTTTATTAAAGTAGAGTTTTTTCCATTCTTTAGTTTTAATTGAATTAATTTTTTTTTCCTCGAACCTTCCATGAAACAACAAACCAGTCACAATATCATTGAGCACGAAACTCGATGAGTATTACTTTCTCCACGTGACTTTGTCGTCCTGACCTAACTTAAATATTTTTTAACAATTTTTTTTTCCTATCCCAAGAAATTAGTTCTCACTTCTCGGCTTCTACAAAAAAGTGTGGTAGATTGGACAACTTCCGAAAAGGATATTAACAATTGATTTGATAGTGATGAGGAATATTGAAAAACCGATTGAAAGACAGCAAAAACACTGTCGGCTCTTTTTGCAATGCAGTTTGTTAACATAGTAGAGAGGTTTAAGAATGAAGTATGACGCTTTGAGTTAATGCTAAGCTAATTTTCGCCATTGATATACAGTGAAAGAAAAATCACGATTCTTAATGGAAAAACCTCTGCAATTGACCGAATATTACAAATTTAGATTTATTTATGGAGTTGTCTGTTCAACCGGAAATACTTGCCTCTTTTCGCAAATTGCAGCAAAAAGGCTCGAAGGTACGTTCACATTGCGAAGTACTAATGCGACTTTCAATGAGAGTATTGAGATTGTAGGGCAATCTTAGTAATGGACATTTCACTCCCAATCAGTGAGAATAGAGAAGGTTTTTTTAAAGTAGAGTTTTTTCGGTCTTTAGTTTTAATTTCTTTAATTTTTTTCCCTCTATCCTTCTCAGAAACAATAAACCAGTCATATGATCAATGAGTACTAAACTCGATGAGTATATCATTTGCTCTGTAACTATGCCGGCGTGATCCGATTTAGCGTTTTATTTGCTACTAACTTCGAGGAGGACATTATATGAATCCATTCGGGTATGTCGAGAGACAAATAAATTCATGCTGGCTTATGATTCAAAGAAATAAGTTAGGGTTTTTTTCTTTGTTGAATTACGTCATCAATTAAAATCACAAAACATTTCAGCAAAAATTTCTCTTTTCTACATTACGTCATCGATTAGACTCATCAATTATGCGAACAATATCTCCACGAAACAACCCATACACAGAAAAAATATTTACTGGCGTGGGTAACTGGACTGCTTTTTCTTCTTCCTCATCATTAGTTTCCATTCAATGTCTTCATAATTCGCAAAGATAGATGTCATATCCTCTCTTGCTTCACTAAACTTCCCTTCTCCCATCCCTTTTCTAGCACACAAAATGAAAAAAAACGACCTGTTAGCAAACATGTTTTTAAATATCTCTCGCAAGGCAATTGAGTTTGCTAACGTACAAACAGACCTCGAAGCCTCTGGAAGAGTATCTCCTGGAAAGCACGGTACAGCTGCCCGTTCGATTCCCACTTTGAATCTTGTAGGCCACCAATCAGCAAAATTTACTTTGTTTGTCCCTCTCAACGAGGCTGCTGATGTATTGATTTCTAATGGAGTTGGTTCAAGTTGAGGCGATTAAGTTTTGCTGTTTCAGGCTTCTTTTGGCAAATCTGATCTCGAGCTTCGTTTTCAAAGAGTAAGACATTGCTTAGATACTGCCAATAAAACGTTTTAGAATTCTTTTGGAGAAGATAATAGATCTAAAGAAGGGTATACTACAATTCCTGCGCCCATTACTTTACTTTAGCTATCGTAGAGTCTCTTGAATAAAGCGATCTAAATCCAGGACTCGCCCTCCTCCGACCGTAGTTAAATAAAATAAAATCCTAGTGACCAGTACAAAAGTCTGCAAATCTTCTGATTCTATCCATAGAAGATGTCTATCATTTCATTGCCAACAGTGTAGCAATTTCTTGTTTTCCTGAGACTAATTGATAAGGTTCGTCTGGAACCTGTCAGAACTACATTGACTACGGTTAACTCAAGGTCAGGAAAAGCGCCCTTGGGACGAAAAAGGTCCAATAGTTATGCATATAAATTCTCTCATTTTGAGTGGTGAGTCCAGAAATCACATGGAAATTAATTAGAGTTTAATTAAAATAAGATGTATTTTATCAGAACTTAAACTAACCTTTTAACGCTATAACAAACCAAGAAAGAGAACACCAGCTAGAATCATAGTTGAGGGTTAGTTCTGCTTCAATTTTTTGTGTTCGGTAAAAGCAGGCACCTCTCAAAGGAATATTCTCTGAAAAACAAAAAATTTTGGATTCAATTAATCTGATTTCAGCGGAAGACTGAAATTCTGATTTTAGATGTATTGCCAGATCTGTTAGTATTGATTGTTAGACACATGCAAACACTCTCGGCCTCAAATAATTCACGAGTAAGTTGTAATCAAAAATTATTGAAAAGTTGCGGGCTTAATCAGCTACCATTTAAGAATAGATCTTGAAGAAATGGCTCCATTGCATGTATTTATATATTTGATTATGCAAATAAGCTCTTGCTGTACTTGTTTGAGAAGGATAAGTTAACACATTTGGCAATTATTAATTTACTAAAACCATATTTATGAGTCTTCGTCAGGGTGAAGTTATGAGGTATGAAGCAGTCGATAAGCTGTCCCGAGCTAACTATAAAAAATTAACTATTCTCATGCCTAATTCGATCAGAAATGAAAGTCTATGAATGAATCATCGACAATATCTGATTAACCAAATTTAGATGCCACAAAGTCTGCCACAAGGCATCAAAAAGAGTGGAATTTAACCAAAAATTTAATGTACATCTATGTTTGAGTTCAAAAAGTCAATATTTCAGGAATAGTTAGCATTAATCAACCCAATCTTCCTGCCAAGTTTCGTTAGGAGTAGTTGGTGGACGATATATTATTGGGGCACAATTTTGAATATCTTTCACGCCATTCTTTAAAATCTGGCTGATTGAGGAATAAGTACCTCCATGCCCAACTACTAGCACAGGTCCTTCTTGCTGCAAACATTTGTTTATCGCTTTTTCTGTCCTCTTATTAAAATTTTCCCAGGATTCTGCTCCTTCTGGCAAAAACCTCTTGTACCATTCATCATAAGCTTCCTGAGTGTAACCTTGCCCTTCTAAAATGCCAGAATTCTTCTCTCTTAACTCATCAACTTCAATCAACTTCGCCTTAATGAGATCCGCAATAACCTCTGCGGTTTGACGAGCGCGCGTAAGAGGACTATAACAGATCGTTTTGATATTACGGTCTTTGAGAATGTTGCCGATTTTTTCAGCTTGTTGAAATCCTTTCAGATTTAAAGGAGGATCCTGCTTTCCTATAATGAGCCGCTGCACATCCCAATCAGTTTGCCCGTTTCGAACGAAATAGAATGGTTTCTTTGTCAAAGTATATACTTCTTCATCATCTTTCATATCATCCATTAATTCAAGGAGGGTGGTATCCGCACTATGAATTTCAGAGCCCTGGAAAATTAGTTTCGAGAGAGAGGTAGCAGAAACATTTACTTTTTCAATATTTTCGGGAAGGATAGAGAAATTTCCTCCGCCCTGTGCTTGCACGTCTTGATCATTATGCACTGTAAGTAAAGACGAGCTTGTTCCTGTTGTGTTTTCTGCCATAGCAATTTTTGATTTGCTGAATTTATTATCATACTCTTCTGAGAGCTAAGATATGCTTCTTCAATTTCTCTGCGCTACTTTTCGAAGGGCTTTCAACTTTGTTTTAATTTTTTAATTGCATTGCATTAATTACAGGTTGCTTACTTCTCTAAAGAAACTGATTGGTTCCAGTTCGAATATTTCGTGGTCTGTTCTGACTTGTGCATTGGATTCTTTTTTATCGAATTCTTTTTGTCCAAATAGGTTATCAATTAGTTCCGTAGCTTTCTTCTTTGAAAAGATTTTCGTGCGTCTTCTTTTTACAGGTGCCAGTGATATCGGTTGACATGATAAAACGCAGTGGTCTGATGACCCGATCTTGCCTCCCAAAGACACTTTGGAGAGCCTAAGCTATTTATTTCGTTTCAAATAAATTAAAATTCTGGATGTTGATTTCTCGGTACTTCTAATTAAGATCATTAACCTTGATTCATATGATTCGTTTACATAGGTACATAAATTTCATTATTTTATCGAAGAAAAACTACATCATTTCTTGTAAACCTGAATTTAGGCGATATTACCTTTACTGATTCATTAAAACAACAAAACTACTCTCATACCAAAGAAGAGAAAGATCAAAAATTATAAATGCAAATTGATTCATTTTGAACGGTACACTTTACCTCAATACGGGTTGTCAAGTTTTTACAAAATCAATTATAAATTAATGTATCATAGATTGTTAAAATAAAAACACAATCCATACTGTGATAATGAATTCAAGCCTTTAGTAAGTTATAGTAATTCCTACTGTCTGTGGCTCCTTTTCTACACAGTTAAAGTGGGCGAGTATAGTAGAAATTGAAGTATTACCAGTCAGATAGACTTGAAATCACTAGGCAGGGAAGTAGTTATTGTAGCTTTAGACAAATACTTTCAAGGACTTTAATGATTTGTACTTTTACTTTATTCTCAAGTATCGTAAATGCCGTCCATTCCCGATTATTACCCACAACTCAAGCCATTGGGTCGTTTTCTGAATGAATGCATACAGTGCTATTAAGTTAACCTGAATCTGACTTACTTTTCAACAACAGCTAATTTCTGGACAGTTTTTTGCTTTGGACTTATTAACCCTTCAACACCTGAAATAATTTATTTCGATTCCTTAAATTTGAGGGAGAAATGATCCATATCTCTCAGCGCGAACGCTCGATTCGAAACCGAGCAGCTTACTTCGTGGAGTTTTGGGGATGCTTCCTTGTCACTCTCACAATGTACCTCATGAACCGTGTCACCTCTCTCTTGACACCTTTTGTGGCAGGAGCCTCTTACTTCCTTGCAGTCTTTTTAGCCTATAGAATCTCCGGTGGCTACGTCAATGCTGCGGTAACAGTGGCAATGTGGATGAAGGAAAAAGACAAAGAGCATGCAAAATATGCAATTTACATTCTTATGCAAATACTTGGAGGATTTTTGGCAGCAATCGTGATCAAGTGTATCAACCTCGAGCTAGTCATCCCTGACAGCGCCCATGGTTCCGGCCTCGTTCAGGCTATAATCGTTGTAGCCTTTTTGACCTTTCTCCTTTGCTTGATCTACTTACATATGAGAGAATCAATAAAACCCACAGCAGATTCTGTTGTGGCAGGGACTGTGATCGGAGGCGCTTTTTTCATGGTTAGCTTGGCGCTAGAAGCCGGAACTGGAGGATTGATAAACCCATCGGTGGCAGTGGCTGTGGGATTGGCCAAACTCATTTTTGCGATTGAAACGTCGAACCCGATTTATTGGTGGATTTTGGCACCGTTTGTTGGAGCGGTTTTCAGCAGCTGGTTCTTTAAAAAGTATCTTGAGCGAGACCCTCTCAAAGCTCCTGTTAAGAGAAGCTTCTTAGTCCCTGATTAAACATATCTATGTGATATCTTTTCAGCGTAATTCGCCCAACGCATATTTTTTACGTTACACGTGGATAGAGTTGCATAGAGCATATTTAACCCGAAGAGAAACCATACATTTTACCGAGTTTTGATTAGTTCTTACTTGATTTTTCTAAATTTTCAATTCAATATCACACTGCATAGGCGAGGTACAGATTTTCTTTCGTTCTTTCTATCTATCCATGCTGTTGTATTAACAACGCACATAAATCATTCATCTGAATAAAATAGCTTTTCAGATCAAATAATGCATATTGTCAAATAAAAATCCAACATATAAAATGATATTGTAGCTTATTCGCTTATCTTGGGAGTGAACAAGCATCTCTTCACTCCTTCCAGAGCAGAGATATTTCATTGTCTAAGAAGTGCTTTTCGTCCTCAGATAAATGCGATTCGAAACTCCTCCGATGCATTTGCTTGAAATCCTCGTATTTTTCGGTTAGCTGAACGATAATTCAAAGTGCTAATTCGAAAATCCCAAGAAATGACTGATGAGCCAGAGCTCGTTGGTTTCTATGAGAATCCGTCAAGCCTTTGGTCTCTTTGGCTTCAAGGAACAAAAATGTTGGTCGATTCACGTGCAAGGGTGTTATATGTTTTTCTGAGAAGAGGTTTTCGTATTTAAATTTTAATTAGCAAATAATTCAGCAAAGCAACCATGCTCACATTTTAACGTGCCTTTAAATTAATTATTCAAATCTCAAATGCCACATAGGATGAATTGATTAGTTATTGCAATTTCACAATTAACTTCTACCAGCAACGGAATAAATTAATCAAGTTCGAATTCAGAATATATGTCCATTTTACTGCTAATCCTCCTGCTATTCTACGTTTCTCAGCTCCAAGCCAAAGACAATATCGTTGATGTATCATATCCTTCAGCCTCAGACAGCACATTTCCCACATTACAAGCGGCAATCCAGGATTTAGTTGACTCAAATGGCTATTTTTACGACTATAACAACACAATTTCACTCGCAACAACTTGCGCGTCAACAGAACTCTACCTCCCTGCATTGACACTACAAAGTATGCTTGGAGGGAATTTAACAATCACATTCTTGGGCACGACCACAGTGACGGACGTTGCTAGTTGCAGTGAATTACCTTCTCTGGTTCTTTCTGACATTTCTTACCTAAATGTCTCATCGCTCGATTATTTTTCAATTTCTGGAGTCTCAATTCAATATACTGGCTCCGTTTATTTGAATCAATTGTCTCAAATAAGCACAGTAGCCTTCTCAAACTTCTGTTTCAATAATTCAGAGCCGTCTGGTGCATTATCTCCATCGTATTACTCTTATATGAGTTTCAAAGCCATAGCGAGCTTCGCGATGACAAGTGGTATTTATTTATCTGATGCGTTGAAGTCGTTAGTAATCACTGATGTGACGAAAATGACGGTCGATAATGTGACTTTCCTGGTGCTTGCGGCTACCAAAAGCACTACCTTTCCAGCAATAAGGATAAATCGAGAAAACAATGCAATAGAGTCTATGCTTACCATATCAGATTCGATGATCACCTGTGAAACTGGAAAGATTGCCCTCCCGATTATTATATCTGCAACGAACTTAGTGACTGCAAAAATATTGTCAACTACGATCGCCAATTGTGATTTTAGGGGTGTTGCTGCTAAGGCTGTTCAAATTATCTATGCTGTTAACACGAGCACGGTCTTAATGGATGATATTACTATCGCAAATGTGAGCTACGGGTCGATAACCCAGCAATCAGTTATACTAATTTCAGGCGAAAGCCTCATCATGCTTTCTAATTTCCATGTAAATGGCTTGAATATCTCGAATATTTCAGGACAATTAAATCATCTGGTGGAAATTGGAGACCATGTATCAGAAGGTCTCATGAATATTTCAATAGAGAATTGGGAAATAGAGTCGTCCAATGTTTCAGAGGTCAACGTCTTGCTTTATATTGGCTTTCTGAATTCAGCTAACCTCGGGGGTTTGAGTCTCGTCAATATATCCATTGACAATTGCTATTTTTATTTCAAAACGAACTTCCTTTATTTTGAGATCACCGCGCCTCAAATCGATACGATAGAGTATCAGCCTATCACAATGAATTTGTCAAATATCACTGTTAACTACAGCAACATCTTTTACACCGACCTCTTCGCGTTTTCTTACAATAGTTTGTATACAGTCCCAGCGATTGAACTGTATCAAATAAATTTGACGAATCTGACCGTAGTCAACTGCTATCTGTATCAAACAGATATCTTCAGCATCGACGGTTTCTTTACGAGTGTAACCGGCGCGTTGTTGTATTCCAGCAGCCTATTAGGTTCCTCTACGCTTTTTCGGGGCGAGAATTTGATCTCTTCTTTTATTCTCATGAATTCACGAATGGATACTCTTACAATCTCTGACAAATCTTCTATTATTTCTTTTAATTCGACTAAAACAAGAATGCTGCCTGTCGAAGCTGCTTATGATGATGGCGCGCTAGGTTTATTCGCTGAAACAAGGCCTTTCATCGTGGCAGAGTGTACCTTTAATAACATCGGAGCCAGCATCAGCTCTGTTCTGATCGCTTCAAACAATCCAATGATCACGATTCAAGATAACAGTTTCACTAAGATCGGGTTAAATGGCTCCTCCTTGATAATTGCGGGAGGATACATTCCATTCTATTCAAGTGACAGCTATCTGTTAATCTGGCGACTCAACCAGTATACTTACCTGCCTCAAGTAACCTCAATGTTTAATACGTTCACCTCAGCTGAAGAAATCATGTTTTCTGGGTATCCAGAAGCTTCGGCTCTATTCAATCAGGCCAGAAACAACCTTTCGAAATTCGACTTAGCGAACAGCGTCTACTTCATTAGCATCCAAGATAATGTCTTCGAGAGACTCTCTGTAGCCAGCACTGACTTCCTTGTGAGGTTTAACAATTTCCAAAACGTTAATGGAACCATTGGCGTCATTGGAAATATCGTCACTGGAGTATCTCTTAATTCGACTAACAACCTTGTGATGTTCTCCAGCCAAGCGATCTATCGAGAAGTGTTCAGCAATAACACGTTTTATGGTTTGAGCATCGTTGGCTTCATGCTCTCTGTCGAAACAACCTACATCGACTCGCTCCTCATCGACGCTGCTAGCCTCACCGAAAGCACCGGTTTTGCTGGGTTTACTCTCAATTCCGACACATGCAACACCATTCAAATACAAGAAATGCAGGTTTTTGAAGTACAGTCAGAAACAAACTTAATGAAGATAGATTGTGGGACTCTCACGAATCAAATTGCGTTTTACAACTCCTCTTATATGAACATCATTGAAACGGGTGTTGCAGGAATTTTTGAGGTGGTCAACTTCCTTTTCATTCTAATTCGAAAGCCAGCTCCTTCTCAGAACGTCGGCGTAATATCTTTCGAAAATAACGTATTTAGCAATATATCGCTAAATAATCAGGAGGGACATGTTAAAAGACTGCTTGATGGTTCATTCTTTTACATTCTCGCTGCTCATTGCTCGATTACGCTTCAAAATGACACTTTTGCTCAGATTACAGTGTTACCTAGTAGCAATATCCTAGCTATTTCGATTGCAACTATCAATATCCTCCAGTCAAACTTCACTGGAAACAGATACAAAGACGTTAATGGAGGATTGAATCTAATCTTTGAGGAATTGAAGATAAACAGCACGGTATTCGAAGACAACCAGAATCAGATTTCTAATGGTGCTGGGCTAATGAGTTTCATCAATCCTGATCCAGAGACGTTTATTCTGTCCATTGAACTCGATAATTGTACCTTTGATAGGAACTACGGAAACTTGATTTATGTTTCTGAGTCTACAATTGATTTGATGATGACCAGCAGCATTTTCTTAGAGAATAAGCTTATGAATGTTGGTGGGCTCTTTTACATACAGAACGCGTCAGACTCGAATATTAAGTGCTATAATTGCACTTTTATAGTCAATCAAAACCAATCCTTTGGAGAGCCGAATCTGAATATATTTTACATTGAAGGAGCGTTAACGACTTTTCTGCTTAATATTTCTTCAAGCAGGCTACTGGTTTCAGGGGATATGCCCGGAGTGCTCATTTATTTCTATAATAATCAGTACAGCTCGCTCATAGTCAATGATCTCTTTATTTCGGCTTTTGAAGATCCATCTCAACAAACGAATTCGAGTGTAGCGTCACAGTATGGGGTTCTGGTAACGGACAGCACAGATGCTTATTTTAAAGACCTAGTTCTCTCGAATCTTGAGATGATTTCCCCTCTCTTCAACGTTAAGTGCAATACAGGAGATAGTAAATCCTCATCGGTGGGGTCTAGTGATCGAAGATAGTATTTTCCAGGCTTTGAGCCTTCAAGAGAGTATAATATTGATCGAATCTGATGATTACCTCTCCCAAGCGCTAACCAACCTCACGATTAATCTCAAGAACACAGCATTCACCCAAATTACTTGGAGTCAAGCTGATGTTGGAACGGAAACGGCAGGAATAATTACGGCATTGACTTCAAATATTAGTAGAGAAGGCGATGATAATTTTACTATTAACGTGTTGAATTGTACTTTTAGAAATTTAAGTGGCAACGCAGCTGTACTATACAATGGAGTTGAATCTCAGTATGACTCAGTGATGTTACTTAATGGAAGTGTCTTTGAAAGCATAAGTATTGGAGGTGAAGGTGCTGGTGCGATAATCAGCACGACTGCAGGCACCTTTGAGGTGAATACGAGTGCTGTAACTACACAAGCAGAAAGAAATGCGACGTTTTCTATCAGAAACAACTCGTTTCAAATGATCAATGCAAGTCAAGGAGCTATTCTTCAATGGAAGAGTCAAACAAGAGGAGTTTCTCTCGTTTTTGAAGATAGCAACTTCACTGAGATCTATTCATCTTTAAATGGAGGCGTTGTCTATTTGGAGTATCTTCCTGGCTGGGTCAACGATACCAGCAGTCATCAATATTCTGCTGACGATTTAGTAATAGTCACAGTGGGGAATTGCAAGTTCTCAAAGATTGGCAGTCTGGGTGGGGGCTTCATGTGTGGTGCAGGATATAAGCAGTTCTATAACTTCAGCATTCGCGAGAGCTCATTCGAAGAAATCAGAGCTGACCAAAATGGTGCTATTCTCTTTTTATCAGCAAGTCCTGCTCTCTCAGCAGCAAACGCTCGGCTACTCGAGGGTGATGTGTTGCGTAGCCTTACTGCCACAGGGCAAGTCGGAGGAATCTTTTTAATACATTCTACTGATTTCAGCTCAATTACAGCATTGAATGGAGGTATCCTCTATGAAAGCACACCCAATACTTCGATCTCCGTCAATATTACCTCCTGCGTCTTTCAGGATATCACAGTGACAGGTCGTGGAGGCATACTCTACCTGAAACAACCAATTTTATCTGTCGTCAACAACGTTTTTTCAAATATAACAGCTGGATTTTCAGGATCAATTCTATTTTCAAACTGCGACCAAATTAATCTCACTAACTTTACCACTCTGAACACTTATGATGGCGCAAGCGAAGGAACCTATATGTTCGGATTTGCGTCAACCAACCTCAAAGTCGAATTTATTCTCAAAGCAGACGGCTCAGAGCTTCCCCTTGAAAATTACCAAAACCTCTCAACAAATCCAATTGTTCCGAATCTAACTTCACACTCCCTAAGCCTCTATCAAATCAAACTCACACTAGCTTACTATGGGAGCCAAGACTATCAAATCGTGCTTGATGAATCAATAACGGCGGGTGTACAGCTAGCCTTCACTTTACCAGGTAAACCAACACCCAAGACCAATTATTATTCTTGCCAGCACTCTACCTGCACCATCTCATCTGATGAAACCCTAACAGGACTTGCTGGCGACATGATTCTCGTCAATGCGAGTTACAGCTCCAATTTATTCCAGCAGTTCCAGCAATTTCAGATTCGTCTTCGTGAGTGCATTGCTGGCGAAATTAACAACACCGCGCTTCAGCAGTGCGACTATTGTATTCAAGGCACGTATTCTCTTAGTCCTGGAGACCTAGAATGCCAGCCTTGCCCATCAGGGTCATTTTGCAACGGCGGAGCCAATATCACCGTTCTTCCAGGTTTCTACAGAAGTGCTAACAGCAGCCGATTAATCATACTTCCTTGCAACGACAGCAATGAACGCTGCCTGGGTGGGATAGGAAACACTGTTTGTTCCCCAGTCTACACAGGCCCGCTTTGCTATCAATGCAATACTGAAGAGGGCTATCTGAGCAGCAAGGCAGGAGTATGCTCATATTGCTATGAAAAAGGAATGCTGATCTTTTACGCGATATTTCTCTTAGCCTTCACAGTCTGCTACCAGCTCATAATGATCATTGTCACCTACCGAGAAAACCAAAAAAGACATGAAGAGTACCTCGAGACTCACAACTTGAGAAGCCTCGCCCCAGGAGCTCTGATGGTAATTGCAGCCTCCTTTACTCAGATTGTCTCCTTAGTGGCAGATGACTCCGTCAACCTTATTTCCAAGACCATGAACGTCTTCAATACCGTCGGAAATCCCGCCCCAGCCGCCTTTTTCTCAGTACAATGTCTCTATAACCTCATTGAAAAGAATCCTCAAAACTCTTACAATTTCCAGATCCTCCTCATCATCTTCTCCCCTCTCGCAAAGATCCTCGTAATTCTGATCGCTGAGATTATTTGGGTTCTAATCCGGGCTCGTAAAGCTCCTAACTGGAAGGAAAAAACCATCACCCGTGTTGGAGCGGCTGCCACCGTCTTAATTCTGCTCGAACAGCCAACCATTATTGGAGTGCTTTGCAGCTATATGAGCTGCGATCAACTCGACCCGTACGTTCAAGACGCGTATTTTGTAAAGGATTATAATAACATTCAATGCTATACTTCAGAGTATAACTCGTTTAAATACAAAGCCATCGTGCCAGCGCTCTTATTCTGGGGAGTACTTGTGCCGTTAGTGATATTTTTAATCCTCTGTAAAAAACGAGAGAAACTATTCAAGTATGAAAAGTATAGGATCATCTTTGGCAATTTTTATTCCGCTTACAAAGAGGAGACGTTTTATTGGGGTGTCATCATTATGAATTTCAAGATGTTCCTTTACATTCTCTCAGCGTTCCTTCCGGGTGATTCGTTCACCAAAAGCTTGATTTACATCTGTCTATTCCACACTTATTACGTGGTATTGAAGAAAAGACCTCCTTATGAAAATAAAACGCTCTGTAAGGCCGAGGAGTACTGCGTGACCTGCTATTTAGTGTTGATACTGCTCTCGTATTTCAAGTCGACAGCAAGTGCGTCCGCGGCGGTCGAAACATGCAATGTGTTGAGCTATATGGCATTAGTTTTGACGGGAGCATACTTGTTTGTGAAGATTTTTGAGCTGCAGTTGATCAAGGTGCTTCATGTAGTAAGATCGTTAAAAACTCTCCAAAGGGACAAAAAGATACGAAAAGAAACACTCTGGGAACTGGAAAGATACCATCAAGCTAATTTTCAGCTGAGAAAGGGAAGAAGGACGGCGATTAGCCTAGATCTCCCAATGAGGTGATAATTTTGATGGAAGAATTATTTTGCTGATTAATAATCTTTTTCATAGGTTGCGAAATACTGAGGCATCCAGGCAATTCAGAAGAAGATCCACGACGAATGTGTTTATTGAAGGGAAAAAGCAATTGACACAGAAAATTAAGAATTTTGTGAGAAGATGTTTCATGACTAAGAAATCTCATGAAGTGGTGCAACAGACAGCACAAGGGACGAATCTCATTTCATTAGGATCTCCAACGATTGAGACTATTCCCGAAGCTGACGACAGAGAAATCGTGAAGAAAATCATCATGAATGATTTGGGAAATACCAACTCGCCGAGCTCTCTTGAAGGAGAGAAAGACAACGATCAGTCTAATAAGCGAGAGCTGAGCCTTTTAACGCCAAAATTTATTGTTTTTTCTTTGGAAGGTCCAGGTACACCATGTGAAATTGATAAAATTAATGAGAATATGTAAAGAATCTTCATAAATATTTGGATTGTACACATGTATCTATCACTTTTTTCCTGATTGCGATTTATTTAATCAGAAATTCACTCTCTTTGTTTCTTTAAGATATAAGTGGGTCATCAGTAGTACTACATTTTAAAAAGTTAATTCAATAATTCTCATATAATAAAGAATATAAGTGAGACAAAATTTTCTTTACTTCCGATGTTGTCACAGGATATCTCTGTTTTTTTGACTCTGATTGGTTAAAGTCACAACCAAATTAGGTGCGACCCAAGTTCTTCGAACTATTAGTGAGCAGCCATGTTGTCAACGAAATTTTGATTTTTTTGAGATTGTATTCCAATAAAATCATCAGAACGGTTCTGCTTAGCTTTACTTTTGAGAGCTAACTTCTGGTTAACTTCAGCTATTTTAACTACCTAAAATTGTCTACAAGACTTAATATTTCGATGTTGCTTGACCTTCAAAGCAATGAGCAATCACATGGAGCCAGAGCATTCCTCAAGATTACCCTGAAATCCCTTTCCTTCCAACCCCAATGCAGCTTCAACTTCGGATTCTAAAATGATGCAAAAACTAACAAGTTAGGTATTCAATATATTGTCGATAGTGAATCTTATTCCACGGTTTGACTCCCAAAGCTAAGAGAAATCCTAGCTCAACATAAAATGAATGTTTATATTAAGAATTCAATTTGCGTTTCGAATAATCTTAGAGCAGCAGGAAGGCATTGTTGACTACATAGAATCGAAAATATTTATGTAATAATCTTTAGACATGAAAAGTATAAAAAACTCGTCTCTTTGAAGTCAATAAATGTACCTGAAATGCTGACAATAGCCTAAAGGTGAAATGGTCTCAATTTCCTCCT
>ENA-UOTX01000069-UOTX01000069.1-compost-metagenome-genome-assembly--contig:-NODE-69-length-102418-cov-10.956068_pt1 | contig 102418 bp, 82 predicted proteins | sample MGYA00238143_ERZ746982 | MGnify/ENA primary metagenome ERZ746982 (study PRJEB28758, sample SAMN06268862) | compost metagenome | isolation source: single cell | place: USA: California, Emeryville, Joint... | reverse complement strand
ACTCAAGAATATATGTTCTAATTAGCAAGATCTAAGCTTTGTCCAAGAAATCAATTACAATGTTCTCTGTATGCCGGATTTGGTTGTTTCTTTGAGTTTATGAGTGTGGTCTTATAGTCAATCATTCGCAAAGGCTCTTTTCCATATTTGGCGGGAAATTACCACTGTTCGATTCCAAATTTTGAATGCTCTTCAATAATTTCCCCCATAAATTGGCTAATATTTCTTTCTCTTGTTCGTTAAGGTTCAAAGAAAATAGAATAAGTAGATTGTTCAAATTAGATAATAAGAGATTAAGTCACTCGCAACTCGAGATTTTCAGTGAATAAAGAATAATTGAGAGATATATTTAATGCAACATGCTAATGTTGGTTTAATACGTTATCTGTAAAAGGTTGTAGAGACAGAGAGCCAGGAAAAGCAAACTTTGCTTTATTTAGATTCGACTTTACGTTAGATAAAACTCAACACCTTAAATAAATTAATTTTTCCTTAGAGGAGAGATATTTGAATTTTCACCATGGCTTTTGCCCTTGTATTTCTATTCGTGCTCTCAGTAATCCTGATTGTGGGCGCCTACTTGATCTGGAAATCTGATCTCCCAGAAAACGACAAAATGATCTCAATTATCGCAATTCTGTTATTATTCGCAGTCGTTACTATCATCAACGAAGCCAAAAAATCCTCAGCAGACGACATCAACATCGTGGAGCTTGAAAGCTATTTCTTTAATCCTAAGGACCTCGAAATTCAGAACAGATACGAACTTCCTCTCCTCAATGACTACAAAGAGTTCGTTGGCGCAACTTTAGGAGAATACAACCTTCAAAAACCAAAGTCTGTTGCATTTGTATTGCTGGAAGGAGAAAAGGAAATCGGAAAGACTCTTGCGTTTAAGGAATATGTGCGGATGTTACAGATTGATAAAAAGCCTGCACTATATATCGATCTTAAACACATCGGATCAGACGTCTCTCGCCTGGCTAACTTTTTTAAGCTCTCCAATATTACTGAGCTTGGGCAAGTATTCGAGAAATTTAATAAAGAAGGTCAAATCCCAGTCGTTGTCTTCGATCATTTTGATCAGGCTTTCAGAGATAAAGACTCAGCAGCGTCTTCAAACTTATGTAAATACTTAAGAGAGCTCTTTGATTCGAAGAAGGTCAACCTTATCCTCATTACGAGCAAATCAGACGTGAAACTAAAATTACAAGCAGGTAATTTTATATTAACATTATATGACGAGCTTATGGAATGTACGAAATTTATTAGATCTTGATATTTCTCGGAGACTGACTGTGCTAGAGTTCAAGCAAAGAAGTCCTGAGACGATTGAGAAATACTTGGTGGACAAATTCAATCCTGCTGTCGTGAAATCTTCTGAAAAGAAATTTAATCATAAAAACGTGCAAGTTTTATTAAACACTACCAGCTTTTATTGGAATGTCCTTAATTCATATAAACTCCAAATGGACGAGGCGCAAAGCGTTGTAGGTATGAGCGTGGATAGTTGCAACGTTCTATCTTATAATAAATTTTTTTGTTTAGAATTTTGCAAGGGCTATATCCATAGCTTAGCCAGTATGTTGAAGGGAAGGGTTGAGGAGAGAAAAATATACGAAGTGATGGCAGAAATGATGTGGAAGCCTCAAACTAAGCGATATATAAATCAAGGAGTGCCCTATTCAAGCATCAAAACGCGCCTAGAGGAAGATGATCATCTCGGAGCGAAGCTTAAATTAGCTACGAATGACGGAATCTTGAAAATCGGACATGGAAATGTCAGCTTCGCGAACACTGCAATTTTTAATGCTGCTGTCAAATTAATAAAGTAACTAATTTCCCCATTTGAATTTAATGCTAATTTCTTAAAAAAACAAAAGTCCAAGCTATTCAGACGGTTTTCAGTTGTAAGGAATACTGCTTATGTGAAGAGAAAGAATAAGAGCTTTGTTTCATAACAATAGGCGATATCTTAGCTTTTTCTAATCAGATTTTGCGATTCAAGCCATTTTCATTTTATGTTATCTAGTTGGGCTTAATGGCACTGATTTATATAACAAAAAGTTGTAAATTATGATTTACAATGGCAATTCCTCTATTTTTTACTAACATAACGGAGACATTTGGATAGTGTTGATCCAAAAAAAAGATATACTAACTCCAAATAAAAAGAAAATATAAATTTCGTTATATTAACTTAATTCGAAATTTTGCATGATACCAATCGCTCTCATTGCCCTTGTCGTCCTCTCGATCATTTTGATAGTTGGAGCTTTCTTCATCTGGAAGTCAGATTCGTCACTAAACCAAAAAATAATATCCATCATACTGATTCTGGCTCTTTTCACAGTTGCTACCATAGTGAACGAAGCTAAAAGTCTGCCGCGGAATGAAGTATCAGTCCCTACACCAGAATTGGAGAGCTACTTCTACAACTTCAAAAATACCGAATTCAAGTCCAAATATGAATTACCTCTGCTAAACGACACTAAAGAGTTTGTTAACGCAGCATTAGGAAAATATAGTTTTGAAAACCGAGGATCTATCGTGTTTTTACTACTGGAAGGTGAGAAAGGGATTGGAAAGACATACGCTTTGAAAAAATACGCGAAAATGCTGCAAATTGACCACACACCGACACTGTATCTTGATATTAAACAAGTTGGAGCTGATATCGATCGGCTCGCGGCTTATTTCAAAGTCTCGAACATCAGTTTGCTCAACCCAATCTTCGATAAATTCAAAAACGGGAGTCAGACGCCAGCCATTATCTTGGACCATTTCGAATATGCTTTCAGCAACACAGAGCCAGCAGCGACTTCAAAGTTCCTGAAATACCTTACAGAGCTATTTGATTCGAAAAAAGTGAATATCGTTCTCGTTACGAACAAACCAGACGTGAAACTGAAGTTGAGAGCAGGTAGTTCTGAATATGTGAGCCATCTAACGCATTTCATTGTGTGTTGAAAATAATAGATATGGAGATTTCGAGGAGACTTACTGTACAAAAATTCAAACAAAGGAGTCATGAGACGATTGAGAGCTATTTAATAGAAAAATACAATCTTGGTGTAATTAAAAAAGCCACGGCCAAGAGGTTTGAGGAGGAAAATATCAAATCTGTCTTAAATTCAGTCGGATTTCATTGGAGCTTCCTCCATTCCTATAAGACTCAGTTGCAAGAAGTAAAGAGTGTCCAAGGTACTCATAATCAAATTGAAAGAAAGACCTAATCAACGCTAGATTTCTGCCATATGTATATTCAAGGACTTGTTATGTGGCTACAGGATAGAATCGAGGAGAAAGAGCTCTATCAAGCAATGCTTGATGCGATGAGGGATCCTCATTTAAAAACGAGCTATACACATCAAGGAATCTCTTATTCATATCTCAAGTCAAGTCTAACAGATGGTTCTTGGGAAGTAAAAATTAAAGAAGCAACAGAAGACGGAATTTTGCAATTTGGACATGGGACTGTGAGTTTTACTAACCTAGCGATTTTCAATGCTGCCCTCAAATTAATCTAGTAGCAATTTTTCATTATTATGTCAATATAACAATTTTTCTTAGTCCGAATCATTACAAAGGATGTTAGACCTATTAAAAAGACAATTCGATTGGAGAAGACCGGACTCATGGTTGTTGTGAAAGTTATTTGAAAGTGAAGAAAGCTTGTTTGGCGATTAGACTACAGAGCACTTTTTTTTAAAAATTTTATGAGTTCAGAACATGCATTTATATTCTATTTGTAACAAATCATTCTAACTTTCCAGAACTCAATAATTCGCCTTTAGTTTTTATATTGATTGATATCTTGATGTCAAGCTTGCTCTAATCATACGCTCCTCTACCATAATGAACTTCCTTTTATCCATGATTCTTTAAAATCAAGTCGCAATATGAAAATATTATAGAATCCTGCAGCTTAACTGATTACTAATAGTTTTTGTTAATGCTAATCATATCTCTAAGATGCAAGCTATTTGACGTTTTTTGGAGTCTAATTTACATTTTTTAAAAAAATACTCATCAACCCCATAGGAGCTCAAATCTGTATCTAATTACTCGCTCGACTTTGCTCAAAAGTCATCCACTTAAGAGATGATCTGAACAACAAATGTATTAACATTTAACAAGCATTCACTGTCCGTTTTTATAGTTCACCCAAAAATCGATTTTTTTAAAAAAAAGAGCTTGAGTGATCCGACTTTTTCCATGTGATCTACCACTAACGAGTACATCTCTCACTCGGTTTTTGAAGGGAATTCGTTGTAGGCATATACTGACTGGCTTTAAAAAAAATAAAGATGATCAGTCTATTGTAGCTAAATTAAGAGATAAAAAACGATAAAGTCTCAGGTATTTTATATATCAGCTTAAAGCAGAACTGAGTATAAAAAATAACAAAAATACTAACTACAGATGGGTCTTGTTGAATTTATTTATAAACTACGAGAGAAACGCAGACTGAATGCCAAGCAGGTCCCGCGAGAAGTAACTCTTCACGTCCCTGATCATAAAATCACCAAAAATGGCATTCAGACAGCAAAATATAACTGGCTCACTTTCTTACCTCTAAATCTGCTTGAACAAGCTACTCAATTATCTAATATTTACTACGCCATAATCTCTATCATGTCAGCAATCCCCGACATCTCTATCACCGATGGAAATCCCGTTCTCGCATATGCACTTGTTGTGGTTGTTATCTTCACAATGCTAAAAGACTTATACGAAGACAGGAAACGTCAGGTCCTAGATAAGAGAGAAAACAATCGCATTGTTCGAGTTTTCGAACATGGGAAATGGCACGAAAAGAAGAATAAAGACATTCAGGTCGCCACTGTTATTCAAGTTATGGAAAACGAATCCATACCAGCTGATATCCTGCTGATAGATTCATCTAACGTCGCAGGAATCTGCTTCATCGAAACTGCGAATTTGGACGGAGAGGCAAATCTCAAGACCAAACTTCTGAAACGCGAGCTAAAACAAGCAATGAACTGCGAAAAGGAATTCGAAGGCGCCGAGCCAATCAGTTTTACTTACATGCATCCGAACCAATACATTTACAAATTTGAGGGAAAGGCCAGACTCCATGATGGCAAGGAAATTCCTCTTGAATATGAAAATTTCATTCCTCGAGGAACCGTTTTGAAAAATACTGCATGGATCAAAGGTATGGTGGTTTACACAGGAAACGAAACGAAGATCATGCTGAATTCTATTCATGCGAAGTCGAAACATTCAGGTATCGAAAGGTCGACCAATAGCCGAGTATTGTTGCTCTTTGTGATTCAGATTGTGATCTCGCTGGTTGCTGCGATCGTCGCCGCGACTTGGATGGATTGGAACGCGTCCAAGCATGTATACTTGCGTGTCTCCTCATCGAACAGCTACACGTATAACTTTTTTGTTACCTTTGGTACATGGAATCTCCTTATCGCGCAAGTGCCAATTTCTATCATTATTCATTTGGAGATTGTGAGAATTTTCCAAGCGATCAAGGTGATTAAAGACCCCAGAATGAAAACAAAAACCGGTGTTGAGGCTTCTGTTCAAAACTCTGCGGATATCGAGGATTTAGGGCAGGCTAATATCATATTTTCTGACAAAACGGGCACGCTAACGAAGAATGAGATGCATTTTAGGATGATTTCCATTGGAGGAGTACTCTATGGAGGCAACAACATCGAGGGCAAGCCCCAAAACCCCTCTGTTCAAGAATTAAATACTTCGAAGTTAGTTATTGTTCACAAAGGGGAAAACCAGCCAGAAGAGCACAAACAACAAGATGAAGCAAGGAATCAGAATGCGGACCCTTCATCCGGAGAAGTCAACAAAGTTCCTTTTGTTGATTTTGAAGACCGTAATTTCATGAGTCTCATTATCAACGAGAATGCCCCGGAGCATAAAAACGTCATCGAAGCGCTAAATTGCCTTGCTCTCTGCCATACTATCGTCCGGGACGAGAATGGTCACTACAATGCCACCTCTTCTGATGAACTAGCTCTAGTCAATTTCGCTAAATTCGGCGGGTACGAGTTTATGGGCACTTCAAAAGAAGACATCCACACTTGGTTCCTTCAAACACCGAAGGGGATGGTTGAATACAAACTCCTACGACTGTTTGAATTCAATTCCGATAAGAAAAGAATGACTGTAGTTCTTCTCAACAAGGCTACAAACGAGATTTGCCTTATCTGCAAAGGAGCTGAAGAATCGATAATGCGTTTGATAAAAAAGGACGACCCAACTCTCATTGAAAAAACTTACTCTCATGTTATCGAGTCATCAAAGCTCGGTTTCAGGACGCTTGTTTACTGCATGAAGAAGCTCACCGAATCAGAGTATAATGAATGGAATAAAAAATACCAGGCAGCGGAACTGCTCACAGGCGAGGAGAAAAAAACTGCTCTCTTTACGCTGGAGACCGAGCTTGAAACTAACTCCTCGGTGATAGGAGCGACTATTATCGAAGATAAACTCCAAGACGAGGTAAAGGAAACACTTGAGTTCCTGAGAAGCGCAGGAATTAAGGTCTGGATGATCACTGGTGACAACATTGAGACAGCAATGAACATTTCAAGGTCCTGCGGACTCGTTGGTCATGATGTCCAATTCGAGCGATTTGATGAGACGGATAAACTTGCGCTTATCACTCATGTGAATAGATACATAAAGACGTTCGAGAGCAACCAATTGAATAAGTTAGCCGTTATTATGTCAGGAGCGGCCTTGGAATATATTCACGACCCAGACATCCCTCAAAACGACCTGTTTAGGAAGTTTGCTCAGGCGCAAGCTGTTGTGTACTGCAGAGTGTCACCTAAACAAAAAGGAGAAATTATCGTTCATTACAGAAAAGCTAAACCGACCGCTGTCACATTAGGCATCGGAGACGGTGTGAACGACGTTGCGATGCTTGTAACAGCTCACGTTGGAGTCGGAATCAAAGGATTCGAGTCGCAAGCAGCGAGAGTCGCTGAATTTGCGATCGGAGAATTCCGCTTCCTTAAGAACCTCATGTGTGTCCACGGGCGAGAAGCTTACAGAAGAAACTCTACTCTTCTAAGCTACGTTATTTACAGAAATATGATCATTTGCGGTCCTGTTATCTACTATGGATTCTTAAGCACCTTCAGCGGAACTCCGATGTACGACGCCGTAATGATCAGCTTGTACCAGCTGGTATATGCAACACTACCTGTCACAGTTTACGCTATATGGGACAGAGAATTTTGTGACGCAAGCTTCCTGAACGAGCAAAGTCTCTACAAAACCGGAAGAGACAATACCTTGTACAACATCAAGGAATTCTCTCTGTGGCTCATTAACCCTCTCATCCAGGGTGTTTGGAATTTCTATTTAATCGTATATGGCTTGGACAGTAGCTTTGTGACCTCAGATGGTCACACCAACACGTTCTGGGTTACGGCGCAGGCGAGTTTCTGGATGGTTGTTATTGTTTGTAACATCAAGGAAGCCGTAGTGGCGTTTAGCATCAACTTCCTGTTCATCTTGAGCATGCTCTTCGGTATTGTATTTTTCATCGCGTACTTCGCGTATTTGAGCTCGTACACCGATTACGATCTCTACTATTGTTTCGAATTCATGTTCTCAACGCCGAATTTCTATTGGGCGACATTTTTGATCTTCGTAATGAGCATTTTTGCTGATGTCGCGTGCCGAAACATGAGATACCTGTCAATGCCAAACTACGTTGAGCTGAGAAAAAAGGACAAACAGCTCAGGAAGGAAAAAAAGAATTGCTAAGTATCAGCTTCTAATCTATATTGAAAATCCGATAATTACATGTTTTCTCATTTCATCTCGGTAGTTATTTCGAGTGAAAAGTAAAAACATTTCATGCTTTCTCAAACTTCGTGAATTTGAAAAACTTAATGTATATATTGCCGAGCTCTTAAGGTAATAATTCAATTTCAATATTTTGCCTGCAAAACGAACAAGCGACACATCAGTATCATCATAAGGATTTCTTTTGAAATGGTCAAACTCTACTGTAATCTAATGAAATACGTGGATTTTGGGTTATTCGGGTAATCATTTTTAGAAAAATCCTCAACAAGGATCAGAACAGAGCATAGTATATATATATTCTCTATCTATCAATACGAACTGAAGCTGGTATAAGCATATTTATGCTTCCTTTTGGGTATAGATGCTATCGTTGGGTTCTAAAATACAGATCCAATTTCAAGAGTTAACATAATAGGGGTTAATTATAAGGCTATAGTTCCACACCAGCTTCTTTCTTTCCAATCTTGCTTTGCTCTGCTTATGTTCCTATGTTTCGCTTATTGCTTGGTCGATGAACCAGCTGCTGTTCCTGGTCGTTTCTTACCGTCAGTCTTCTCTTCTTCCTCTATAAAGTGATTCATTTTAGACAACGCTCATAAAATCCATAATTACTAGGTCCTTTGCCAATTGTTCCAGTAGTCTTCACACCTAAAATTCATAAAATTGTCGCCCTAAACTCGATTGAATATGGGTTACCTCCGGTACGAGCGCCAGCAACACCTCCTTTAGCGCCTGCTCCAGCGGGCTGTTGCGCCTTTAATTGTTCGATAATTCTATTTAAGTTCTGGATTGCATGCTTAAGAGTGACAATCTCGAGCTCTTTCTTCTTCTCGGACTCTTCAAGCTGCTGAATGCGTTCTTCATATGGCTTAATCTTGTTGAGGAAAAAAGTTTCAAGCTCTTCCATGGAGTAAATGCTGCTCTTTTTGAAGTACTAACTTATTTTTTGAAATTATTGAAATTAATTCTATAGACAGCTAAAATAATTTATTCGAAACACGTTTTGATTATATCTTTTGTTAATGACTCATTCTCTCTCCTTGCTGTGAAAAAAGATATTTGCTTTTACTGCCATATAGATATAGAAATATTTCCAATATCTAGATAGATATCTCTCAAATATCAAAGAAATAAACCTTGATACTCATTAATAGACGAGTATTGAAAGTTCACAGCATTTTGTTAGCAGAAAAGTATTTCATTTCAATATTAACTCCTAAAACTTCCTGATGACAAACTCCTTCGACTGACTAAGGCCCTTTTTCACCTTTCTATCCCATGGTTTGCCAGCAAACTTATCAAATGCTGAGCCTAACCGGTAGGTTCCTGGGCCTGGGCTTACGATTTTAGTGTTTGTAAAATCGCTTCTTTTCCCGAATCCAAATCCAATACCTTTGAATCTCTCATTTTTAGTTGCAGGCGAATCGATGTTGTATTTGTTACAAGCAGGCGTGTCCATATTGACCATCTCAGAGAACATCTTCCCTTTTAGTCTGAACCCAACCTTGGTTTTCCCGCTTGGGTCTCGGTTGATCTCGTACTGTCCTGGACCTGGAAGCTCAGCAGCAACTGCAGGGAGGAGCTGAGTGTATCCAGGAAGATGGACTTTCTCATAGGCTTTGTAGCTAGCTCTAAACGTAAACTTCTTGTCTTTCAGCATATCGACGCTTGATTTGAGGCTGTATTTGCCTGGAGATGGGAAGTCTCTGACAGAATTGAGCTTCAAGTCTGCCATTTGGACTTTTCTGCCGAAGCCGAGGGTTGTTGTTCTCGCTGATCGGCATGAAGGCAATTCAATTGACCCAAGGTGAGGATGTTGTGGTGTACTATGGAATCTCTCGGCTTTTGGGAACACAAATGACATAACTGATTGCTGTAAAGTTGCTGCACTGTGGTAATCCGACATCATGCCGAAGCCGTTGCTGGAAAACAGAGCAGATCTTCTGAGAGGAGCGTCGTCTTGCCAGGAGGAGTAGTACGAGGCCGCCATCTTCTTCCTACCAGAGGATCTCATCATATCCTGATTAGGACTGTCAGCAGTCTCAGGCTCATAGGCTTGGGTCTTTGGCTTTTGAGGAGTCAGCATTGTTTTCCCTGATAGAGGCTCAGGCTCATACCTTTGGGAAACTTTCTTGGCGTCCTCGTTTTTGTTCTCAAATAGCCCAGAATACGTGAGAGTCTCTATAGGTCTTTGGTATTGAACGGGCTGCTCTTGATTGGTCTCTGTTTCTTCGTTTGTCTCGGTTGGTTTGTGGAATTGGCTCTTTGTTCCTTGAAAAGCTGATGTTTTGAGCTTTTCAGCATCATCTTCACCTTGTTGCTCAGGATTACCGTCTTGGACAGGCGCCTGATCGAGCTGTTTATCCTCATTAGGCAACGCTCCGTCTTCTTTCTCTGCGTTTTCGTTGATATTATTTTCACCGCTTTCTACTTCCTTCTCATCGGACTTGATTTGAGGGTCAGCTAAAGCTTCAGCATTTTCTTGCTGAGAGTGATTGACCTGCTTGTCGTCTGCGCTTTCCATTAATTTTTATATCTCGTGAATTAATTCCAATAAAAGCAATAAAAGATGCCAGGCTATTAGTAGTTTCAAATAAATAGATTGAATAAAGTTAGGATAAAACTCTCACTATAATCCCAAGCTTTAAATATTTTACGAAGAAATGTCTTTTGCTATTCGATTTTTCCTTTGCTGCAAAAGCACATCTGATGACAGCAAGGACCCAGCTGTCAAAAAGTCTGACCTAACTCCTGCAGACAAGTCTAGCAAGCCAGAAGAATCCAAAAACGAGAACGATTTAGCTCAGAATCGTTTGACTATTCAAGCGGATCAGCCGTATAAGGAGCTATCTTTTAGCGATTTGAATGCAATCAACCCACAAAATTGTATAATCATTGATCAGGAGAAGAGAGAACCGCTATCGCCGTCATCAAAAAAATATTCGCAAGAGAAGGAATCGAATCTCAACTTGACCTTCACATCAGAAACGAAAGAGCGCAACCGCACAAGCACAATGGCAACAAATAACGAAACTAGCTCAAACACTTTCAGCGTTTCTGATCCATCGAAAGCCAAGCTTGACGAAACGAACTCGAAACAACTAAAAGGCGGGATGGTTTTGAAAAAGATTGTAAGAAGAGAAAAGGAGCCTGGATTACAGGAAAATTCATCAACGCTACATAGCGGGCACAAAAATACACGAGAGGTTCTCAATTCTACGCCTGTGATGAGATCTGCGACGCTAAAGATTTAAAGAAAAGTTGATATAAGCTAAAATATTAGAGTTCGAAATTGCGATGTGTTCATGAGTTATTTTATATAAAAAACTTTTGTATATAATCATTTTTATCATTTTTTAAAATTTTTTCTTTTTTCTAATCGAAAAAAGTTGTGAAGTTCGCTGTGTTCCGTGATTGAATTAAATATTTATTAAAGTAGCTTAACCTTAATAAAAGGGTTCAATCCCCTTTAATGCAAAGATTCCTTCCTATCAATAGCAAACTTGTTCATATATTAGAACTTTGGAATAGATCCTCCTGCTGCTGTGCTATACATCCACGAACTCAGTGATTAAATGATTTAATTGAGAAATAACAGGAAAGAAGGGTGCTATTAAATTGGCTTTCTTCCTTTGATCAGGCATCGGATGAAGCACAGCTTTTTGACTGGAAATCATTTGCTACCGGTTGTTGGTTATGGAGACCGACATAAATAGCCTTTACTTTTCCTAAGTTTGTAAATTACTATACTGTGAAAAAGGAAAATTCTAACTCACTTATATCGATGGAGAAATTGAATATCGGAAAAATTAGACTGTGGATACAACAACCTAAGGTCTCCTTCAGGAAATATTGAAGGAGATATATTACTTGAAATTCTACTAAGGTGGACTAATTCTATTTTCACGAGATATCAAAAGAGCATTTCTTTTGGGATGAATTTACACAAATAAATCTGGTTTTTTTTTTTGACTTTATTAATGTGCCTGCTTTTTCATCTCAACCGATAAAGGTTGTCTCTTGAGCCTACATATGAATTAGCAATCTTTGTTCAGTTTTTTTTTTGGTTTTTTTTCTTTTTCGAAATTCACCTTCCCTTAGGCCTTGTGATTTGGATTGACCCATTGCTATAACATTGGATAAAATTTTTTTCCCTCTTTGAATGCTCCGAAATTTTCATCGTTTGCTAGATTTGAATCCTCATATACCGGTAATCAGTAAAACACTCCATCTGACAATCTTTTCACCGCAAATGAACCATGATTCTATTTTACTGACAATAGTTTACGGTCTAGAAGCCTTTTAAAACTGACAAAACTCAAATCAAATCTGTTCCTTCTACCCGAGCTCGTCTGTTCCTAAGAACTAAGAATCGTAACAAGAAGCGATAGGATTTGAACTGGAAAATTCTTGATCTAATCCAGTAACTCTAAATAAAATTTTTCCAAGGAATTTGTTGATAGCTTTTCAATAAACAAGGGTTAATTCAAAAAGTTCGATTTGAGTTCATATTGGATTGGGAAATATGGAGAATAAATACGGATGTCCTCACTACAGCAGGAAATGCGAGATCTTAGCTCCTTGCTGTAACATGTGGCACGGCTGTAGACACTGCCACAACGACCTATATAAAGGACCAAAAGGTCCTGGCTGTACAGTCGAGCAGCTTTCACGATCCGATGTCAAAAAGATCAGATGCTTGCTCTGTAAAGAAGAACAACCGCCCTCTGCAGAATGCATCAATTGTGGTGTAACTTTCGCAAAATATTATTGCGAAAAATGTATTTTTTACGATGATTCAGATTCAAAAGAGATCTTTCACTGTGATGACTGCGGAATGTGCCGGATTGGGAAGAAGGAAGAGAACCAACACTGTTTCACGTGCGGACTTTGCATCAGTAAAAGTTCTATAAATAAACACAAATGTTTGGGAATAAGAGGCCAAAAGTGTCCGATTTGTATGGAGTCTTTGTTTGAATCTATCAAACCATATGTACAATTAAGCCGCTGCAGCCATTGGATCCATGTGGAATGCTTTGAAAATTATTGCCATACTTCCGAAATGAATAGATGCCCGGTCTGTGGAACAAGCATAATTAAGATGGAGAAGGAAGATATTGAAGTGGTGGACAAGATTATTGAAGAAAACAAGGCTGCTATGCCGGCAGAGCTTAAGGATAAGAAGGTTAGCATTCTTTGCTTGGACTGTTTAAACAAGTGCGAAGAAGTAGAATTCAATTGGATAGCGTTGAAGTGCACGAACTGTGGGTCGTATAATACGAAACAATAATTTATCTGATATAATTTTTTTTTAAAGAGAAACTCGATTAAGCTGATTTGATTTCGCGAGCCTTTTCGACTTGAGTTTCCTTATTTATTAACTTGAAATTACTGCATGATTGAGAAGTTGAGGTGTATAAATGGTTTAATCGCATTAAACTGAAAATAAAACTAAACTGTTTCAAAAGGGGACATAAAATTTAATACAGCGATGGACGCGAAGAAGGTCACAGACGAGAATCTGGTAGACTCAACTGTTGTTGGAACCATAAGAAACCTTAGGAAGAAGCAGTAACTATGTGCTTGCTCATTGAAAAAGCTAATGAATTAACTCTAGTGGAACAGACGTCCCAAAATTGAACCACTCTTCCAGCTTAGAAGACGAGTCGAATGGGCAACGTCGGACGGAAGGTAATATCCCAATGTTTGAAGCAATACCTAACAGTCTATTCAGCGGAAACACCCGAGTCCATAATCGCTGGGTTGAGTGCCAGTGACTCCAAGCCCAAAGGCTTGACGATGGAGGAAAAATTCCTGGAGTCACCTCAAGAAGTCAAGCGGCCAGCCAAACAAAAAGTCACCATGCCAGCGAGACTCTACGAGAAGGGGGTAAAGGAAGACCGAAAGAAGAGGAGAGAGGAAGCGAAGAAAAAGAAAAATGAATTCAGCTTTTTTGATAAGAAAAATAAAGATCTCATCATGAGTATACCTCATCCCTTTGCTTCTTCCAAACCCTGATCTTTCTGCAGCTTTTCTACAGCAAATATTGACGAAGAGCAAGATTATCAAAGAATATCTTGAAGAAAATAATGCTACAACGAGCGCTGTCGAAAAACAAGTTTTAAAGGACAATCACGTGTTTTTATGTATTCCTTGCTGATCTATCTGGATGATGCTGAGCGTTGTTTTAGATTTTACCGGCATGTTCGAGACGATGTATAAAGCAGAAGAAATAACAAATGATCTGAAAAATCTCCCCAAGTCAGTGCATACAAAGTTTGAAAAATGTTTGCTGGAGAAGATTCAAACGAAGAAATGGCATGAGGTAACCGTGCAAGCAACAAAGGGTAATTTTTCGAGTTGGTTTTGGGTGTTGACGCTTTGTGGCTAGAAAAATATAAAGATATTGAAGACTGTTTTGAAGCAATGAAGAATGAGCTGCTGTTCAAATTAAATAATATCACCTTTGAATAAGCAGAGGAAGGTGGTGTTATAAATTTTATTGGAAAGAAGATGAAATTAGACGTCATCATCAAAATAATGTTTTTAGCAATGAAACGAATGAATTTGGTATGAATATATATTTAAAGCGTTGCTCAAATGCTTGTCGTACCAATTATATATATGAAATTGCCGTTTTCACAAGAGATTGGTCAATTTTCAGTGATTCATTCAATGCAATGCAAGGCTTTAATTTTCGGGTTTGAGATAGCAAGAATTGATTAATTCATAGAGGAAAAAGACTCTCATGAGATTCGGCTCTATATATTCTAGAGGCTCATGTGGTTTCCAAAGGAATTGAACCACACTCTATTTAAGTTAAGACCTCTATTTCATTCATTGTTGCTGCACTTATTGCATGTAAAGCAAACAATAATTAGAGTTCGCAACCAGTCCTCAAGCAAGAAAAACTTACATTATCCTCTCTTACTTCAGATGTGATGAGCGAATTTCTTGTTGTATCACTTGCTTTTCAGTTGTTTTGTTTAAAATCGATTAATTTTCTCTTGAAAGTTTTTTTGTGAGCGCTTAGTTACACAATATAGTACCAAAACACAAATTTCAAATCCTTCGTATTTCGAGTATTGAAAAATCGTTAAATAAAAGATAAACTCAACAGTCGAAAGTTAAAACCGAGTTTTAGCAATGTATGCCTCACGGTTCGAGATCGAGCAAAAAGTACACATGGTCGGAGAGATAGAACGACTAAATTTGGTTAACTACGAGCTGAAGCGGCAAAATGAAATGATGCAAGCAGAACTTGCGCAATTGAAGAAATATTCACCTGAACAGGTCCCAGACCTCTTAAGAAGAATATCTCAGCTCGAAAACGAATTGCGCATCCGTGAAGTAGAGTCCCGAAGTAGAGACAGAACCTCAAGCCCACGAAATCGTCGCAATCCTGATTCTCCAAACAGAACAAGAGCTCTTCAGATGGAACTCGAAGCTCTCAGGAAAGAGAACGAAGGAATGAAAATTGTCAAAGACATTGTCGAAGACCTTAATCGCAAGAACGACACGCTTAATCTCGAAATTCAGGATAAGGAGCGTGAGATAGACCATTTGGCGGCAGAAAACGAGCGGTTAAAGAGTAAAACAGCTCATCTTCAGGATGAGATTGCTCATGTAAGAGCCCGATCGAGCGGAGAGTCTGCGGAAAACCGAGAAAGAGCGAATTTCATGGATAAAATGAATAAAAAGCTTCATGATCTCAATGTCGAAAATCAGCAACTGAAGAAGGCGCTGGTCGAACAAGAGAAAATAATTGAGGAAAACAATCGCCAAGCCATGAAAGAGCGCGAGACCGTCAGACAAGACCTGAAAATGAGTATGTCTGCCCAGAAGAGAGAGCATGAGATTGAAATAAGCCATCTAAAGAACCAACTAAGAGATTTCGATAATCTCAGAGAAGAGGTTAGAGAGAAAGAAAGGGCCCTCTCTCTCGCAAACTCGAAACGAAGAGACCTCGAAGAGGAAGTTGCTCGGCTTCAAGATCAGTTAGCGAGGAAAGAGAATGTCCAAAATGAGGTGATGAGCAGCTTGAACAATAAAACAGGGGAGTTGGAGCGACTTAGGATGGAGAATTTAGATAAGGCGCGAACGATTGAGCAGCTGGAAAACAAATTGAATCTGATGGAAGCGAATCATATGCAGCGCTTGGACGCCGTGAACAATCACTGGGAAACACGACTAAAATCGACCTTGGAAAGAGAACTTGGAGAGCAGTTTGAGCAGTTTATGCACGAAAAGAAGCAACTCGAGTTTGATAAAAACCGGCTTGAACAAGAAAAAAATAACCTGGCCGCTGAAAATAGTAGATTAGATTCGAATCTCAACCGGTTAGAGTATGAAATCAAGAATCTCAGTGACAAGCTCATTGACTATGAGAACAAAATCACGCTACTGAGTCTCGAAATACAGAGACTAAACGGACTTCTTGAGAAAAAAGAAGGAGTTATCCTCGACTTGGAGACGAAGCAAAAGCTCGCAATTGATGGCTTCCAAGCTAATTCGAAAGAATGGGAGTATATCAATCAAAGAGCTGAGGCCCAAATTGAACATTACAGGGAGAAAGCGACGCAACTTGAGGAGAAGATTTTGATTCTGCTGGAGGAGAATTACAAGCTTGGAGCCCAAAACCACCAGTTTGAAAAGGAGATTGGTGGGTTGAAGACTCAGCTCAGGACGAATGGTATAACTCCGATGAGATTCTTTGCGGATGAGGAAGATGCGAACAGCTTCAGGCAAATGAATGGGTCTCCTTATCGCAGCAATCGGGTTGGAGGCGAAGATTCTCGTAATGATAATTCCATTCTACGAGATCCAGCGAACCTCCAAGCCTTCGAAGCGAAGATCATGTCGCAAAATCTTACGATTCAGAACCTCGAAGAGAAAATTAGGCTTTTGGAAACGGAGAGAGGGCTCGCCAAAGGCGGAGGGTATTAAAGGAAGATATTTTAGGGTTAGCTGTATAGTCAATATGTGTCTCAAAATATTGTCCTTTCTCCAGATTCATATTTGATCGAATATAATATATTTTCCTTATATCAATTCATAACTTAGAAGTAGAAAAAAATTCATCAGGCGGGCTTCGTGTTGCTTATCTCATTATGATAAAACATCAAAGGAATCTTCTATGTTTAGTACTTATCACTGTTGCTCTCTCAGGAATTGGATATACGAGGAATGGGGTGAATAAATGTAATGGATTGCATTTCATTGACTGCATCACTTCAGGGGATGATGCACCGAGTGTGGTTAACGCTATTATCGAGATACCAAAAGGCGGAAGGGTGAAGTACGAGGTTGACAGACGCTATGGCATTCTGAAAGTTGATAGAGTGTTACCGGTTGATAGTACCTTCCCGATTAACTATGGGTTGATCCCTCGGACACTGGGAGAGGATGGAGATCCTTTGGACATTCTCGTATTAGCATCAGCGCCAATAAAACCGCTGTCGCGCGTCGAGTGTCGTGTGATCGGAGTTATGTTGATGGTTGATCAAGGTGATGCGGATCATAAAATACTGGCTGTGATGGATAGGGATGCGGATTATTCGAGTCTGAAGGACATCGAGGATGTTCCAATGACTTTGAAGAAGGAGATTAAAGGCTTTTTCGAGAATTATAAAAAAGCGGAAAAGAAGTATGTCTTTGTTGAGACGTTTAGAGACAAATTATTTGCTTACGATATTATTGAAGAAGCTATGGCTCGATATAAGTTCAAGCCAACTGAGGCTGAACTAATTCAACAGGCGGACAACGCTGTCTTAAAATCACGAAACTTCGGTCACAATTTCTAAGAGTGGCATAAGAATTTCAGCGGCCTTTAAGTTGATTAGCTCCTCCTACCACAATTATTAGTACGGAGACGGAATTTTTCTTGATGATAAGTTTTATACAATGTATCGTATTATCATTGGTATGCTTGTTGCCAATAGTATGAAGTGTTCAGTGTTTTCAAGGTATATGGAAAGTGCAAGTTTTATGTTTCGGTTTGTTTTCAAAGAATGCGCAATGCGAATAAAAAAATTAAGGAGAATCTGGAGGAATAGTAAAGTGTAAGTTTGAAATGTGATTGTGCCTAGAAAAAAGACTCCTCAGAGTTTATTGTGAAATACTCATCTTTGATAATTCCAAAATTTCAATTTCGATATCACTATAGTCTGCTGGAATAACATCTCATTGTTTCTGACAAATTCGAAAGCAAGGGAATGCAGGCTTTTTTTGTTGAAGAACGTACTCAAAATCGATAGTAGTGTTCTTTTTTTATAATTTTATTTCTACTATTTGATTTTTCAAAAAAAAGAAAATGTCGACTCCGTCTAGAAGAAGACTAATGAGAGACTTGAAAAAGCTTCAAGAGGATCCTCCAACTTCAGGTATTTCATCCCATCTAATAGAAGATTAATCTACGAAACTCGCAGGCGTCACTGCAGCCCCAAATGAAGACAATTTGATGTCGTGGCAAGCTGTAATTTTCGGGTAATACCTGCATTCTTTCGTGCTCTCAATTATTATCAACTCAAGTCCTGAAGATACTCCTTGGGAGGGAGGCACCTTCAAGCTTTCAATAGAATTCACTGAGGAATACCCTAACAAAGCACCTGTTGTCAAATTTGTTACGAAAATGTTCCATCCTAATAGTAATCCAGCCTACCCAGAGCCTACTTGACCTTTGCAATAGTATATAATGATGGCGCTATTTGTATCGATATTCTGCAAGGCCAATGGAGTGCGACTTATGACGTTTCAGCAATTTTAACTTCAATACAGGTATCAGAAAACTCCTCGCTTTGACTAGACTAACATTATATCATCTGTTCAGTCTCTTCTTTGTGATCCAAACCCTGATTCTCCAGCCAACAACGAAGCAGCTAAACTCTACAAAGAAGACCGAAAAGAATACATTAGAAGAGTAATTCAGCCTCGATTTCAGCCGTAACTCATGACAATCATTGATATTTAGGTGAAAGATATCGTTGAGCAAAGTTGGAAACAAGATTTATAATATGGGATTGTATACTGGATAATTGAGATATATGGACTTTTTGTGCATGAGGAAAAACCTAACACATATTTGGGCATACATATTTTAATTGATTCCTGACAAATCAGAGCACTCTCCAAATGTTTCTCTTCTAGAAAGTAGCAGTAATTGAAGCAACCTGAAATCTAGTTTTTTAGTTACACTTCTTGTTCATCAAGCTGAGCACTTCACATATTTTGCCATTAATATATATATAAATATTTTCCCGCCTTTATTTTTCTCATCTCTGATCCTTTCGCGAATATTCTCGAATTCCCCTTTCTCTGAAGTAACATATATGAACAAAACGTACACCTGCCCTCATGAATCCGATTCAATGCTTCATAAATGAATTAAATCAATTCATATTGTGTCAAGCAAACCCTCCATGTTAAAATTTTCGAAATTATAATAAACTAATCAAAAAGTCAATAGAGATCGAAATCCGCGCAACAAATCTTTCATATTTCCATGAATCCTGACAACTCAATTGATGAAGAACACAAAGCAGAGATCTATCCTCCTCCTCATAAAAAAGTCAAAATAAATCAAACAGAAAGCGTTCAAGCATCAAACACACCTGCAGAAATCCTTCTTAAAAAAGAATTGAAAGAAGATGTGCTTAAACGGTTCCAGACCATCGACTCGAACCTCACCAGCCAACCAGAATCTCAACCAAAGAAAACTTATGAAAAAGTCCGAGCTCAACTGGAGTTCTACCTCGGAGACACCAACCTGCGCAAGGATAAATATCTTCGAGATCTTATAAGCAAAAACAGGAAAGGCTATATCAACCTCAAAGATTTCTTAAAATTCAATAAGATAAAGTCTCTCTTGGAGCATCTACCCCCTGACGCTAGAGCAAAAGAATTGCTTACGGCAGTGCAAAGTTCGCATTTACTCAAAACGAACAAAGCTAACACAATGGTCAGGCGCAAAGTGGCATTTAATCCCAATCTGACTCCGGAAGAACAAGCTAAGGTTGATGCCAAAACAGTTTATATCGAGAATTTTCCAGAAAATGTGACGCATGAGAAGATCGCCTCGATTTTTTCGCGAGTGGGAAAAGTTGTTCACGTCAGTTTACCTCGCTACGAGGAGAGCCGAGCGTTCAAGGGCTTTGGATTCGTAGAATTTGAGGTAAATGATCAAGACTTAGATTGCAATTGGCTAATCTATATATATATCTTACTTAGAATGAGAAACAAGCGGATGCTGCAGTAAGCAACTTTAATAACTGCTTACCGAAAGAGTTTTTGGAAGGATTCGAGAAGACTAATCAGCCGCTGTTGACGGTAATGATGAAGACGAAATGGCTCGTGTTGAAGGAGGAGTTCAAAAAGATTAAGAGCGAGTTGATGCAGCAGATAGGTGGTTCCGACACGCAATCGAGCGTCAAAGGCAGCAATAACGATCAGTCATTTATCGAAAAAGATTTCGAGATTGAAATGGGGTGTCTAGCTAAAATACTCAATTTGCCTGACGAAGCTGAGAGGAAAGCAATTCAAGCGCTCGTGAAGAATTATGAGAATCCTGAATACGTTGATTATAAAAAAGGAGCAGATTGCGCTATTGTAAGGTTTGCGAACCCTGAAGCCTGCAGCACTTTCATTAAAAAAATGCAGGAAAAACCCTTGTATTTTGAATCTTATAAGGTAGGCAATTATCAAACTAACAATTTGAGTAACATGAACGAATTAGTTACAAGTTGAGAAGCTGGGTGGAAAGGAAGAGCAAGCTTACTTGGAGAAGATCAAAAAGCAGAGAAACAATATGAGAAGGCATTTTTTCGAAGCAAAGAAGAAGAAAAAAGAAACCCTTTACGGCAATCTATAGGCAAGAGACTCTTAGATTTTCTTTTTGTTGTTGCATAATTCTTTTTTATTTGATAAATTTCAAACCACCATCAACGGAGGCGGCCTTACGTGTGTAAGATAAGATAAAATTTCTTTGATTATTTTTCTGTGTGACGATGAAATGACAGCTGCTTAATTGTATATATATTGACGCTTAGTTGACGCGAAATATATAGCCTAAAAACTTATTGTTTTATTCCCAGGCTCCTGCAAACCAATTATCAAGCATTTTCAATGCAGAGACAGGCTGATCCCCTGGAACCATATGGCCTGCTTTATAGACTTGCGCATATGTAAATTGCTCGTATGTTCTGTAAGTTCCTGCGATAGTTCCGTTATTCAGAGTCCAAGAGGCTTTTGGTGAACTTTTGAATTTCGTAATGTTGGCCCAGTTGAGACTATTGACCCATCTCAATTGTCCGATAGTATTGCAGATGATATCGTCTGCGCCAGTGTAGATAAGCACCTTGACCGAAGGATCTGTGTTCAAGACGTAAGTGATGTTAATGGAATAGTCTTGAGGAATGTCAGCAGAGTAGAGATCTCCCACGCTGTCACTGCAGTCATAGAAAGTGACGTTAGGATCGATATTCAACGCCAATCTTGTTGCAGGGTCTGCCAGATAGACATCCATTGGCTCTGGGCCGTCTCCAGAAGGATAGTTTCTGAAGTTGTCCATGTCAATACCCATCGTGTAGGTCTCTAACTGACCTTGAGGGTCATTCATGTAGTTGTTCGCGTTAACCCAATCTCTGTTTTTCATATACAGAATGGATTGAAGCTCGGATGCTCTCATAGTGTTTCTTTGGTTTGGATCAATCAATCCAGCAGCATACGCGAATTCATCCCAGACTAATTGGTATTGTGGAGCGACGAGACCGTCTCCAATGGCAATACCAGTGACGTTGATATTATTGACTTTTTTGTTCTGAACGAGTCTTGCGATCAAACCTGGAATGTAATGCCCAGCATAGCTTTCACCAGTGATGTAGAATGGCTTGCCTCGCAGTTCAGGGTAGACATTGAAGAACTGGATAAGGAAATTCTCGAGGTAGACACTAGAGGCAACTGTGTTATCCTGAGTCTCTCCGTCTCCGCCAAACGAAAAGCCAGTGCCAATTGGCTGATCAACGAACAACAAATGGTTATTCGTGACCCAGCTGTAAGGATTCACTGATAACTGAGTGGTGTTTGAAGTAGTGTTGTATTGGATGTTCATTGGGCCCAACTCCATAAGGTTGCCGAGCCAGCCTGAGCAGCCAGGACCGCCTTGAAGCCATAGCACAAGAGGATTAGAGGAGTTTAAAGTTGAGTCCTGAGCGGTGGCATTGTTGCCGCCAGCGGAATAGAGAGTATAGAAAAGACTTGAGTTGGTGGTTGTGTTAACCTTGATGTAGCCAGTGAAATATTGACCGTAGAAGGGGATTCCAGCGGCCGTAGTGTTGACTTGGAATCTTTCTTGGTAGTTGAATTTGAGATTTTCTTTAGGTGACCCTCGATTGTTGTTTTTCAATCGGTTTATATTGAGGCTTGCTTGGATTGAAACCAAGAGGGTGGCAATGCAGAGCAAGGACAATAAAGTTTTGACTGATCGCATTTTTTAAAAATTGGATATTGTGAAATAAGGTTCAAGTTCAGACTATTAAGGAATTTATCAATGATTCATGAAGTAAGTAATATAGGGAGGTTTTGACTAATCCAAGGAGAAAAAAGAGAAAAAGAAATGCAACTTAGATAAGCGGACCTCTGCAAGGAGATAGGGTGAATTAGGGCTCTCTATTAATTTTTCGAAACGAGATCGAAGGCTATCGATATCAGTACATCATCGAAGGTAGGAGGAGTTGGTTGAGCTCTGATATGACTGAAAGGTTGATAATGTAGTGTTTTGCATGATGAGAAAAGCTTTAGATCGGTCGTCGAAGGAAATTTTTTCTGGAAAATATGCATTAGCCTGGAGAAGGAAATTCATGGCTGAAAACTTGTCCTACTTCGAGATTATTCAGCTCTTGGGATAAGGCTGCTAGGATTCAACAATCTAATCGAAAAATGTTCATTTTAAGAATACCGCAACGAAAATCAGATTCTTTTAACTAGTGTGAATAAATAAATCTCAGTGCAAAAATTTGAGTTCTGATACTGAATCCGTTATATAGAAAAATCTTTTCCACTTAGCTCGCTGCCAGCATTAACTCAACGAATTCTTCTGAATTAGCATGAAGAAGTCATAAAATAGCCGTGCTGGTGGATGAACAGTTAACTATCCTTTGAAAACTAATGTCTTTAAACTAAATGAACCCCTCATTTTACGTCCTAAAAACCCTTGAACTCGTATCTTTCGGATTTATAATTCCTGGCCTCAAATAGAGCTTTATTAAAAATTAGATAAATCCAAAAAAGTTAAATGATTTCCTCAACTCTCAAGAGTCTTACGAAAACTGTATCCAAGAACTTCAAGCCTTATGGGCTGGCGTTCACTCCAAAGTTCCAATTTAGTGTAACTCTCCAGAAGCATCATTCTTAATCTCACCCTCACATTCCAGTTCAGAGAAGAAAGAGATACATTCGGTCCTATCAAAGTCCCTGCTGACAAGTACTGGGGAGCTCAGACTCAAAGATCTATCCAGAACTTCGACATCGCCAGAGACACCGATATCATGCCTCGCCCTCTCGTCAAGGCTCTCGGTATTTTGAAGAAAGCTGCAGCAAAAGTCAGCGAACCTCTCTCGATATTCTCGTTGGATTAATACATTATATTTAGGTTAACGTGCATTACGGCCTTAAGCAAAACATCGCCGATGCCATCGCTCAGGCTGCTGAGGAGGTCATCCAAGGAAAATTAAACGACAACTTCCCTCTCGTCGTTTGGCAAACAGGTTCTGGCACTCAGACCAACATGAACGCAAACGAAGTCATTGCTAACAGAGCCATTGAAATCCTCGGAGGAAAGATCGGAGAGAAATTGGTTCATCCTAACGATCATGTTAACATGGGCCAATCCTCCAATGATACCTTCCCAACAGTTATGCACATCGCTGCTGTTCTTGAGACCCACGAGAGACTTCTCCCAGGTCTTGAAGCTCTTGCTGAAGCCCTCGAGAAAAAAGCAGAAGAATTCAAGGACATTATCAAGATTGGCAGAACCCATACCCAAGACGCCACCCCAATCACTTTGGGCCAAGAATTCAGCGGATACGCCACTCAAATCAGAAACGCCATTAAGAGAGTTAATCAAAAACTCCCACAGATCAGTGAACTCGCTCAAGGAGGTACTGCAGTCGGTACTGGATTGAACCAATATATCGTAATTTTCCATTGGATACTAGCAGCATGGACTAATTAATTAATGTAGGGATTTGCTGAAGAAATCGCTGAAGAGATCTCCAAGCAAACCGGATATAAATTCACCACTGCTCCAAACAAATTCGAGGCTCTTGCCGCTAATGACGCCCTCGTTGAGTTCAGCGGTACCTTAAATACTATTGCCGCTGCTGTTATGAAGGTATTCCCGCTGACTTAATTTCATGTTTTAACAACCTGTCAACATAATAGATTGCCAACGATATCAGATTCCTCGGTTCAGGACCAAGAAGTGGTCTTGGTGAGCTCTTGCTCCCTGAAAACGAGCCAGGCTCCTCCATCATGCCTGGAAAGGTCAACCCTACTCAATGCGAATCTCTTACCATGATCGCTTGCCAAGTAATTTATTGTTATTCTTAGGACCGCCCCTCATGGTGCTAATGAAATCTAGGTTATGGGTAATCACGTTGCCATCACAGTCGGAGGCTCAAACGGTCATTTCGAATTGAACGTTTTCAGACCAATGATCGCTAAGAACGTTTTACACAGCATCAGACTCCTCGGAGATGGTTGCCAGTCCTTCGTCAAGTAGATCTTTCTTCTGGAAGAAAAGAATTATAAAACCCAAAATTTTATAGGAACTGCGTTGTTGGTATTGAACCAAACAGACCAAAGATCAAGCAACTGCTTGAGCAATCTTTGATGCTTGTTACTGCTTTGAACCCACATATTGGATACGACAAGGCTGCCCATATTGCCAAGAACGCTCACAAGAAAGGCATCACTTTGAAGGAATCAGCTCTTGAACTCAAGTACTTGACTGAAGAGCAATTCAACCAATGGGTTCGTCCTGAAGATATGATTGGCCCTAAGCCAAAGAAATAAATTTTCTTTAAGTTAGTTAACTAAGTTGCTTTGAGAAAATTTAGTCCTTAAGAATACATACAGGTATGAAAAGAAGATTTAGTCAGCGGGCTTTTAAAACTCAGAGATTATCTATCTAATGATTCTTGTTATTCTCAAAGGACATCACTGTTTATCCAACTTATCAAAAATAATGAAGGAATTTTAGTAATTATTTTCTGGCTTAGCTTGATTAGAAGATTCAAAAAATGCTTTGGACCGCTGAGAAACTTATATGTATTTGAGGTTATCAAACCTGACCAAAACTGAATTCAGAATTGAAGAAATTTTTTATTGAATTTTTGAAGATTGATGAGATGTATGATTTAATTTGATTTTGAAAAAAAATTAATAAAATTTAAATTTATTCTTTCAAAAAATTTTGGGAAAATAAGAAAATAGATATGGTATGAGGTTTCTGAGAATCACCCATATAACTATTCGATGACTTTCTTTTCAAATCAACATTTTTCATTCCAACTATGATAATAGGTAAGCGAATGCTTGTGTAAAGTGTAGTCTTATTGACTTGTAATTCTTGGGTAATTAAGTTCACACTGTTGATGATTTAAAATGGTACAAATAATATATCTAGGCTACAATAAAACAATGAAATTTCCTTGATTCTAACTCTGAATGAAATTAACTGTTGCCAATTAATTTAAAAATGGATGTCACTTATTTTCCTATTTCAAGGCCGTTAGCAAACTTTTCGTAAAGCTCTCCTCTTAAATTTAGTATCTCAAACTATAAAACATTTCTATATGTAAATATTTCATCATGATAAGGCTCGATATACTACGCGGTGCTAAATTTTACTTATTGCTTCTAAATCAAATGAAATGTTCTCTCCAAATATTAAAGCAAATTGTTAACAATTGATATAGGATATATTAAGTTGGTGATAGTATCCCAGTTGTGTACGAATTCCAAACTCTTTCTTCGCACTTGGTTAATGATTTTACTTCAGAAAACAGACAACAAATGGGTCTAAATTCGTTATCTAAGCACTTGTAATCAACTCAACAATAATTCAATTAATTGTGATGATTCACTTAACAGCAAATTGACCATGAACTAATGAATTATGAGTGCTTGCTTCTCAATCACAATAATTACCCATAATGAACTCATACAGTCAAAAAGTTCAACGAAACTGCGATGAATCTGAATATTCTAACACAGTAAAAATTCAACAACAATCATGAAAAAATTTACAGTTATTATTACAAATACTTGGCTCATCCAAAAGAACCTTTTCTATCTTCATAACTATCATTATTTTCGAGCTTGCATCTATCATCTCATCAAGCTTGAGGCGTGTTCACGAAGAATCTCGCGATGACCCTCAAGGTTATTTCTGAATTTAATATCTTGGGATTTCCTCCATAAAATCGCTCAAAGCATCGATACCTCCCAGAAGATTGAGTCCATGAATCCCTTTCTTCGCCAGATAATTCGCAGCATACGCACTTCTGACTCCATGATGACATAAACAAACAATAGACTTATCTTTCGGGAAGACGCTCTCGTCATACTTGCCTTCTAATAGTGTCCTCAAAGGAATATTCCTCTTTGGCAATTCGACCTCATCATTAATCTTTTTCGGAAGGTCAGCGATTTCGATTTCAAAATCTTCTCTCACATCAAGCACTACAAACGGAATTGCTTCCTCTTTTTCAATCTTTTCAAGTTCTGCTACAAATTGTTCCGCAGTCAGAGCGCTATCTTTCGCGAATTTCCAAGTGCTCATCGACGCATCCATCCTTTGAAAAATGGTTTTTGCTTTTAAAAATTTGAGGGCTTTATTCAGTAGCATCATCAATAAAATTTCGACTAAATGCTATTATAGAAAATCAAAACCAAATCAATCTTCATAAATTTACATAACGATGAAAGATGCAACTTTAGTATGAATGAATCATTTTACTGGTATCCTTTTATAAAAATCGGTTTCTTTCCGGAAATCTATTTATTTTTGATGTTTTCGAAAAATATTCTTAAAAATTAGGATATAACACAAGATTCTGATAGCATCGAAACAAATAATTCAGATATCAAGGTGCGAATGGTCTAATATAATGGACTAATAATTCAATACGAATCACCAAGTCAACAAATTTTTTCACAATCAAGACTTAGTCATCATCATCTCCCATATCAGTAATATTACAAATTCTATGGAAGGTCTTCGCGAAATAATCTTTTTGGAAACACATTTTACCTCTGCCTCTTTCAGTAATCAGACCAATGTATTTCATTTCCATTACGTACAAATAAAACAACATATCCGGATTTTCTTTCGCTCGCCTGTCAACCTCGCTGTCCTTCAGTTTATTTATTTGCTGCTTGAACGAGAGAAGACATTGATCGATATCTATCCCAACATTATATTCTTGCAGAGACTCAATGAAGAGACTGAAGCCAGGTCTTTGCGCTAATTCTTTACTGCCACTATTCAGGAACGTGACGATCTGTCCTAAGAAATCCGGACTTGCAGATGCTCTCACACTTTCAACTCCATAGTAAAATATGCTAGGGAACTCTTCCTGAAGATCATCAAATGAAGAAGTTATGCCTTTTGCAAAGAGCACACGAAGATTGTCGTTTATTGATGTGAAAATGGTTTTTATACTCGCTCCTTCCTTGTGTTGCTTCTGATATGCCTCGCTTTGTTCCATAATCGCCTGGAGTCTCTTATCTACTTTAGAAGCCGGTTTGCTTTGGATGATCTTATCAAGGGATTGCTTTGATAGATTAATAAGATTTTTTCCATAAGCTTGGAGCTCTTGGTCCATGGTAGTTTCCAGGATGATATTTCCAAGTTTTTCAGCTAATTTCAAGGCGTCGTCTGCCGTAAGGCATTCTTTCATCTTCTGCGCTGGCAAGGCGTAAAACTCTTCTTTGCTAATGAACAAATTTAGGCATTTCTCGTTCGAGTCCTCTACGGTTTTGAAAAGAAAGTTCTCAATTGCATAGAAAATATTCACTGCCTTGCTGATCTTAATTCTCTTTTCTCCATATGCCTCAAGGAGTTCATTCTCGTTCATAATACGTATCAGCACTTCCAATATTCTCTTATCACAATGACAAAGGAAATCTTGAGTTATTATCGCAAGTCTTGACTTGAAGTCTTGGAAGGAAAGTTCATAATACTCATACAATCCAAGCAGATGTCTCACGATTGCTTTTGAGAAAATAGGGAAGAATTTATAATTACGGAGGAGGTCGACAAGCATTTTTGAAATTAATGAGCTTGGACTGCTAAGCTTGACTTTAGCGTACTCGATTTCAGTGTCCAAATTTGGCTCAGCTGTGCATAAGGAAGGGAGGATGATAGTAACTCGGCAGTCTCGTAGCGTTGAAAGAAGTAGATCTTCCTCGAGGTATTTAGTGAGATTCAGCAGGATGCCGCTGTCTTCTTGGAGGTAGTAGTCAAACAATAAAATTACATGTTGGATCGGTTTGTCTCTTTCGTTGTCTATGGATTCTTTAATGTGATTGAGGATCAGCTTTAATGATTTGTTCTTCTCATCGGTGAAGCGTATTCCGATGGCATTGAAGTTGGTAGCTAGTTTGTCAAGCATTTCGTCGATATTCAGAGTTTTTAGACTGAATTGAAGGGAATCTTCGATCATTATCATGGAGATTGGGAGCTCTGAGCCTTGAAACTTGGCCATGCATTTGGTGATTTTCTCCAGAAGCAGGCCGCCAAAGTACTTCAGATTCTCATCGAGAGATATGCTAAGCTCGTTGATCACAATCTGCGCAACTTCAGGACCTTTTTGAGAGTATGAGATTGGAGCGGACTCGTTTCTTGAGGGTTTCGTTTTTGACAATCGCCTGAGTTTTGAAGTTTTTTTGGACTGTACCTTAGGTTTTTCGGTCTTTTGGATAGGCAGGATGATCTCTATAGGATCAGTGACTTCATCTCGCTCTAACTCTATCTTCTCTTCTTCCATTTCATCCTCGATGTCCATATCAGGTGAGCGACTCCGATTCATTGATTTGGGATATCTTTTTTGCGGGAAATTTTTTAAATTATATTTTAGTACACGAAAAAGGCTGCCAAATAACATTTGAAATGTTTTTTTTTAAAAAAATTATACCCGGAAATTCCAAGTATATGAATCTGCTGGCAGCTTCACGCAAGTGTTATCTGCAGACTCAAGTTCTCTCTCCTCATAGTAGGGATAAAACATGAAAAATATCTGGAAATATTGTCATTGGACTTAATGCTCCAGATATGTGATGTTGGAACTCCTCTCGAATTCCTTGTATATGATGACAAACTCACCCATATAAAATTTATTTCACAAGAAGTGGAATATTATTAACTATTCACATAAAAATTGATGGTCAGGACAAGACTAGATCTAAATCCAATAATCTTTGAACCTGCCGGCGAACTTATTCAATAATATAGCGAAGCTCATGCAATATTTAGACCTCACAAATTCTTTTTCAAGAATCTAAGAGGAGCATTTTCTCTTCAGCATCACCACATTCAACAATCACAAATTTTCAAGCATTTATTGAGTTACAACAACCCTGCGCGAGTCAATCAATCATAATTCCTTTTTAATTCATAAGCTATCTGATGAGTCAGAGATCATTTTATTTTAGTGATTTTGAGATTTCTCCTTTACACAAATATAGACATTTAAAAAACCATTAATTATATAAAATACGTCTCTTTTGTTTTGTTTTACAGGCAAGGAAGGCTAGCGAGAGGTTTACTGCACATAATGGAGAAGAAAAAGTTTTCCGGGTTCTTATCTTCATGTCAGACGAAGATAACTTCCTATTTATTAAATTTTTGTTTTATTTATTTTGGAAGAACTTTCAAACCAAAGGCTCTTCCAACTTTCTGTGTGTTCACATCTTTGTTTAAGGGGTTTTTAAAGAATATAGTGTTACCGTGAGATTTCAGCTGACGGACGGTTAGCAGAGTAATGCAATTCATTTGTTGTTAGAGACTTGAAAAATCTCCTCCAATAAATTTTTATTTTTGAATGCTTGAAGTTCAGGATGGGAGTTCAGCACCTTGTTCTCAACCGCTTGGATTGAGCTCCAGGCATTTTGCATTACTACTTTCTCAAGACATTGCTTGTAGCTGGTCAAGTAGTCATCGATATTGCTAAATTCTTTCAAAATCTGATCGATTTTGGTTGTAGTGTGCCCAAGATTCCTGTCAAATCTCAATCTGTCGTAGAGGTAGAATGGAGATTGCTCTGGGTGTGAGATGAACTTGTAAATCGGACTAGTTAATAAGGGTGAGTATGGGAATAGAAGAGTCTATATCTTTACTTTGGATCGAAACAGAGATTTATTCCAGTTGTCTTAGGATCGAATTCTTTTCCGTAGAATCGAACGCAATCCAAGAAATTCCTGGCAATGCCTGGCTGCTTAGAGGTTCTCAGATAGGCTACGAGCATTACGACCAGGCAATAAGAGCTGATGCCGCCTAGAAATGGAGATATAGTCAACTAACAGAGTTATGAATCTTACCTTGGAATCTATTAAGCAGATCCTTTTCGGAGAGTAATTGCTTAATGATCAGTGTGAGACTGTAGAGAGGTTCGTGGTACTCGAGCATTTTCGATACGAAATCTGTGGAGAGGACGCCGATGTGCCCGAGGAACCCGTCTTCGATCGAAATATCGATTCGAATTTGAATGCTCTCGTCTTTTTGGTACTCTTTCAAGTTCATGTCATACCATTGCTTGTCGGTTATTCCGTCGACCAGCTCCTGAAGAGCTGGGTCTTTGGTATATTCTCCGGTGGAAATGTCGATGGAGGGATTCACTTCCTAAATATGAGTTTAGCATACTTTGTTCTGAAACCAGATGTGCATACTATTTTGAGGACAGGAAGACTGGCTGTGCTTATCAATTTCGGGTCTTTGACCCATCCGAATTCCTTGAGTTTATCGTAAATTGTTTGTAACAGTGATAGCAAATGCTCTCGATCTCTAGCGAAGACTCCGGAAACTGCAATATCGATGTCGCTGAAATTAAGAGCGAGACCTGTGACGCATGAACCATATGGCTTGATGGAAATACCGCGTCCTTCGGCTGTAATATCAAAAAATTGTTAGAAACTTGGGAGAGAAAAAAAATAGTTTACCTGATAAGGCGTTCGAAATGATGAATTGCAATCTATTGAAGGTGACTCTTCTGAAATCCTCCAGTACATTCGATTCATTAATGAGCTTTTTGATATAGTTGTTAATATCCTTTTCAACCCTTTCTTCATAAATGTGATTCACAACTTTGGTAAAAGCAGCTTTCTTCTGCGTGTCTTCATTAGCTACATTTAGCTTCAGTGGTGGAGCGCTAGGGTTAAGCCGTAAAGGCTTCTTCTTTGTTTCGGTTTTAGGTGGCGCTGACTTAGTAGTAGTCTCGTTGGATCCTTGGGAAGTTTTTTCTGGCTGATGAGTCTGGGATTTAGTCGGCAAGAGCTCTTTCAATGTCTCCTGCACACTGTTGCCTTCAACTCCTGCTTTCTTTTCGGAAACTACAACTTGTTTCTCCTTCGAGCTTGGTTCGGACTTGGCAATCGTTGTTTTCTCCTTAGGATCAGGCGTTCTGACGACATTTTGCTGGGTGCTTCTGGAGAGCGTCTGAGAAGGCTTAGGCTTCTTTTCTTCGTATTGATACTTGCTATAGTACGTTTTCTCTGCTTTACTAGTACTAGGCGTCGTTTTTTCCGGAACTGGCTGCGACTTCTTCTTTTTGCCTTTGACTTCAGTGAACCCAGCCAAGTCGCTATCTGTTAGCTGAGTGTAAGCTTTCAAATGAGAGAGCTGCTGACTCTGTTGCGGTCGGTAAATATAACTCGAGTTGTTGAGACTTGACGGGCCCGATCTGTCTTGTACCATGGAGGTATTGTTGCTGCTCTTGTAATTTTTAGGAACCAACCTGAACCGTTCCTTTTTATCAGACTTCTTTTCTTCTTGCTTTGATGTTGAAGTTTCGCTATTTTTAATTGTTTCACGAGGTGAAGGTGTCTTTTTCTCTTCATCTCGCACTTTCGAATCGGTAGCTGCTTGTGTAGTGACCGCTGAGTACTCTGAAACAGACTTTTCTTCCGTGTCGCTCTCGTCGTTAGGTGTTCCGCTTCTGCTCATTAAAGAGGAAAGTTTATCCTTGTGTTGACCGGCCTCGCCAGCGACTCCTAGCAGCGTTCTTACTGAGGTTCCATCAGTAGTGGTATCCCACATGTTTTCGCAAGTGCTCTCCATGATATTTTCAAACTTTTCGTGGAAGCTGAGCTCTCTGAGGATCTTAGTATCAATCAGATATGACATAAAATCAGTCTGGTTTGGCTCGTCTAAATTTTGGCCCTTTTTGAGGCGATCCTTTTTCATTTTTTTCTTTAGCTTCTTTTTCTTGTTCCTGGAAACCTTTTTATTCAATTCATCAAAAATTGAAAGGTCGAACGTATGGTTTGAGTCTCCCGCTGCTGAAGCATTCGCTCTTAGCTCTATCTCAGATTCATTTGGCTCTAACTCTTTCTTTGATTCAGATTCCTGACCGATGACAGTTTCTTTGTTATGGGCGATTTCAGCTATGGTCACGCTTCCTGCAATCTGTGCTTTTTTCTTTTTCTTTTTGTTCTTCTTGGAACCAGTTGCTGTGCTCTGCTCAGCTGTTTCAGAGTTGGCTACTGTGCTAGTATTCACTGATTGTGGTTGTTGTTGCTGTTTCTCTTCCACTGCTTCGGAGGAAACATTGAAGCCGGAAATAGCTTTTTCGATAAGAAGTTTTGCCATTTGTTGCGTGTAAATCTCGATTTCGTCAGCAGCCTTTACTACTGCGGGTTCAGTGCTGTCGCCGCAATCGAGGCTAAATGGCTGCCCTGTGCTTCCTTGAGGTAGGTCGATCCCAGCTGCAAACGGAGCTAAAAATACAATTTGCTTTGAGATTCGATGACGAGGAGTTTATACTTGTCAATTGACTGCTGGCTGCAGAAGTTTTTGTCGATTTGCTTTTCTTTTTCTTGTTTTTCTTCTTCTTAGCTGGCTTCGATTTATCCTCGTCGAAGAACACACTCTGGAAGCTCTTGTCGTTTTGACTCAGTGATTCAAACATCTTATTCGCATAGCAATCTCTCAGCTTCTCTGAAACTCTTCGCGCAACGATATTGGTCGTACTGCCTATTTATAGCATTTATACTAATATTACACTGTACTATGTGCTGGAGAGACATACCGAATCTAGAGAAAGGCGTTTCAAGTAGGTTCTCAATGAATCTGGTTTCATCTTTTTCGTGGATAGTCTCCATGAATTTTTCGAGGATGTTTTCTCCGGTGACCAAAGTTTTCTCGTTCTCACTGCAGAAATGCTTGTAGAACAGATACAAGTAATATTTCCTATCTTTCAGCGTTTCTGAAGCCAAAAGTTTCTGCTTTTCCTGCTGGAACGCCTTGAGGCTCGAAAATATCTTGTGCACGGTGATATATAACTAATTCATTCAAAATCGTATTAATGATCCCTCCGCCATGAGCTTAGGATACCTTCTTTCGCTTGGGGCTTTTAGTGAATTTCCAGAAATCTGTCAGTTTTCTCTTGTACTCAAGATCTGAGAAAATATTCTTCAGCTTCGATGGATTTTTCTTGAACTCAAAATATCTTTTTTTTTTGGTTACACAATATCAATAAAGCAGCAGAAAGAATCGGTTATTACCTAAAGATGATGGTCCTTTCGAATTGGCTGACCACCCAGCTGCCGAATCTTTCAAAAGAGTTTGCGGTAAACCAGATCGGATTGCACCATGCTGGATTTTTTGTCGGATTATCGAATTGTTTCCTGCGGGAAAAATTGAATGGACGCTCTTTTAGTATTTCTTACTCATTGATGTTGGTAAATGCTTGCTCATTTGAAATCGTGTCAAAGATCTGAATGACTCTATCCGCCTTCTCTAGGAGTCTCTCATGGATAGCAAGAGTATCGAAATAGTTCTCTCCGTCCAGAATTCTCAGAGAATTTATTAGCTCCTATTTAAAACGTCTCTGATTAGCAAACATAATCTTGTCGAGCAGGATTCAGACCTCTTCAGCTGCTTGTATTTCAGCGAGCTTTTCTTTCTTGCTGCCGATACTGCAATTTCCATTTGACTTTCTCACGTAGCAATATTTCTCCAGACCATTAAATTCAAATAGTTCTTTCGCGCTATGCGTTTGAAAATTTTCAATTATCATCTTTCGAGAAAAAAGCTTACTCAGTATAAGCTTGAGGGCGCACTGCGGTGGATTTTCTGTACAGGCTCGCTCTAATTTGAATGAATATTAGCATTGATGAGGTCGAGGAGGGACTCACAGATGCTGAGGGCCATTCTCATTGAACATGCAGAAAGTAGTGTCTTTCTGCGCTTGCCAGTGGGTAAACATGTGTGAGTAAAGCACATTCAGCCAAGAGGCATTCTCTATCCGACAGACTTGGTAGCGCTGATCCAACGGCAAATTTTTGAACCTTCGAATAAAGTAATTTGAATAATGCCTAAATGGATTTCAGCAAATTTACCAATTTATGATCTCTTGCTTGAGTGTTGTAGGGCCGTCTTTGCCGGTCTTGCTGTCAGCGAGACTGATTTCCTTGCCTTTTTTCTTCTTTTTCGTACTGGCGGCGCTTTGGGAATTCAGAGGCAGTAAACTTAGGTTTTGGGTGGGCAGACTCGTAGAGAGACCTGCTGAGCTTGGATATCCTCCTATCAGGGGATTCCTAATCTTTGTATCTTGGTCTTGAAACGTCAGCTCCAAGGAACCGGGTCCTGAGAAAGACACCATATTGGGATTTCGAGAATTGATTGAATGACTAAATTTTTATGGAAATAAATAATCTAATCAAAATACTTGAGCAAGTCCTCGGAATCTGAGTTTGATTCTTTGTTGATCTCGAGGCCTAAAAGGTTATAAATTAGTATTAGCCCCCTCTATCGATGATTGCCACCCTATTATGTTAGGTCTCTGTATGGACTTAAGAATTAGAGTCCAAAAATAGGAAGAAATCGAATTTAGAATGTCCATTGAGTGAATTAGCTAATCATCATCATTAAATCTCTGAATTCTAGCCATTAGTACCATTTTATCGGTGGCAAGTGATAGAGAACTACAAATGGGTAGGGGTTTTGATTGGACATTTTTTGATTTCTTAAATAAAACTTAATACCCGATTTTCAATTGTCTCAGTTAAAAATTTATTTCAAAAATGAAGCACTCTCGTCAAGAAGGTTCATTGTTCTTTATTCCACCTCCTCTATTTTCATGATTCTCATCAGTTTCTTGTGAGGATGAAAGTGAAGGGGCCCATCGAGCCAAATTAAATGAGAAAAATAATGTTTTAGTCTGTGAAAACTACGGGTATTCTGAAAAAAGCGTTCGTAAAATTTGAGGAACTATATTTCAATTCAACTCTTCGGGTTACCAAAATTAGTGTCTTTCTAACGAAAACGATTGATAATTCACGATTGATTAATATAAACACATCTAAATGTGCAAGCCCCCACTTTTTGACGCAAAACTAAAGAAGCTTGCCAAAAGCTGTGCTTCAATAAATAAAAAATATGGATGATTTCCTCAGAGTACTATGGCCCAAATTAAGCCTTAATCGTGGGTGTAGTCGTTTTAAGGACGGCTATTTTTGACATATTATTGCTCGAATTCAACGAGCTAAGAGTCTTATCTGCCTTGGGACTCCCAATATAGGCCTTCTCAAACGAATCAACCCATTCATACCAATCTTGACTCTCATTATCCTCTTTCCCTCCCACTGGAAACATCGGCTTTAATTTTAAACTTTTGCTGATTCGATTAGCGTTTTGCTGTTTTTGTTGTTCGGCCTTCGGCCTTGTATACTTCTGGATCGTTTCTTCCTCTTTCTTGATAATATTGCAAAGGTACTTGTTCTTAGCAAAATTTTCCTTGTATTTCTTGAGTTTTTTCGGCCGATTGGCGCCATATATGCTCCGAATTACATCGTGTTTAATCTGATAGAGGTTATCCTGAAACGGATTGGGCATATTCCCTCTTAGTGTTATAGCTCTAACGAAATCTATTGACCCAGGAGCAATTTGCGATAATAGGAGTTCCTGTTCGCTCATTTTTTTGCTAGGAAGTGGGTAAGCTCCTTGCTTACTTGTGATTCCAGTGAAGCTGGTCATCTCCGATGGAGCGAAAAGCATGTGTGAGGGAGGGTGCAGCATTGAGGATAAAGAAAGCGTGTCGAACCCTACCCGGTCAGTGTACCCTTTTTCTCGATGCTCGGGAGTGTCTTTGATCTTACTTGGGTTCCTTTTGAAAGATAAGAGGTTAGACTTCGCAGTTTCTTGTGTAGTAGATTGATCAGAAGTCGGAGTGACGGATGTGATGATCTTTGGTAAGGTGATTTTGGGAAGAGATTGAAGCCGATGGGAATTCGGAGGGGTATCTCCATCAGGGTCAATGCTGCTGGCCTGATAGACTTTCGGATGAGGGTTGTCCAAGTCTAGGTTAGGGTGAAATTAATGGAATGAAGATGCGATTTTATTTGTTACCTTCGTGAGAAGGAACTTCAGAAATTCTTGTGGCAGATGCAAGTTTTATATTAATACCCTGCGATTTTAGGTCACTGGTTCCTAAGGACAGATCCTTTTTCTTATGGTGACCTTTTTGTCGTGATTTAAAGTCACTCATTTTTATTACGCTTAGTGCTTTTTGGAGAATTTAAGTCGTGTATTTAGGAGGAATAAAATAAGTGGTTGTGTCAGATTTGAGAGAAATATGTTACTTGTCAAGAATGTGAAAAAGGAGATCGAAAAATAGAGAAATTAAAATTGCGAGATTACTATCAGGAAGAGTGACCTCATATAATTACTGTAGCCATTTTAATAGACATTGTTCAAATAATTGATGCTCTTCTTCTCCCTGAATTTCATTTAACAAATTGCGAAGTGATTTTCTCTCTCTTGAACCATTTAGATTTTATTCTGCTGCTCGAGGCAGCTTTTGCGACTCTTTTCTCATACTGATTAAGCGCACATGCTCACATTGAAATAGCATCTTAGCACTCAGCTCTTAGTATATAAGCTTGGAAAATTGCAAATAATCATGTTTTTTTAGCCATGTTTCACTGAATCGAATAAGTTTGCTGCAACCTAATTTTTTCGATTAACTCTTCAAATTTTCATGATAAGTCCATCATATTTCCTGGAAAGGTTTATTGCCAATCAACTGATTTCATGTAGGGCATGATGAAAAAACCAGCCCTCAGACAAGGAGTCTGGCTCTTTCAACAAAAACTCAATTTTTCTGAACGACTTTACAAAGAGTTATCTTTTTCAATACAAACGAAAATTAAGAACTATCAAGATCCTTCTCTTAATTGCAGTTACTCCAATAAATTAAAAAAACCCTCCTCAAAACCAATACTTCTCTGTCCTCTCTCTTTCATTAAACTACAGTTCTTTCATATTCCCTTCAGATACAAACTCTACATTTGACTCTTCAATTGAGATTTTCTTACACCACCCATACTCTTTGTAAAATCAGGCGGTTTATCATCTCTCAAAGTGTGATTTAATATTTATCTTTAGGAGATATGTCATTGAAAGAAAGTTTGAATTTGAGATACAACCCCAACTCTCGCTTCGAATACGTTGTCGCGAAGCACGTCCCCGATGACAACCCATTCTTCTTGGTTCCTATCGAAAGCCGCAAAAACAAAGTAAAGCCCAAGAAGAACCCTTTCAAAGAATATCCTCCTTCAGCGTATTACAATTTATATCGATCTTCTTTTACCTCCTTATCTCAAGCGACGAAGAATCACCAGAAGAAGAGATTCCTCAATCCGAGCGCCTTCAGTTTAGCGGGTTTCCAAAACGCCAAGAAAACCAATTCAACGTCGGGTTTAGAGAAGGCGAGCCAACTGTAACTGAACTCCAAGACGAAATCGCACGGTTAAGAGATGATCTCAATTTTCAAAGAGGCAACCAAGCTCGACTTCAAAACCTGGAAGCTATGAACCGCGGACTCGGTTACGAACTACAAATGCTACAAAACGAGAATGAAGATCTTCGTAATCGGATCGATGACCTCAATCGCTCTCATGGAGGGCCATCGGGCTTCCCAACTAGCGAATATAAAAGAGACGATGGTAGAAGGAAATTAGCGGATGATTATGAAAAGAAAATTGCTGAATTACAGCGAGAGCTTGATGCATATAGGTTTGGAACGGCGGAACCGGGAAGTACTCCTCAGATTCAAAATGAATTGAATGAACTGCGAGCGAAGAATAAGAATTTAGAGTACCAGCTGCAGAGAGCGCAGGCAGATGTTGCAGAGGCTGATGAGCATCGAGCGAAATTAGTGAAAGCTGAAGTGGACAATCGCAGCTTGCAAACTCAGGTTGATACTCTAAAAGGACTCCTTAAAAGCAAGACTGATGAGATCGCGCGCATTGATGCAGGTAATCTTAGTGTGGTTTGTCGATAATTAATAGCGTGAGTAGAATATAGAGGACTTCTCAACGAAAAAGTAGATGAAAACAATTTGTTTCAGAGAAAAATCGATGAATTGTCCACGATAAAGGAGTTTAGTCGAGTTCTATTCAGCGTTGAGATCGAAAGGCTGCATAATTTGATCTCGGAGAAAGTCGCGGAGAATGAAGCTCTTCATGAACATTTGGATAAACTCGAGAGATTACATGCAGAGCCTGACCAACACGATCGCGAAAAGTATGAGCCTGTGAATCTCAGTGGGTCAGTAATCGAGGGGTCTCCAAGCAAGCATCATGAGCTCGAGAGACTCAACAGGGATTTGAAATTCAAAGCTGAAGAATATGAAGCTCAGATCGAGGCTTTGAAGAAGGAGTTGAAGGCGGCGATTCAAGATAACGTTGGAAAGGACAGAGAAATCGTGCGTCTTAAAGCGATGGTAGATGCTTTGCAGAATGCTGAGCCGCAGCGGCTGACGACGAGAGAAGAAATCAGACCTTTTGTAACTGCATCACATACGGACGTGTCTGATGTCAGCAGAGCTTTACCTGATGAGGGTCTCTATGCGAAACTCATTGATTATGAAAATAAAATGGTGCTTTTCGTGATCGAGATCGAGCGATTGCAGCAAGAGAAGATCGACCTCGCTGATAGTATTGAACAGCTGAAGGAGCAAGCTGCTAGAAGAGAAAAAGATCTTAACAATCAGATTAAATCACTTAAAGACTATTATGACAGTGGGAAAAATGAAAACCTTGAAGAGCAACTCAGAGACTCAACTGCTAAATTGAATGCAGAGAAATCAGTGATAGAGTACCAATTTAACAATGTAAAGGGCAGAATTGAAGAGCTTGAAAAGAGAGAGCAAGAGCTACAGGCAGAAGTGGACAAGTATCGCAGAGAAAGCCTTGAAAAAGGTAGTGAGGCTGACGCTTGGAAAAACAAATATCAGTTCTTAGAGAGAAGGTATCAGAACGAGCTTGATGATCTTAAGGGGGATATGGATTATCGTATTAGAGAAAAAGTCGACATGGAGATAAGCGATTTGAATTTGAAATTCGCTCAGGAGAGAAGCGCCTTGGAACTGGCTGTTTCGAGGCTGAAAAACCGATTACAAGACTATGAAAACCGATTGGTGTTGTTCATTTTTGAAATCGAAAGACTGCAGAATGTGGTTGGGGAAAGAACCCATGAGAATAGCCGATTGAAAGAATTGATTGACGGGCAAGACCAGTCCCATGACGAAGCATTGGATGCTTTAAGGCGGGAGTTTGATAATATTTTGAAAAGGAGAGTGGAAAATGAATTAGATGCTCATCAAGGTGGCTGGCAAGCGGAAAAGCAGGCTTTGGAGGAGATGCTACAAGGCGAGAAATTCAGAAATGAAAACTTAGAAAGAACAATTCAGAGACAGCTTGAAGAGTTAGATAGACTTCACAGAGGTTTGAATAAAGACCTCGATTATCAATTGGATCCTCGAGACCAAGCGAGACAACAGGAAGTTTTTCATAGATTAAGGCAGGAGGTGTCTGATTACGAAATTAAGACGGTGATGTTTATGATTGAAGTCGAAAGGCTGAGCACTATCGTACAGAAGCAGAGCCATGAGCTTGAGGATATTTATAGGGATATGGTTGCCTTGGCTGAAGCTCTTGAGCAGATAGCACCGGAGGTTGCACGAGCACTCCCTGTAATAAGGAGATTGTTGGTTTGTTTTAATATAGTTACCTAAATTAGGCGTTTGAACGCGCTTTCTCACCAAGACGAGGAGATTATTATAGCCCAAGTCATGTCCAAACTGGCGAGAGACGGGCTCAAGAGCCTTCTCTCAGACCAGGCGAGAGACAGGGCATCACACAGTTGGATTTGTCGAAATTACCAGCAGGAGAAGAACGTATTACAGTGGAGGAGGTAGGGATTATTTTTTGAGATTTCAGAAGAAAAACCCTTGTTTTTACTGTTCAATCATAATTAGGGTGAAATAATGATTGGAGGACCAGGGCGAATCTTTGAAGGCGAGCAATTGCCTGGACAGAGAAGACCAGAAGTTATGGTTAGTCATGGAATTGAAGAAGGCGAGAAAGGTCATGGCAGAGAGGTATCTTTCGTCTGATTCAGCATTGTCTGAGCAATTACATTCTTTTTGGCAGGATGAAACACAAGGACCTAGTACCGTTCCTCTTCGAGGCTCTCGTGGATCTCGAGAATCTCTAAGACAGCGTTCAATGGTATTAATTGTTGGCATTGCTAATTGTCTAATTTCATACTTCCTTCGCAAATTAAAAGGACAAGTTAGCACGTGAACCATCACCGAGAACAAGGAGTGACCAGAAGCTAGCTATTCCAGTGGAAGATAGAACTCATCCTCAACCACAAAAGGTATCACTTTAATTCTGGAGAATATATTCTAACCTGGCAACAGGGAGACGAAGGTATCGTTAGAAGTTACATTCTCGACGAAGACCATGAGCATCCTGAAGGTAATTCGCATTTTATAGGCGGTATGCTCACTTCATAAATTTTTTTCAGAAGAAAAGCTCGTTCCAAAGCTCTTGAGTGATATCGCTGAACGCGAGAAAGAAATCGAAGAGCTCAAGAAACAGATTGACGAGTTACAAAATCGACACCAAACAGAAAAGGACCAGCTACGAGAAGAGCTTCAAGACGCAATAAACTCAAAAACGGTATTAAAATCCATTGAAGATTATGATTTTTCTGACACAATCCTTGATATTCAGGAAGGTGATATAAAGGCACTTATCGATAAAATCAACGAGCAGAAAAATGCGCTGGAAGACGAAAATAACCAGCTACATGAGAAAATCAGAAAATTCGAGGAAGATGCACAAAAAGCTAGTGAAATAGAACCAATGAAAGAAACCATTGAAAGCCTCAAAGACAGCTTGAAAGAAAAAGAAAACGCCATCGAAACCCTTGAAAATGATAACCAAAAGCTAGAGAACGAGAAGGAGGCTCTCAAGAATGAAATTGATAAAATTATGGACCAGCTAAAGAGTTCTGATCAACCAAACGAAAGGGAAAAGGAAATAGATCGGCTACAGAATTTGCTCGGAGAAAAAGATCAAGAATTCGATCAGCTGAAAGCCCTCAACGACCAAGCCAAGAAAGAAAGAGATGAGCTCGAGAAGGCTCTTCAGAAAGCTGAGGAAGAGGCACAAGAGGCAGCGAAGAGTCGCGAAAACGACGTGCTTATTCTCCAGAAAGAGGTTGGAGACAGAGATGAGCAAATTCAGAAATTAGCAGGCGAGAACGAGCAGCTTAAAGCAGGAAATGAAGCACTAGGCAAAAGTTTGAGTGGGGATTTGAACGCTCTCCAGGACGAGTTAGAGAAGCGAGGACAAGAAATCCAACGACTTCAAGCGGAAAACAGCAATCTAGGAAAAGACTTGGAGAGAAAAGACTCGGAAATTCAGGACCTAGCTGATAAGCAGAAAAAGTTGGAAGATCTGCTTGATCAGAAAGACCATGCAGTTGAAGAATTAGTTGGAAGCAATAATGCTTTGCAAAATGACAATGGACAAATGCATCGCGACTTGGTCGAGCTGAGTCAAGCTTTTGCAGAGAAGGAAAATGAAAGAGGGCAGTTGGCTGATGAAAATAATCGCCTCAAGGCTCGAGTGGAGGAATTGGAGGGAGAAGTAAAAGAATTATCAGAGAAGCTCGAAGGTTTGGCCAAAGAGAACGAACAAAATACTCAAGGGTTGATTAACGAGCTTAAAGACCGTGAAGACGTGATCAAAAATCTCCAGGTTAATCTAGACCAGCTTGCCGGTGAAAAAGAAGCTGAGAGACAAGCGCTGCAAGATGAGATTCAGATGAAGGATAAGATTATCGAAGATCTTCAGAAAACAGGCGATAACCTCACTCACGCTGCTGTTGAAGAGAAAGCAAAGCTAGAAAACGATAATAAAAACCTAAACCAAGAATTAAAGAACGAGAAAGCTAAGGGTGACGATCTGGCAAATAAGTTAAAGGCAGCTACACAGGAGAAAGACAAGCTGGAAAAAGCGATAAAGGATAAAGACGCTGAGTTGAAGCGACTCGCAGACAAAAATAAGACGCTCGAGCAAGATTTGAATCGTCAGAAAAAGCTTAATGAGGACGGCGCTGAAAACGCAAAGCGAGTGCGAGCAGATTTGGATAAAGCGGTATGGATATTGGTGAGATTAATTATTAAATTTTATACATTTTTTAGCGGGATGATCTTCAAAAACTGAGAAATCAGGCGGCTGAAGACAAGAAACAGTTGGCTGAAGATAGGAGACAGTTAGCGGAAGAAAAAAGGCAACTAGCTGGAGACGTCAAGCAACTAGCCGATGAGAAAAAACAGGCTGATGAACTTTCAAAGGCTTTAACGCAAGAGAAAAACCTCTACCAGTTCCGCTTCACGCTTGTTTGTGCGGAACTAGAAAGACTTACGAAACTTCAAAAACAAAAAGAAGAAGATGCCAAGCGTCTTCAAGCTGAAGCTGAGGAGCGCCGTAAGCAAGATGCAAAAAGGCTTAGAGAGCAATTAGATGCCAAAGCTAAAGAAAGAGTAATATTTTACATCAGATAAAGGCGGCTTCTGACCTCTCAACTAGGAACAAGAGAAAAAACTTACCGAGCACCTTCGTAGTCCAATAAGACCTGAGACTGAGCAGCCAACCAAGAGACCTGAGATAGATTATAAAACCCCAGACAGCAAGCTTAGATCTCCTGAGCAAGACTCAAGAAAGCCAACTGAATATGTCTCGAAATACACTCCTACCTCTTATGCTAAAAGACCTACTGTCGATTATGATGATATCATCAAGAAACTCGAGGAGCAAATCAAGGCTTTGACCCTTGAAAACAAGCAGTTGAAAGACCGCGTGAATGAACTCGAAGGGCAGCTCAAACAAGCTCAGCAAAAATCACCCACTAACATTGCAGATCTCATTGGGAATGTTCAGCAGGCAAAAGATCAGGAGCTTCTTCAGGATCTAGAGCATGCAAGAGCAGAGTTCGATATGAAGCTTGATGAAAAGGACCGAGAAATAGAAGAGTTAAAGAAGCAGCTTGGTGAGCTCCAAAAAGAGAACGATGAAAGAAAGGGTGAAAACGATTATTTAAAGGAGCAGCTGCTCGGAGTCGAACAGCACTTCACAGACCAGATAAAAGAGCTCGTTGGCACGATGGAAAAAGCTAAGGAAGAAGAAATCGTAAACTTTATCTCACTTGTGATAGGCAGTAAACTTTTTACTATCATTGACAATAGAACAAGCTTCTTGAAGACAAGCAGAAGGAAAGACTTCTTGAGCTTGAGCATTTGAAAGAAAGAATGGAAGAAGAGATTAGAGCTGCTTTGGAAAACCAGAAAGCTCAGTATGAGAAAGAAAGAGGAGATTTAGTCTTCGAGATTGAAGCCAAAGATAGAGAGCTGGATTTCCTCAAGAATCAGCTAGAGGCTGCTCGAGGCACACTAGATCCAAAGGATTTCGAGATCAGGTTTTCCGCAGAAAGAGCAGCTTTGGAAGCTCAGATTCTTCAATTGAGACAGAAGATGAATGAGCTGCAAAAAACAAACGATGAACTGGCTCGAGAGAATAATGACCTTCGAAATGAACTCAAGAGAAAAATAGCCGATGCTCAAAAATTGAAGCTCTCAAGCGACCGTGGCTTGGAGTTTGAAGATCTAAGAAAGCAACTTGATCACTATAGAAGGCTCAATAGAGTATAGAATCATAAATTTTGTGTTAATTAAAAATTGCATTAGGAATATGAAGAGAACAAAGCGAAAAGCGACGCTGAGAAAGCTCAAATTCAGACTGCACTTCAACAAAGGAATCAATTAATCCAGCAGAATAGACTCGAGGTTGAGAAGCTCTATGAGCTGTTAGAAGCGAGAAAAGAAGAAAATGAATCTCTTGCTCATGACGTAAATTACGCGACTTGCTTTTCCCTCTAATTTGATGTTAGTTGAGTGAGTCTCGACAAGAAGCAACGCGATTTATGAGAGATTTTAAGGACATTGAGAGAGAGTATGTCATATTGAAACACAAATACGAGCAATTGATCAAAGAATTGGAAGAAATGTAAAGCAAATAAGAACGCTTGAGGGTTTCATCACACTTCTCCTGATAGGATACGAATGAGAGATATGTACAGAGAACAATGGGAACAGAGCAATCAAGATCTCACCCGGAAGAACCAAGAGCTCGTCCTCAAAATCGAAGAAGTTGATTCACTTCGAATGAAATATGAGGACGCAATTAACGCCAGCGGCCTCAAGTCAATCTAAGGTATGATTATTCTCTGCTAACCTAGTCTCTAATTTAAAATTTGTTTGCATTATAGATAGAGCTGAAAAGGCCCTAGCTCTGAGGAACTTTTAAAAGGGACACTGTAATCAAGAAGAATTCGTTGTAACAAAAAGAAAAGCAAACTATCGATAACAAATTTACATTTCAGACTTATAAGATGCATAATCTTATTCTATAAAGTTTAATAATTCTCCCGAATATTTTAGGAGTGATGGGGATATTTCTCGTTATTTCTATATCTGACATTAAAAACTAGCACAAATGGAAAACAGAGATTATAGAGCTATTAGTTTAATCGCTTCGGGAATTTGTTAATCACTCATACAATAAACGCCAATCGACTGTCAAACGTAACTAAATAATCACTTGAGCATAGTAATTGTCGCGACATCACTGAGAAATAATAACTCCCAGCACTCATCGAATCAACGTCCGACATTCCATTTCGAGTATATTTGTGGTTTGTATCTACAACCTACATTTTTGTCATTGAGACGCAGCGAAATCGGATATTTTTGCAAAAAAAAAAAGAAATGTAAAGAAATTTCAAAATCAGCTACTTTTACATATATCCGAACAAAACTATTTGTACCAAAGCCTTCTTCGCATATGAATTTGTGGAGAAAATTTTTTGAACTGACCTAATTTTGGATTTCATTCCATCATCTGGGAGTCTTGAAATACCTATAATCGTAGAACAATTGTAATTCAACACTGGGTTGAAAGCGTTGGATATTCTTCCAATATTATCGCTAGTAAATACGGCATCTCATCATCGAATAATCCAAAAAAAATAATCAAGAAACGCATTTGGCTCATTTTATTTAATTTCTGCTGGCGATAGATATAAGAATTTAGCAACTTTACTGAAAAGCCTAGTCTAATATCAATCTAAGGAATTTGCTTTCCAATGCCATAGCCTAAAAATACATTCTATAGTTACACAAAAATAGGCTACTTATTAGAGATACAACATTATAAAAACACGCTACTTTTCATTAAAAATTCCAATTTACTTCCCTAAAATAATTTAGAGCATGAAGATGATAAACAATTACAATGGGACATTTGATTTCTCCTTTCATAACTTGTTTGCCTGTGCCCTTACCATACTGACTAGTCCTGAGTTTCTGTTGGTTTTGTTTATTGTGTGTTACCAAAGAATTAAATTAAAGTATTATTTATCTATAATTTTCGTCAAAGCAAAGTAGTCTGATGAATTCTAAAACTGAAATTCCTTACAGCCTGATTCTTCATCCTACGCCTCAAGAGTTCGCGGACTTTGGAGAATTCTGGGAGAGGTTGGAGCGGGATCCAAACACACATAATTACGGAATTATTAAGGTACGAATTTTTTTGTGTTTCTGCTTTTTTCTCATGTAAATCTGTAATCTAATTTCCCAGGTGGTTCCTCCAAAAAACTGGGCTCCTCGAGAGGTTCCAATAGACAAAGAAATGGATGACTTGATGGTTAATTCTCCTATTGAACAGAATGTCCTAGGACAAGCCAACCAATCAGGTAAAACATTATTTTCAATTCTGATTTCACGCTAAAACATCGTCTTCTGCCGTATTTCAGGTATCTATGAACTGCAATTAATGCAGAAAAAATCGATGACGATCAGAGACTATCGAAAGAAAGTTGAAGTCTTTGACAAATTTACAAAAGACAAAACCCCGGAGGAGGTCGAAACTCTGGTAAATAAAATTTCTCGAGGACGGCCTCAAAATTTTCAAACAAAAGTTCTGGAAAAACATCGGTTTTAGTCCACCTGTTTACGGCGCTGATATCCCAGGAGCTCTTTTCGACGATGGAATCCCATGGAATCCGAGAGAACTTAATGGAGTGCTGAGGTTCTTTTTTTGAAATTTCATAGTAACAATGACTTTAAATTCTATTAGGGAGGGCCTCAGCCAACCGATCTCAGGTGTCAACAAGCCGTATTTGTATGTAGGCTCATGGAAAACGATGTTTGGATGGCATAAAGAGGACTTGGATCTCTACAGTATAAATTTCAATCACTATGGAAAACCCAAGTGAATATCTACTTTGAATGATTCCAACTTAATAATCATAATAAAGGTTTTGGTACTGTATCCCAACAAGCGAGGGGCCAAAGCTCGAAAAATTTGTAAAGAAGTATTTCTCAGAGGCCTTCTCGAAATGCAAAGAGTACTTGAGACATAAAACAATCATGATTTCTCCTTACTTGCTGAAACAACACATCCCCGATTTGAAAATACACAAGATGATTCATCATCCCGGCGAGTTTATTGTGACTCTTGGAGGCGCGTACCATGCAGGGTTCAACTGGGGCTTTAACCTTGCAGAATCTGTTAATTTTGCCACAACCAGATGGCTTGACATTTTCCCTACGGTTGATGTAAGTTATTAATCATCTTACGCAACGACTGATCCCTCTTTCTCAGTGCTGCAAATGCATTAAAGACTCTGTCAAGATCGATAAAGACTCATTTTATAAGAGACTCGCACAAAGTAAGTGTTTTGCGTTGAGAACTTAATTAAGCAAATCAATTAGCACCACAGTATGCAGACCACCCTGCAGTGAAAAAATATATTGAAGACCACGGCATAGTGATCGAGCAGACCGAATTAGAAGCCCAGCCTAGCACTACTTCCGCGACAAAGACCCGCACTACCAGACTCCAAGTGCAAGACGAAGAAGAGAAACATTCTCCAAAAGGCAGAAGGTCCGATCGTAATGGAAACACGAAAGATGCTATGATTGAGGAAAAGGATGAGATGGTCGAGGAACAAACATCAGAACCAAAGAAGACAAGCAGAGGCAGGGTTACACGAAGCTCAGGTACTCATTGAGTGTTTTCTTGAGATATCCTCATTCATTTGCCCTATTAACAGTAGCACCTTCCAAAAAAGAGCTTCAAGCAAAAGTAGCCAAGAAAATCGTGGAGGCAGGTTCGAAGAAAAACAAGAAAAAGGCTGATTCAAGTGACGAAACTCAAGAAAACAGCGAGGAGGATAATTCTGGCGCCAAATCGACATCGAATCTTAATTCGAAATCAAAGAAAATACATAAACAAGGAATTGAAACTAGAAAAAACGGTAGTCTAAGAAGTACTCATCGAAAAGCAGATTCAGAAGAAAATACTGCAACATCAAATGGTGATAATTGTTATTTATGCTATGAGCCCAAAATCTAACGATATTTCACTTTGATCAGATGAATCAGAGGTGAAGCAGGTTACAAAGAAGAAAAACGTGCCAAAGGAAGAGATTGTTGTGTGGGCGCAATGCGATCTCTGTTCTAAATGGAGAAAAGTTTCGAATAGTACTTGAACACAATCAATGATTTTAAATTAAACTCGTTTTTCATCCAGAAAAGTTGCTAAAAAAGATCAAGGCAAAGCACAAGTATTCATGCAGCCAGAGTGGTATTTCCTGTTCAAAAGCTGAAGATGACTGGGGTGAATATGAGCCTATATAAATAATGTTTAGAAGGTTAAGAACTTTTTCGAAAAAAATTTTCGTCCGTGAGCCTTTGAAAGTCAGTGAACCATGTATATTTTTTCTTTTCTCATAAGGGCTTCAACCCTTATTTTACTTATCCACAGAAATTACAGCAAGTGTATTATCTCTACCTGTCATAGTTTATCTCAACTCTAAATACACTTAAAGCGCTCGCGCAATAAAAATCGATTTTTCTTCTGCAATTGAAGTTCATTTTTAACTTCCCAAAGAATAATAAAGACCAGACTATAAATAGGCTAATCTCAACACACTATCTAGTTACAAAAGACATGGATGTGTTTGATATCATTACTTTTACTCTCTACGTGGAGCAATTGAGCTCTGTAGTGGGGTAGTTGTATTTAGTTTCAAGATCAAATTAATTCTATGTCGGAGAGTTGTTGATGTTTTAGTTAATCTTGTCGTCGATAGTTTCCAATATTTACTCAGTAAAGTTCTATTATTTATTATAAAAACCCTCGTTTGTTCGAATATGAATATCATATTGCTAACTGGCAATGCTTGTAGTGGAAAATCATTTGTGGCAGGCCTCATCGAGGAAAAGCATGAGTATAAAATTCGAAGATTAGATTTCGACTTCACAGACCCGGATCTCGATCGACAAAAAGTGAGAATTCCAGAAAATCAATTTTCTCACTCTAGTTTAGGAGTTACTTATCGAGAGGACCAAAGCAATTGCACCGGATGTCCTGAGACTTTGGTTTGAGCCTCAAATCATCTATCCGATCTATTTCATTGAACAATTGGTCCTATTCACGTATTTTCGTTCAATCTAACACCAGTTACCTTTTTGTATCTAGGAAGAGAAACTATTGTCTGCTGGCCAATGTAAAGTCACCACAACAGCAAAGGCGCGAAAGATTCAAAAAGAAATATCCAAACCTCGATATGGACGTCATTGATGACAAGGTCAAATTCTTATAATTAATTACATTCCCTCTGAAATGATAAATAACAGCTAAATTTCGAGTTGCACAGAGACATAATCGAGAGCAGATCTGATTTTCAGATTTATAACACTGATGTCGAGCGTTTGCTCGACTTTTTCAAGAGTATTACTTCCTACTTTTCCCTTTCTTAAAAAGAAAATTTAAAAAATCAGATGAGCCCAGGATTGGCTTGCGCAAATACAGGTACATCGGTTGCTAAATCAACATTAATCCAATGTATTCCGTAAAAGACCTGATTGGGATGAATATTTCATGAAAATCGCTCATGTTGTAAGACAACGATCTAACTGTATGAAAAGGAGGTAAATAATAGAGAGAGAGGTTTATAAATTTTTATAAATTCATATGAAAAAAGTGTGGGAGCTATTGTGGTGGTCGACAATCAAATTATTTCAACGGGTTACAATGGGACACCATCGGCATTAAAAAATTGTTGTGATTTTGGATGTGCAAGATGCAACGAAAATATTTCACAGGGAAAGCATCTTGACAAGTGTCGCTGTATTCATGCAGAAGAAAACAGTCTTCTCTTCTGTGGTATCACTCGTGCCAAAGGCGGCACGGTTTACGTTACACTTTTCCCGTGTCTCTGGTGTGCCAAGATCATCGTTCAAGCCGTAAACCCAAAAAAGAAATATCATAAGTTATCTTACAATACTTTAGAAAATAGCACGAGTGGTCTATGATGAAGAGTATAACCCAGAATATTCTGGATTAGACATTTTAAGAGATGGAGGCGTTGTTGTCGAAAAATGTCCTCTGGTTGACCTTTCACATGAAATTCCAAACGTTAAGCAATTGCTTGGGTGGGAAATGGAGGAAGAGCATTCTTTCAAAATTATTAATGTGATAGGCTCTCAGATTCCAGCAATTCAGGCTTTGACGAAGAAAAAAGGAGACGAGATCTCTTCAAAAAAAGGAGAGGAGGAAGAATCAAAAGTTCAGGCTGATTCAACGACTGACAATGACTCTCAGCAGCAGGAGCTGATGGCAACAACTCTGCCAGCAAATGGTGAAGCCGTATCGACTAACAAAGTAGAAGAGAAGCCTGAAAAGAATGCTAATTCAACCATGTCAAGCAATGAGTAGAAGAATTATAAAGCTTAAATTTTTGATATGATAGGAATTTTTGTTCATACTTACGAATTTACAGCCTTATAAACAATACTGATAAACGTTCTAAAATCATCAATTTGCTAGTCATGGTCAAATTAGACCTTAAAAGAAGAAATATGATGATACTTAGTGTCTATAGCTTTTGACAACCGTTCGATTTAATGAAGAGCATCATTAATAATGAAGATCTACCTAGGCTACTCGCAGAATAGGAAGATGCTATTCAATTAGTGAATCGTAATATTTTCAATTGTGAGAAATCTCTTAATAATTATAAATGCTATTTACGAATCAAATTGATGCTATGATTATATGAACGACGGGAATAATAACTCAATAACTCGATTCAAAAAAAGTAAAGGTGAATGAAATGCAAACTTACTTATCAGTTTTTTTCTCTTTAATGTATTCTTGACTTGCTTCAAAGTAAGCATTTGGATGTGCCCCCACGTTATCGAGGACTTTCGCATTCGGATGAAGAGCTTGAAAAACTCTCTTGCAAGCAAGCTATAATGGAAATGATTAAGCCTATTGGGCAAGAAAAAGAAGGCTATACTGGGTAGTGGTGTCCATGTTTCTTATCTAATACTTCTTTGATTTGGTCTGTGTCCAGTCTAAATCTGTTTCTTAAAATCGCTTCAATTTTAGAATCGCTGTAATGTTTGTATGGACAACCGTGCTGCTCATTCACGCCTTTGAAATGAAGGATATTATTATTATATTACTAAATATTGAATGAAAAGTGTACCTGGCGGATTAAGATTGGCAATCTTAATACAGTTCCATGGCGTATAGTCAGCTTTTTTACCCTCCTTACCGTAGTTAAAGCGGATACTGTAGGCGTATTCCTTATTGAATTTCTGTTCAGGCATTCTCTTGGTAAACTCTTTCTTGAAAAATTCAAGAGAGTCTTCCAGTGAAACTCCTATTCCTTTTAAGAATAGCCCGTATTGAAGTCTGCCTGAATGTTTAAGGCCGTGCTCTTTCCTCAAATGTTGATGCAATTCTGACATACAGAGAGGGAATGACCTATAAACCCGAATCAATGATTAATAAAAAACTTCTACTCGTACCTTTCACTCAAGGCGTCAATATCGACGAGTTTTATCTTTCCTTTGGAAACCTTGACAGTATCAACGTAGCTCTTCGTTGTTGACATATTTGGAAGGTTGAGTAAGAGCGGTCGGATGTTCTCATATTGTTCTGTGATATTTGGGAAAAATTTGCAGCAAAGCTCAAGCGCGTCAGCCAATTGAGCCTTGAACGAGCTGATGAATGTATACACGGCTTCTTCTGCTGTGAGATACATGTAGCCTCCTCTCAAAAATCGTTTCCTTTTGCTCAGTTCGCCTAAAGCCATCGTGAAATGGACCTAATAAGCCATTGTTAATAATTCCTTAATGTCTGATCCGTAACTAACCTTATAAATCTGCCCGGAAGCTGAGCCTTCTAAATAGTCTCCCGCAATTTCTTTCATTTGTTCCCATTCATGAGAACTGACTGGTTCAATTTTCTTTTGTTTGCTTGAGCCTTCGGATCCAAAAATATCCTTCAACTTCATCAGCACCTCTTCCGAGGTGGCGTGTCGCATAGCTTTTTGTAGTCTTATTTTGAATAATCTAGCTTCTTGATCGATCAGCCAGCGTCTATTCTCCTCCATTCGACAATAAGCAAGTCTCAAGAGGAAATGAGATATGTTATCTCTTCGGATTTCATCGATTTCTAATTATTGTATGATGTTAGCACTCAGTAATGCATGAGAAACGTACTTCTGCTGCCTCCTAAGTTATCACCGCCGTCATATAATTTATTCTCTCGAATCAACTTAAGATAATCGTCGAATGAGTAGCCATCTTCGGATATTGATGAGTGACTATCGATAAGGTTAAGGAAGAATGGAGAGTTGGTATCTATTACTAATCTTCAATTCCTCTAAGGAGTTTTAATCTGTCACGGCAGAGTTCTTCAAATTCATCATACCAAATTTCTTCCTCTGGAAGACCGTCATAGCAGGGGATATAGTACTTAGGGATCTCCTGCTCGATTTGTATCTGTCTTGAACTTCTCATTGTGAAATACTTTTTAATTTCTCAAATTTGAAAATTCCGCTAAATAAGTGGGCCTGTCAAATTATTGGCGCCAGAAATTAGAGCGGTTTTATGAGTGTGCTCTTATAGTGCTTGGTCTACTTAAATTTTGATTTCATTTCACTTTATTGAGAAGAAAAAGTTCGAAGACTCTCGGAGAGCCAGACTTTCTTTAATTATAGCAACATATTTGTTCAGATATTATGAGTATCTATTTGACGAACTCCTATTTTGTTTGCTATTTCGGGCCGATATTGAATTCTCTCTCTCTCCAGCTCTCTCTCAATCGCCAAACAATGAGGAAATTTACACTATAGGTAAATTTCAGAAATGAAAATACTGGGATGGTGCTGGCCGAGAGAAAGTACTTTAAAGACCTCAATTTTGTGATAGAAAGAGCATCTACTCCAGTTTGTAGCCTCTGTCTCTAAACAACATCGTGACCCATAAATTTTTTTATCATATTTGAGTTTGCTCGAATGAAGCTAATTTGTTAATTGCTAAACAGTATTTTTCTCGTAGATGATTCTACAATCTTCTATGCCTCACGGCCTGCTATTTTGCAATCCTGCTCCGTTTCAAGCGGCCAACTCCAACAACCCATTACTATGTAAACTGAGTCTAGCATGGATGATCGCAAGTCGCAAGTTGAGTTTTCATCATCATCTAACAATACTAATACTCATTTGGAAGACTAGCAATAGTACTACAAAACATAAATCAGATGGCAAAGAAGTTTTAGGAGTACTTTCTTCTTGGTATAATGAAAATGTAAGTTCTATGGGTTCTATTTTTCCAATTTTTATCATTTATTTCTTTAGCTTCTGTTCTTACTGAATTGATCGAAACGTGATAGATTAATTCGATTAGAAGGAACGAATTTCAATTCCTTCAAATATTGGCTATAGTGGTAATGTGTACCCTCCTTCGTAGCATCCTTCTTCATTTAGAATAAGTACCAACATTGGCAACTAGCGAGGTACAACTTGGATGTTTGTCCAGCAATCGAACTTTTTTCCTTTCTGAGAAAATTCAAATGATCTAAAACTTTTGCAAAGATACTGTCAGTCTCGTCGCCTTTGAAAGGAATTGATTTCTTCTGGTGATCTTTATCGATGATTGCATTTACCCAAATCTTTAAGAGCAATGATATCGTCAAGCTGAAAATACTCTCATTACTTTAATTTCCAATTTTAATTTCGAATTCTTGATATGTTTGATTGGTACTGAGGAGTTCTTAATAACTGGTCTAACTTTACTCTCGAAGCCAAAATTGAGATTTCTGATACACTCAATATGCAATATCTTCTCTACCTTAAAAACGGCCTGACTGTTAGCTTCACTCTTATCGCGGCGATTCTCTTTGGACTAGAGTTTAGAATAAGTGTGTGGCCAGCCTTCTTATACCCACATGAGAAAATTTTTTTTTCTGGCTGTGGGAGTAAATCATCGTTAGGAGAGGTTTATTCCATCAGACAGAGTAGTCGTAGTAAACATCAGCTTAGAAACTATTTCCTCCAACAGTACAACATAGAGTATATAGCCAAAAGATGCTGCTACCTATGACCTATAAGCTCCCGCCACAAGCTCCACAAAAATGGTTGTAATGGAAAGCAAGATAATTTTTCGTATCTGAGACATAGCACGACTCACTCCTAACTTATGAATCAACACAGTGTGAGCTCTTTTATTCATTTCTGAGGATAAATGAACCCATGGTTTTTTAAATTTTTTTCGTTCTGCTTGCCAAGAAAAATTCTTCAAGAGAGACCGCTTTTTCCATTGAAGGTCTTTTTCTTAGAAGCAGAATAAAACTCTCATTTAATCTCAGCTCCTGGTGAACCCAAACTAAAAATAGACCTTTCCATCGATCTTTCTATTTGAACAGAACAAATGGAAATCGGGTCCTTTTAGCTAATTCTCATGTTGGAGATCATGGGATGCAATAAGCCACCTTTGTTGGATGCGAGTAGCAAAAAAAAAGAGACTTTTTTTTCAAGTCAAACTAAAATGGATGTAGTATAAATTTTAAAAAACCTCTCAACGGTTGAATAAATTTACACAGCTTGTGAACACCAAAGTTCTTTGCGTCGAATTAACAATCATATGTGCGGAATCTGGCGTTTTGGCGGCAATGTTAATCTTAACAATTCATAAAATTGGTCTAAGGTGTCGATATTTTTGGGAAAAAACCTCTCATCGAGATTTCTCTCGTCGAGTAATCACTCAATCAAGCGTGATTCAATTAAAGCTTGAGAGCGAAGGGACTCGGCTGTGACTCCTAACAGAATTTAAAACCAAATTTAGCGAACCGCTCAAAACAGTTACACGGATTACGTCAGTAGACGATTTAATCCTTCTAAGAAGTATATTAAAGAGAAGTTAGAAATTTGATTTATAATTCCAAACTTTTAAAGGAGGACCCTCCATTAATAGTATAATTCAAAACTAAGCTTGCTTGAAATCACTAAGGCTCATGAAATACGCGTCTGAGAAAGACTTCCAAGAATATGTTAAAACCCACCCCGACCGATGCTTTGTGACCTATAAACAAGACGTTTTTGATATGACGAATTTTCTAGAAGATCATCCAGGAGGAGACAAATTTATCCAAGACCAAAATGGAAAGGACATTACTCAGTTATTCCATGGTCCTGAGCCTCATTCCCACTCCAAATCAGCCTTCCGCATGATGGGACAGTACAAGATCGGTGAGCTCACCTACTATGATAGCTCCACTGATGCTGGATCCAATAGCAGTGATACCTACCCAAAAATCGATGATAACTACATATACTACAATGGATTCAAAATGGACAGAAACCAAGGCCTCATTCCACAAACTTTAGGCTTGAACAAGCAGCAATATCTCGAGTTCGTCCATCAACCACTGCATCTCGACAATGTCATGCTTTTCAAATGGAAGTTCTTTGAGTTTTTCACTCGAAACAAGTGGTGGTACATTCCTCTTGTCTGGGTTCCAATTTCATTCGCTGTGCTCGCTTTTGGCATCGTGACCAATTTCGGAAGCGAGGATACCAACCGTTTCGATAAGTACATCTACGTCGAGAGCCCAAGCTTCAATGTTCTCGGACCTCTCCTCGGATTCCTCTGGGGGATGTTCATGTGGACATTCATTGAGTACATGCTCCATAGATATCTGTTCCATATGAGTGAGACTCTTCTGAATTTCAAAGCTTTCCGGTACATCCACTTCATGGTTCACGGCATTCATCACATAATTCCAATGGATCCTGACAGACTGGTCTTCCCGCCACCGCTCGCAGCAGTCCTGGCTATTGGTATCTATCCGATGTTTGTGGCTGGGTACGGAGGAAATTTCGCGAGGGTTTCTTTTGCGGGAGGTCTCTTCATGTATATTCTGTATGATTACTTCCACTGGTGGCTTCATCATGGTAAGGGAGGATTGAATTACTTCAAAGAATTGAAGAGATATCACAATCTCCACCATTACTTTGATGAAGATGCTGGCTACGGTATCACCAGCAAGCTGTGGGATTATGTTTTCTTCACAGTGATAAAAGAAGGCAAAAAGAAAGCTGAATGAGCTAGTTGGTTAGTTAGAGAGCTGCTATGGTTATAGTTTCTGATCTTTTTGTTTTTTATGCTTCTTTAGCAGAAAAAGGTATATGCTGTTGTTAAATAGGATAATAATGGACAACAATGAGAAATTTAAAATAGTAATCGTAGCTGCCTCTTTCATTTTTTTGATTTATCTTGGCTTCCATATTGTAAATACATGAAATTATAGATAAATAAATTTAAGTCAGTCAATATCCTTATACTTGAAAAAATAAAACAAAAATTCTTCAGAAAACACCTGGATGTATGATTTGATTGACCTATAAAATTCAATCAGTCAATCACAGTGTAGAGGAGATATAAGTTCAACAAAGTATCTTAATAAAAGTATGTTAAGTTGATTGTTTGGTTGAGTAATTGCCGGAGATTTAGGCATTGCGAGCGAAATTAGCAGAAAAAACGCGTTTCTAATTTAGAAATGATTAGATCCTACCAACTTACTACTATATGATTAAACGATAATCAAGACATCTTACAAAGCCAATTTCATCATTCTCTGAAAAGCCAAAAAATAAATGTTTATAAAGATAATAAGTGAGAGAAGCACCCCCAAAAACATATCCATGATTGTTTTACATTTTCTTTCTTAATACCACGCTTTCATGCAATAATTTTGTAATGGTCCATTTGAGATACCACTCAATTAGAGTAATAATGCATTGAAAAAAATTTCACTCTAAACATTTTAATTATGCTGTACTTTTACAAAAAAAAAAATATCTCATAAAAGTAAAGCAATCTCCTCTTCACTTAATTTTTTCGGCCTATCTGTAACATCATGGCCCAGACTTCTTTCTCATTATGTGGCATTCATAGCCTTTCTCTCTGGTGGATTAGAAGATCTGAGAAAAACTGGCCGGAATGACGTACATATCCCGCAAAACAACCCACCTCGGTCGTCTTCTTCGTCTTCCTCTTCTTCAGTTTTTGGCTTTTTGATCGTCCAATTTGGAATTCCTTTCTTACTGTTCATGTTCTGCACACTATTTCTTCGAGGAGTCATCCCAGCAGGACTCATTCGATCTTGAATACTACGCCTCTCAGGAGTTTTTCCACCTCCATAAGTGCCTTTGCGAATCGGAGAGCCTCTCTCTGATCCTTTCTTGCTCACGTTAAGGGGCACAGAACTATATGATTTAATTCGCTCCTCTATCTCTTCCTCCTCTGGGATCTTGTTCCGAACGATCTCAATGACCTCTTGCTGCACGACAGTGAGTAATTCACTATCATTGAGATCGTAAGTTTCCGCTTCGTCATACTTTTTCGGATGTTCGAAGGCAGAGTTGTTAGGATCGCCAAAAGTCAATTTCAATCCAAAATTAGTTTCCTCTTCCATCACTAATCGGTTAAAGAAGCCCTTTCCCATCACCTGATCCTGAGTGTCACCTAAGGGTTCGCTTGGCCTGCCAAAATCTGATAACAATTGTTTAATTTTATTGCTACTGCTAATGTTTCTTTACTTGTAGTAGCTTCCATAGACCTCAGTCCCATTGATCGTGGAGACTTGGAATTAAAAGGAGAGAATCCTCTTTGAGAAGGAGACCCTCCAATTTTGCTAGGAGTTCGAACTTTATCGCTCATGGGGCTTCCAAAGCTTTTTATGATAGGAGGAAAAGGGCTCTTTGGTGGCCTAACCAAAAGAGTTCAGATCCGGTGACTTCAAAAGCAAATCAATACCAAAAGTCTTCTTCGTACTTAAAATCAGGTTTTCTGCCTCCATACTTCTTTTCAAGTTGTTCTGGGTCGATGAACTGTTGTAGTGTCTTGAGTTCATCAGAAGTTAGCAGATTTATCATCTTCGCGTTTCTCTCGCTGAGGACCTCTTTAGAAACATAAATAAGTAACTCAGTCATTCAAAATCGTATGTACTCTGAATCCCGAGCCATGTGAATTTAATCCCTGTTGTAACATTTAAGAAAAGCACTTTGTCGATAGTCTCTGGAAAGTTTTTCCCAATGTCTGTGAAAACTTTTATCAACAGCTTGAATCCGATTTAACCAAAGGTCAGAAGTTGTTTTTACATTTATGCTGATTTGATGTGGTCCCATGTTACAAGCGTCCAGAATTATGATCATGTTTTCCACGTATCCAGGCACAAACATATTCTTTTGGAGCTGATAATAGAGGAAACTCAGTGCATTGAAACATTCATCAACGGTTGTCTATTAAGATACATGCATATGGAATCTTCTAAATTAGAATCTATTACCCCCACATTATCGAAAGCGCCAAGATTGAGAATGATGATCGGGCGATATTGTTTATCAACGCCTCCAAGATAGATCCATCCTTTCCTCTGAAATGCTTAGAAAGTGCCCGATTCAACAAAAATACCAGGATTTTAAGGCTTTCAGGAGCCAAATAGTTTGCTGCAAAAGCGCTTTCTTGACGAGTCAGGCTCTCCAGCCGGCTGATGACACCATCCTTGCCGGAAAACTCGAAATTGCAGAAATAAATCACCCGCAGCAAGTCAGCTTGTGTCCAACTATAATCATTTAGATTATCTTTAACTTGGAGAAGGGGCTGAGCTTACTCCCGTGGAATCTTGATATCTTTCTCATCCAGAAGTTGATAAAGTTTAGCAAGTTCATTCTTTTCAAATGACGTGAATTCGGTGTTTGAGAAAATTTTTCGAAGGGCCTTTGTCCCTTTCCCTTGGTAAATGTATTCGGCTAATGAATAAAAATTAAGTCGCAGTTTCATAAACGTATCTTACGTGCGTGTTTAATTTCAAAAACACTACTTGGGGGCTTGAGGTAGTCAAAGTTCATGTCTTCTTCTGAAGTAAAGATTTAATCAATCTACGAATAAATTTTAGAAACACCAGATAGGTAGCGTTAGTTCTTGTGCAGATACTGTGCCGTTAATGCGATAAATAAAATCTCTGGATTAGGAATTAAAGCAGTAGTTGGGAAGACAAAAAGAATTTAATAAAGTCAGGAATCACGCCTTCTTATGCGTCAGAATCCTCGGTCTGACGCATTATTTTTCGGCTCATATTCAAGCGATCGCTTTTCACAGCCAAAATACAAAATGGGAGTTCAAAACAAATGAAACCATTTGTTTCAAGTTTGTTGTGTTTTTTTTTTGTGGGTTCATACATTTAAAGAAAAAAGACAGCTTTTTCTTCAATATATTGGCCTTTTTTTAAAAGAGATAGCGTCATTTTCGTCAACTATTCAGAAGATATCTTGCATCTCTCTTTAAATGATACATAAATTCATGGTTTTAGCTCTTTTCAATTATCTTTTCAGAATTGTTAGGGAGAAAACGATAAGCTGTGTGAGCACTCGCAAATATCTAAAATAACCCTAATCAGTGATTTCTATCGAGCTCACTAGTAATTGATATTAAATACTGTCTAATTTAGAGTCTATGAAAATATACTAATTATTTTCTCCATTGAGATTCCGAAACTCCCGCCGTATTTTGCAGAAAATTGAAAGCGCTTATAATATCTAAAGCAAGTGTAATGGAGTTGTATTTGACTTTTTATAGCTGTCTTAGAGTTTCTATATATTGAGAATTCGTTAGTATTTTAGATTATGTAATCCAAGTTTAATCTATTTATTTAAAAAAAAAAAGCGAAAAAGAAATTTAACGTCCCTCTTTGCTCTGAGCTCTTTCTAACTCAACTGGTACTTCTTCAATCTTTGGAGGATTGAGCATTTCGGCATTACTCTTTTTCGGAGCTAAAAGCGAATTGTTTGCTGATCCATCGCTCTTTCTAGCAGAGAAAGCTGCTTGTTGATTAGAAGGCTTTCGCAATGAGATATCTGTTGAGATATTCTCGGAGCTCACACTAAAAAAAGACCGGTAAGGCTGAAATTCACACAAAGTCTTATTACTTCTTAAACATAACAGGTTTCTTGGTTTCTTCTTCTGAATCGCTAGCTTGTCGTCCTGGTTCAATACTCTAAAGATACAAGCAGTTTTAGTTTTTCAAAGGATAATGAATCATTACCTTAGTTATAGTATTATCAAGTTTTGTCGGTCGAATGATCGCTGTCAGAGATTTGGAATTAACATGTCCAAGATTACGATGAGCATCCTGTCTCTTTTTCTTCTTCAGACCTTCATTCACAATCTTCTCGAGATTTCTCAGCTATTTTTTTAATTTTAGATATGAGCAATTCTTCCAGCCAGAAATTGTTACCTTGTTATTCAACCTCTCATTCTCTTTTCTCAGTGTATTACACTCTTCGATCAGCTTTCCGTTCTGCTTCAACACTGTTTGAATGTTCTCCTCTCTGACTTCTCTCAACTTCTTGCCTGTGTTATTGACAAGATATAGCTTTTTCGTGATCCATTTAGCTTGTCTAAGAAGCTCGTCATTCACATTAAATGCTTTTTCTGTTTTTTTGAAAGTGATGGATTAAATCTAACCATGTCAATATATAAAAATATACCTCCGGCTTGTTGAAGGATGTCAAAGATTTCCTCATCAGTCAAGTCTCTCTTCGATTGGACCTTATTACTCAGCTCATCATTCGACTTCGAGACTCGATCAAGAATATCTTTAAGAGCCCATGGCCACTTATCCCTGTTGTCTTTATCGGCTACGAGCTTCGCGATGTTGTTGTTAAGGTCGCTGATCTTATTCCTTGTGAAAAAGATATCGAAATCCACTTTCTTCAGCTCGAATTGCATCACTTTGATCGCGTTCTCCAGCTCCTTCGAAACCTCATTCTTGTCGTCATTTTTATTCGACTCTTTGACCAGCTCTTGGAAAGTCTCCTTCAAATGGCGCTCTTGTCGATCAATTTGCTGAAGGAGCTCGTGCTTGTCAGAAGAAAGTGTCTTAATCTTCTGATCTAAGAGATATCTAAAGTTCTCAAGGTTAAGCTGCTCGTCTTTCGCGGCCTTGCAAGTTTCCTCTTTGGAGAGAATGACTTCCTCTCTTTCAATGAGCTGCTCTTCCATCTTTTGTATATCCGCATTAATTCGAATATAAGCTTCTTTCAGAGCGTTATGAGTCGCGACGAGATCGTTTATTTTGAGCTGTTGCTGGGTATCCTCGCGTTTGAGTCTCTCGTTCTCTTCAGTCAGGTTTCTATTCTTCGATTTTAAGTCTCTTAAGATTTCATCTTCCTTAAGGATGTCGTCCTTGATCTCTTTGCTAAAATTCAAAGAAAATATTGTTAAATATGGATTGGCTTCTATCTAATGTGATTTACACTTTGTCGTCGATTTCCCGCTCAGCATCAGCTTCCTGCTTTTCCATTCTGTCAAGGAACAGACTTCCATACTGACGAGCATTTTCGGTCAGTTGGTTGTACTTGAACTGGACTTTCTCGCATTTTTCTTGATAGAATTGCTATTTAATCAAAGTGTTGTTCATAAACAGAGCCAGGAATAAGAAACGGTACTCTCAGCTTCAAGATTTCTTCTCTATTCTTTGCAATAAGATTTTTCAAGTTATTCTTATGGTCATCTTTTATCTTCTCGATCTGGTCCTCCAACTCTTTATTTCTGAAGTTTTCGAACTCTAAAGTAGCAAACAGCTTATAAAAATTGCCCTATCGTAATGGATTTTACCCTCATCTTTTTGGTTCGATTTGTAAGTTTGCTCTCTCTCTGCTTGGTACTTTGCTTTTTCAGCCATGTACTGCTCGTAAGCTGTCTGGTACTCAGCCGTAGATTTAGCCACGAAAGCTTCTTTTTTCTTGCTGTTCGCTGCAAGGGTTTTTTCATGCTAACCAACACAACGCTGAAACTCTGTCACAATAATTTTTTATTTACCTCTTCATTGATCGTAGCGATTCGATTTTTAAAAATAAGTTCAAGCTTTTTCCCTTCAATCTTAACCGTCTGCTGTGATTTGAGCACTTCAAACTGAAGCTTTTTAATCCTTTCGCTTTTTTCCTGATAATTCGATCAGACTTTCAATTTTTCTCAATAACCTTACTTTCAATTTCGAATATTTCTCGAGGTAAACTTCATTCGTCAAGGCTCCGAAGTCAAATCTTTCCTCGGGCTTTTTCTTTGAATCTTCGATGACTAACTTCTTGTTCTCTTCCATGTCTTCTTGCAGTGATTTTACCTAGCAATTATGAGTTAAAATTGTCATTTTGACAAACAGGCGTACTTTGAAGAGCAAGACCGTTCCATCTTCCGACCCAACGAACAAAGTATTGTGGTCAGGACTCAGCTCCATCGCACTAATGGCAGTGAGATGGGTCGTAATCTCGAAATATTCAGGGTATTTATATCTGAATACGTCGAGTCCTTCCCCTTTCATCGGCTCGATTTCAAGAGTGTTCTTCTTAATTGGCCAAAGTAATATGCGAATGCTGCCTTTGTTCGTTCCAAGGAAAATAACGCCTTTTGACTCAGATATCACGGCTGTTCTCACATCAAAATCTGGAGCCAGAAACTCGCAAACTTTTTCCTTGCAGTTCTTGGAGTAGACACAGAGATTCTTCTCTGCCGTGCAGCCAAAGAAGAGGTCGTTGGTTGTATCGTAGAGTATCTTGTTGTACATGTTATTTCTGTGCTCCCAGAATTTATTGCTTCTTTCTGAACGTTCCTCGCGGAGTTTCCAGAAGAAGACGGCACCGTTATCGTCAGTTGAGATTATTCCTGCATCGTTGTCGGTGATAACGATATCTTTGATTGGAGCGGTATGACCTTCGTCGAAAATCATGAAAGAAGTGTAGTAAATTGTGTCATAAACATGCACATTGTATCTTTCATCTAAAAATTGGATTTAAGGTTAATAAAACTTTTCAGGATAGGATGGGTCTACTGGTGACAAGGAAATGCCCTCCTTTGCTGTATTTAACTGTTCTGCATAAAGTGAGATTCGTCGTTGTGAGATGTGAAAGACTGTCGCTGAGGATCGCGAATACTTTGAAACTGGAAAGAGAGGATGGTTATTAGCTATGGTGGATGTGGTGTGTTTTGTTACCAGTTGCCAAAGGCGATTGCTATGAAATGGCCGAAGGGGTGGAGACTAACGCATAAAGGGTCTTCTTTAAATTGTTGTGCGATGAATGCGTGCTTTTCTTCTGTCTCCTGCTCGCTGTAGTTCCATATTCTGACAAACTTGTCCATTCCGCAACTCGCGAAAATCGCTCTCGTTCTGCTGGTACTAAGCGATAAAACCTTATTATCGTGGAACCCTAATTTTTTTGGTTCATACACGTTTTTGAGAATAATGAAATACCAAGCGAGTAGAAAGGCTGAGTGGGGGACACTCCAGAGTCCAACTGAAGCATATTCACCAGGTAGTATTGGAAAACATCTACAATTCATAGCATAAGTTCAACAAGGAACAGCATAGGATTCAGCATACCTTCACCGTTTGCATATGATGGCGTCGTTACCACCGTAGTCGCAGAGTCTCCGCTGTTGATGGAACAGAAGATGACTCTTTGATCTGCTCCTCCTTTCAGCTGGAAGTTCGAAGAATTCACAAAAGTGTAGTTTTTTTCTAGCAATAACAATTGATTAAACCAACCCATCACGGACTCAGAAATACCAAGTTCATACGATCCTAGAAAACCCTTTGTGCCGCCAAGAAGGAATCCTTTTTTGCTCGCTGCAATGCAAGTTAGCTCGATATTCGAAGTATCTATAGTCTTATTGTCTCCAGTGACATGAGCATCTACTTCAATTTTCCTTGCATCTAATGATCGTTCACGACTTATGGAAAGAGATTGAGACCTTGCATGTCTTTCTGATGTTTGAGATTACCTTTCATCCAAATTCACGTCGAAATAGTCGTCTTGATCAAATCCAGTTTCGGCTCTCTCATTCTCGTTAACCAGACTGATCTGCGAAGTGTCAATATTCACTAGCTTGACTGTGTCGTTATGAATGATCAAAATGCGGTTCTTTTCGAGGAGAATAATCAAGTATTTCTGACTCCCGAACGTTGTCCAACAATGGTCTTTCCCATAATAATATTATTAATCAAGAGCTTAACACAAAAGACAATACCGATAATGCGATTTTCTTTTTCCATCTTCAGCGGCAGTAAACTCTTAGCTTCCTTTAGCACCTTTTCTTGGAAAAACACTTCCCAGAGCCGGCAGTAATTAGGAGCCGTGAAGAGCACCTAAATGAGATTATTATTAGTCATAATACAAGTGGCAGTCTTGTACCTCTTTGAATTTGCTCGGATGAAGAGAAATTTTCTCAAGCGGGAATTTCACCGTGCACATAGCGAGCTGTTTCTCAGGATTGTATTTCCAGAAGAAAACATGAGATAATTGGGTTCCAGGCTGAAGCAACAATATCGCAATATACTTTTTTTACATTCCAAATTAGGGCAAATTTCGCAATGAATTATCTACCTTTTTTTCCATATTAAGACACATGTTTTGGATGTGTCCCTTCGTGTTCAGATTGATCGTCAACCATTTCTGTTTTCCAGCGAGTTCTATATCAATAACCGTGGCCTTAACAATCGCAAAGAGGTTTAAATACAAGCAGGTTCTGAGATATTTACAAATGCAGATAGCTCTTCGCCTTTGGGACTTGATTCTCCTGCTGCGATAACAATATTGCGATATTCGTCTTGAGCACCAGCCAATGCAGTGATATTTTGGAATTTGCCTTCACGATGGAAGAACTGAGTTTGTTTGCTGTTCAAATCTTTGAGAGCAAGAGAGGTTCCGACGGCGAAGAGAACATGTCCTGAAAATGATTAGAAACATGCGATTTATCACTTGCTGCTACCTTCACCGATGTTGGTTAAATTTCCATTGATTCGTTTGAAGTTGAGACCGAAGCAGGCGTCGTGTTTGATCTCCACTCCATTGACCATTTTGCCGCTTTGATACATTCGAGGAACTCCCTATTGAAATGACACACAAAGAAATTATTCGAATAAATCGCAGCATTTTGGTTAATGTTTACCTCATTGATAGCTTTAACTTGCTTTTCGATGCGGTATCTCTTTAAATCTTCGTCTTCAATGTGATTTTCTGCCATTTTTGTTTCGTATTGAAAAATATGTTACAGAAACTCTTTATCGCTTAACAGTTTTAATTATTAATCTATCACTCGCTGGCAAGAATGCTTGGATGAAGTCTCAGTTGAAATTTTGTGGAAAATTTGGGAGTTAAAATTGATTGATGCTTTTGAGTGAGTGGAAATGAGCTTTAGAGTTTTGAAGCATTTTCTCCATTACTATTTTGCACAAAAGATTTAACGCAAGGATGAAAAGCTCATCGAAATTAGTAATTTAAGTTCAAATTAGGTACACCTGAGAAGTGAAATTGTATCGTGCTATCCTCGATCTTGCAGTAACATAGATTCTAAATTCTCATACTTTGTCCTTGAGGATAACATTCTGCATGAGCTGCCCAAAAAAAATTTTGTATCTTGGAGATTTGATACTTGCTAGTTATGCGAGGCCTCGTTTCAGCCTGGCAGTGCTTATTTATCTCATATCCGATAAGAAGATTATATATATTAACTACTGCATTTAAATTAAGATTTTACCAAAAGAAATCACTGTACTGTTAAGTTCTCTATTTCAGTTTATCATCATAATTCACAGTCTGCCATTTGGAATTTGTAACTGAACAGATAGCACCGATCTTATCCTTCGAGATTCAAACTGTTAGTCCAATAAATAATGTCATATGTTAGTGTTCCGATCTTGAGTATTCACTTGCCTATAAATGAAAATATCGTGCGAAGCTCTAATCAACAGCGCCATGTTAGCAACCAGTCTCAATTTTACGATGTAATAACAATACCATGTAATAAGCTAAATACAGATTGCTAAGGACCAATTGTACTTTAGACAGATGAAACGCGTATTGCTCATCTGAGTAGTTTCATATTTACGGAATTCACTGAAATAGAGTTACACTAAACTTAAGCAATCAACTCGCATTTGTTCCTACAATATCACAAAGGATCTTAACAATCATAATGAATTTCAAAGCGATATTCAACTAGCAGAACTTCCTGGACACTCTTTAGCAACGCCAGAGCTGGCATATTTTCCGATTTCTCATTTCAAATCGGTCATTCTGTTGAGTTCGGCTTTTTGACAGGATAAGACTGCTAAAATAGCAAAAATATAAAAACACACAGCAATAAAAAATCAGGAATGGCAAAGAAGAGCAAACATTCAAAAATCTCAAAGGTCCATGCGAAATTCCAGCAAAGAAGAGCTGAAGCAGTGAAAAACCACCGTAAATCAGGTGCTTCTACAAATCCAGATCGAAGAGCGCCTCATGGAAACGATGGTTTCTACAGAACCAAAGCAACGATCAAAAGATTGAATATGTATAAGGATAAACCTGACATGTAATCGATACTCCCTCTCTATACATCTCTAAACCAAACTCACTTCATCCAGCGAAAAGATGCACGAGAGACCCACCAAGCCAGCCCGAATTGATCCTGATAGAAAATACTTCGGTAACGTTAGAACGTTAGACCAGAAGCAGCTTGAAAGAATGAGAGTCGAGCTCGCTCAGCAAACAAAGGATCCTTTCAAGATCTTGATCAAGCAAAAACAGCTTCCAATCTCCCTTATCTCAGAAGAGACCAAAGAAAACAGAATGAACTTACTCGAAGTCGAGGCGTTTGAGGTAGCCGATCCCCTTAAACACCTATTTAATACCATTTTCCTATCCTAGGACACTTTCGGTCCAAAAGCTAAGAGAAAAAGACCAAAACTAGACAATTATACCCCTGTTAACATGATCGCCAAAGTCGAAGAAAAACAAGATAACTACAAAATGGATAAGGACAGAGACTTACACAAGAGCGAGGTACCTTTGCTTTTGATTCAAGCATACTTAATCCCTCTCTAGTTAGCCGAAATCAAGGTCGGATATAGATCTAAAATTATGGAAGCTGGTCAATCGAAAAGAATCTGGGATGAGCTCTACAAAGTCCTGGACTCTTCTGACGTCGTGTGCGAAATCCTTGACGCCAGAGACCCTCTTGGAACAAGATGCTACCACGTAGAAGCGCATTTGAGGAAGAACGCGCCCCATAAGCATGTTATCCTGGTGCTGAACAAATGCGATTTGATTCCAACTTGGCTCACAGTAACTTATAAACATTACTGGACGGCTTTCTTATAAAGAACAATTTGTTTAGAGCAAATGGATGAAATATCTATCAAAGGAATACCCAACTCTTGCCTATCACGCTAGTGTGACTAATCCTTTCGGAAAGGGTGCCTTGATCCAACTCCTTAAACAAGTAAGCTTGAGCTTTCTAACTACATGAGTTTCTAACTTCTCTTTTCATAAATAGTTTGATAACTTCCACAGAGACGCGAAGAACATCTCTGTTGGTTTCGTTGGATATCCAAACGTTGGAAAAAGCTCTGTGATCAATTCGTTGAAAGGACAGCACTCTTGCAGAGCTGCGCCTGTGCCAGGAGAAACGAAAGTGTGGCAATACGTCACTTTGACAAAAAGAATTTACATGATCGATTGTCCTGGAGTCGTTTACTCCGGAGATGATCAAACTGAGGAAGATTTGGTCTTGAAAGGAGTCTTGAGAGCCGAAAGACTGGAGGATACCACCTATTATATCCCATATCTGATGCACAAAGCGAAAAAATCAGATCTTGAAAAGATCTATTCGATCGATGATTGGGACACTCCTGAAGAGTTCCTTGAGAAATTCGCTATTAAGAACGGAAAACTCCTCAAGGTACAGAAAGAAAACAAAATTATCTGTATTAATTCATGATTTTCTTATCTAGGGAGGTGAGCCTGATGTTCAAACTGCTGGCAGAATGATCCTGATGGATTGGCAGAGAGGAAAGATTCCATTTTATTCGTTACCTCCTGGAGTAAAGGATGAGAAGCCAGAAAAGCCTCAGAAAGTAGAAGACGAAAAACAAAAGGGAGAGCTCGAGGAAGAGAAGAAAGAAGACAATGCTATGGAGGAAGAAGGACAAGAAGGAACAATTCAAACTGAGAAGGAGAAGAGCGTTGAGCCTAACAAAAAAGCGCAGAGAGGAAGAGCTAAGAGTTCTGATGATAAGAAACCAAAGAAAAAAACTATCAAAGAATTGAACTCCATTCGTTTACAAAAAATTAAGCTTGGAATGTGATCTTAGTTAGATTTATGTATCTAGGCCTAGTTAGTAGAAGTGTATAGATCGTTTGAAAGTCCTTCATAAGCATTGTTGATCTTGAAAATATTACAATTCTAAAATGTTGTGATGTCGGTACGAATGCGTCTTAAGGCTGTACATGGAGTTTCCATGTTCTCAGCTATTGAAAAGCAAAACCCCAAAAAAATGGTTAATATCCCGTCCCAAACATTTAAGTTGTTATTTAGTATCGTTAGTTCAGAGCAACCTACATTGATTCACAGTGGTCGTTGCATATTTCTGGAAAATTTATGAAAAAAAATAGCATTTTGCAATAGACAAAAAAAAAAGAAGAGAGAACTAAACAAAAAGATTGAATAAATAATCGATTACATAAATGAAATTGAATGTGTTTATTGGTCAGTGCTGCGATCTATTGAAAGAGAAAAGCTTCTCAATCCTCTTATCTTTGGGAAGCTACGCCCTTGACGGACTTGATCATTTTGTCCTTCTTTTTGGTTCAACTGGTCTGTTGATGCCTGCGATTGCCTTGGGAATACATCTGTTGAGATCTGTGATTGTCTCGTATCATATTCTGACGCTTGATGTTGGCTGCTGATAACCTCCTTAACAGAAATTTTTTCAGCCAATGGAGTCGCTAGGTCTGTCTGTTGTCGCTGCGGCGCACTTATTATTTGAAAGATCACTTCTAATTTCTTTTTGTCTTCTTGCTCCTTCTTCAATTTTTCTTTCAGTACCTGAAGCTCTTTTTCTAGAATGTGAGTTAGTTCAATCTTCAAACAATCACAAATTTACCTAAAGTTTCGATATCCGAGGACTCTTCTACGCTTGGTTTCTCACAAAACACTGAGTTGGTCGTCGTGCAATTAGTTGTGATGTCTGTGTTAAGTTGCTCCGAAATTCCGGACACATTCAATGTGAATCTCTTTGGTTTAAACTGAGGAAAAAAATTAGTTTATAAGTCGACTACAAGAGAGAGAGTTACTGCCTGTGCGAGGATTAGCTTGTCAAGTCTTTGACTCAGCTCCTGCAACCTCTGGTTTTCTATTGTATTTTCTTTTTTCAGGTCAAGAAGCAACTGTTGGTTCGCTTCTGTTTTTTCAAGCAGTTTACTGGCCACAAGTTTTAGCTTCTCAACCATGTACTCATGTTCGATCTCTTGCTCATTTGAGGCCAGCTGCTGAGTGCTATTCTCAAGCTTCTGAGACGGTTTCTTACTTTCTGGGCAGGTTGACGATTCCTTCGGTTGATTCTTATTGGTCATGAGATTAGCAAGGTATTTCTCTTTGGCAATGTGTCGCAGGTTCTGGATCATGTCATTCTCTTTTCCGAGAGACCCTTCACGCTGTTCGTCTCTCTTTGAAGAGATGTCTACCGATCGCGAGTGATTCAGTTTGTCGAAACTATTCACGCTTTGATTCGACTCGAAGCTCGGTTCGATGTCTATGTTCAGGCTAAAGGCCTTATGAGGCGAATCTTCCTCGATCGAAGACATCATGAGCCAATGATTCTCAGAAGCTGAGTGATTTTTTTCGGTTCGATTAAAAGCGAATTGGTTGCTGGGTTTTCGTGAGTGTGCTTTTGTTCTCTGATGGCTGACATTGCGAGGGTTAATTAAAGGTTGCTTTTGCTTCTGTTCTTTAAGATTTGCTCTCTTCATAGTAAATTTTTTCAGCACATCAGTCAATGTTACCGAAGAGCTCTTTGCTCTATTTTGGCTTGCGTTATTTTTCTGTTGAGTGCTACCAGCACGTGACTCTTGCCTTTTTGGAGGCAAATTCTTAGACGTCTCCCTCTGACTTGCTTTCTGAGTCCTGAGACCTTGGTTAAGAGATCCGTTTGGGTTAAATAAACCATGTGCTTGATAGTTGTAATAAGCGTTTTCTTGATCCTCTTTCGATGGAGCTAGCTGCTTGGGCTTCTGAAACGGCATGCGGAAGTTCATGTTAGCTCGGTTGTTGATAATGTTAGTGATATCTCCAAATGGTGCTTTCGGCCTTGGCATATATCTCTTCTGAGTGGGTTCAGCTTTATTTGCCTGAGAGAATGAGAATTCCTCAGTATAGGGAGCTATACGAATGTCTTGCTGATTGAAATCGGCTAAAGACTTTTTGGGCATAGCCTTCGTATTTGGTCTCGGGAGAGGATTTAGTGGAGAGAAAACCTTTTTGCCGAGCTTGTCGAGGGACTTATTGCTGTGAATGATAGCGTATTCGTTTGTATCGGGATCTGAAGCCAGGATGACTTCGATAATGCGGCTTTCGCGTTGTTCGTCAGCAGATGACCTCCTTGTCGAGTTGTTCAAGCTCTTCTTTGTAGAACTGAAGTTTATCTTTGTTGGTTTTAGATGGTTTGGTGTGCCGTTTGATTTGGCCAATTGGTCCATGTCTGAAATTGCTGGAACAGGCTGTATCAAGTTGAGAAAGCTGAGAAAATATAAGATCTCAAATGAAAATTTGAATTTATTAAATGATCGTTAAGTTTTAAATCAAGTAATAAGAATTTTTGACTAAAAGCAACTCTTTTAATTTAGATTTTTTTTCCTCTCTCTCTCATAATAATTTGGGAAAGCGCTATAAGGTAAGTGTATGGTACTTAATTCGAATTTGAAGAAATAACCTTCAGGCAGTATAATTTGATATGAATTTCTCCTCCATCAAATCGATAATTTCATAATTTTGAAGCACCACTAGAATGAGGATATGCGAAAATTGGTCCCTATAACTGATCAGGTTTTAAAGCATAGCATACATAACATTTATTATAGCTTCTTCTTCAAATATGATGGTTCCCCTCAAAAACAACAAATTTATTGATATGTAGTAAAAATACGAAAACCATATTAATATTTATGTGCTCTGATAGTAAAGCTTAATATCGAAGAGCATTTAATGCTCTTTCCGCACTCATTCGAAAAAGAATTGATTTACTATTTCTTACAAAAGGCATCCCACACTTTCCTCAAGATTTCGCCTATACAATATGCTTTGCGAGAATACCAGCAGCCTTTTGCTTCTCATCTACAGCAGGATCTTTGAAAAATCCGCCAATTGTATGATGAATAGGTGATTGAATATTAATTTTGTTATCATTCAAAAACCTTCTTTTATCAACCTTCTTCGGATCATCAACATCTTCTTCATTCGACATTTCCAATTGTAGAATATTCTCAAGCTCCACTGGGTCTAAGTCAGGCACAACGTTCTCAGTTACACTCCGCACCATGACCTGCTCTGTGTTTTTCTTCCTCAGATCAATAAAACTTCTATTGGCTTTATTTTTGCCGGCTTTTTCATCGATTTCTGGTTTTGGTGAAAATATATCCGTGATTTTCATCTTTGAGATATCTGGTTTTTTGATGTCTAGTACTTCTCCAACCGGGACTGGCGTATAGCTGCTTCGACGTTTATTTGGAGTACCCAATATCCCCGGCTGCGCCATGTTTTTTTTCTCATCTCCCTCGGAAGGGTCCGTCTCAGCATCCTGTAACGGGTCCGTAGCCCCAGTTTTTTTCACAGCTAGAGGACTAGAATCGTCTTCGATTGACATCTGTTGAGTGGTCTGGCTTTTTTGCATGAGCCTTTTGCTCTTTTGTACCTCTAAAAATTCATTGGCGTGACCTTGCTGGAATTTTGCATGCCATGCTTCTGTCGGTCTGACATCAGGTACCTAATAGAGAGAGAGGGGAAAAAATAATGGGATAATTTTCTTAAAGCGAACTTACTCCTGCCATATACTCAAAGAATGGTGTGAGAAGCTCAAGCTCGCGGTCGGTTTTGTCATCAAAGAAGTTTTTAATCAGGAGCGCGTTCATTGGCTGGAAAATGAAAGAGTTGGGTGAATTCTAAATATTTATTATTAGGAGGAATTCGTTAGGGATAAGATATTACATCAACGATAATCACGTCTTTCAGGTCTCTTCCGAGCCGACTTAAATCTTTAACGTAGACTCCGTTGAACAAAGTACAGTGTTCTCTGAACAGACGATAAGCGACGACTCTTGATTTGTCGAGGATATCCACCAGCGGATTTGCATACTAGTCAGGAAAAATTATTAGCAATGCTAGCAGAGTATTGTTTCAAACTTCAGAAAGACTGGCTGTAAAAACAACAACTTCGTAGAGTTCGCCCATCCGCCTGAGATATTCTTCAACACCAGGACGTACCATCACTCTAATATGATAGACTTCTCCTTGTAGGGTTATCTATTTCAAAACAGTTCTAGTAAAAACATCGTCAAATAAGCGTTACTGGTAGATAGATATCTGGATTGTCAATGCTTTCGAACGAGCTATGAACCAAGGTTTCATCAAGGTCAAGAACGAGCGTCTTCTTTCCCTGCAATCATCTCAGTATTAGGCACCAGTTGCGCAGATTCAATGTTTTACCAGATTCTTATGTGACTGGGGACCCAAATATATCAAATTTTCAGCTTCTGCAGTATCTATTTCTGGCAAATAACTTCGGGAGTGTTAGACAAATCCCATGAAAATTCTTACTCGTCATCATCCTCGCTTCTGCTGAGAAGGCAACGACAGCATCTCACCAAGCAACATTCTTTCTGCTCGGTAGGTTGTTGTTGCTGCTCTTTCTGTGTGGGCGGAGTTGTCCTTGGAGACTCTTGGGCAACTGGAAGCCTTTCTCCAGCAAATTAGATGAATTTGACATCAGTGGTAGTCGCTACCTCTGCACTTGAGTGATTATTCCGTTCATTCCAGGAATTTTGGATCCAGTCTCTAACTCGATTGAAGAGTCATCATTATTTTTGGAAAAACTATGAATTGCTGGGTAAGCCTGAAACCTCGAACTATTGGTTACAATTTTGTGATGGCCTTGATCATTGAAATGAAGTCCCTTAAATTTTTATTTTCAAACTCACCTGTGAAGTACTTTTAAAAAATATAAATTCCGGTAATACCGCATCGAAATTTCACGCCCAGTGCAACCTACAGCTAGTTTCCTTCTTTTTATTTTAAAAAAGTTGAGATTATCCTTAATTACTAAAATGCTGTCCTCGAAGACAGACTTGTCTCCAGGTCACTGCAGATAGCAAGAAAGCTATCCAATATTGATTGAAAAGCAAAACATTGAGATTTTTTCGCTATTTCCTTGCTCAGAAAGAGTTGCAATTTGCTAAAAAGCTCGTAGGTCTCCTTCTGAATAATCTATAACGACTTGATCGTGAAAACTACCATGCTTTCTAAATTTTGTGATTCTAAAGAATAATACGTCAGTTATTCTTGCAATTAACGCTGGAAGAATTTAACTGCTAAAAATGAATTTGAGAGAGTGCGTAAAGCCAATAATTTAGGTGCAAAATAAGGTAAAAGTTAGTCGGATTAATGAATTAGCCTCACAAAATGAATGGAACCTTGGGGCTGAACTTTGAAAGGGCCAATCATGACTCAAAAATTGACCTCAATGTATCGTTCTTCGACATTTGGCTTATTAGTGAGTGACAACTGTTAACATGATGATGATCCTTGTTACAGAGGATTTTTGCAATTTTGGAAACTCTGCAAAGAGGGGTATTCAACTAATTAAGCGTTTATTGAAATAAGAATATAAATGAGGTAAATTGGGTCTCTTTTTTGATTCGATGATTTATATATTACCTGAGGAATTGCAAGCTTGCAAAACTCGTCTTTAAATTAGTTCAAGGCGTAAACTATTAGAACAGTTTCTCATGGACTAGAAATTGGTTAACAATTGATTAACATTTGGAAGGAGGTTCAGAGTTCTAAGGCTGTATGTCATGGGTATTTGTAATACCTCTATAAACTTTGTTATGTCCAAGCTCTATCAAGAGGAACTTTTTAAAATAAAACACTGCTACCTCATTAAAATGAGTTTATATTCTTGTTGCCTCAATTTTTATAAAAAGAAAATCTTTTTATCAATTTAAGATACGTTGAAATACGTCAAAAATATCTCCCCCCAACTGCAACCATGATGTTCGAACTCGATGCAAGTGACAAGCAAATATTTGGAATAAGCCTCTCTCAATGCTATTTGGGAGTGATCTTTGCAATCACCTTTTTTCGGGTGGGTATGTATACAGGACCTTGAACATTCAGCAAAAGTTAAAATCTCTGAGGAAGCATGGAAAGACGAAAGAGTGCAGGAAGTGACTCGAGCGTGGGTTTCCATAATTCGAACTTTTATGACATTTCGCGCTGCAGTCACCGTTGCTGCTTTATGCATGGGTGAAGGCTAAGAGGAGTTTTGGTTCTGCCTTATCAACGTGATGCATTGCATGACAAAGGAATTTGCTTTTGAAAAACAGAAAGGGAATTCTGCAATAATACACCGAGATCCAATTAAACCCATGATTCTGCAGAGTATTGTGCTGGGTTCAGGAATTCTTTTCATCATTGGAAAGTATTTTAGTCATGATTGCCGTTCTTGGCGGGGTGAATAAGCTAGCAAACTGATGAACAATGATGTCGCTACAATACACAAATAAATGCCCATTATAGTGATCTTAAAATAGCAATTACCATATCATTTGAAAGGAAAAACATCCATTTATTATGGAACTCCTAAAAAAAAAAAACTTACTTGTTTAGAGAGTGAGGGAGAAAAAAAAAAGAGATAAAGATCAATCATCAATCAATAGAGATTAATTAATTTCTCATCAGCCTCTGATTCAAAAACTATAGAATTTAATAAGAGCCTGCTGAACTTCTGAAGATAGTTAATGAGAAGGATTAGTGCCTTGATATTCAGAATCTCTTTGGAGTTGTTGCTCTAAATTGTTGGTTTTATGGAAAATTTGGAGTGGTTTTGAAAAGTTGTTTCAATCTCACTCGAGTTTGACTAGATTGAAAAATAAATCGGCGATAATGGTTGTTCCTCCAACAACCTTATCCCCTTGCTCAGATTTCCAGCTGAGGTAATCTCTCAGTAATGAATGAGCTGGCAAGGATCACGTTTCATAGATATCTTTCTCGCTCATCTCTAGATTCTGAGGCTTTCACTTTGTGCAAAAACCGCATGAATTCATTGTGCACTCACCAGCGATATTGTCGAGTATTTCAGAAATAGCCTTTTTGGGACTATTCAAGGCAGTTGCCAATCAAAAACAATTAGCAATTTAGACTTTTACACGTATAATTAATTGTTAACTCAGGACAGATTTAGGTGTCTCTGTCTGATCTGATGACGGTCGGAAGTGTCGGCCAATTTCATTTATTCGATTAATTAATTCGCGTTTCGCATTATAAATACTCCAGTGATCGTCAGAACGCTTAAAATCAAAACTTAATCATAATCCAACAATTCTCGAGCAACACAAAAGTCAATTTCCTACTCAAATGTTCACCTGCGACCTATGCACAGAAACGAAAACCATTCGCACGATTATCGAATGCAACCACAATGACGTTTGCTTCGCCTGCACCCTTAAGATGCGTACAATCACGAAATCCAAAAAATGCCCATTATGCAATGTAAGTCATCCTACCTCCAACAACCCTAGAAATAACTCCTTTGCTAACAGAATAACCTGGAAAACGTCATCTTTTCACGAAAGGAAGACGCCAAATTCGAATCGTTCGACCTTTCGAAGCTCATCGAATATAAAGTAGCTAAACTCATTCGAAGTTATTCTAAAGCACATGTACCTCAATCATATAGGATGGGATCTATTTCGAGGATGAAAGCACTAAACAAGAAGTCCAGCAGGTTTATCAGATCCGCTGCCCGATCCCGAATTGCTCTGATTCAGCAAATCAGTTCAGTGGGATGATCCTCCTAAAGAGGCATCTGAAAGAAAAGCATCATAGAGCATATTGGTAACTATTTTCATATCTGACCTCAAGGAGTTCTAACGTGCTGTATTCTAGCGATATATGCCTAGATAACCGTACGCTGCTGTTGAAGGAACAGAAACTTTTTACTCTTAATAAATTGGAATGGCATATGAAACGAGGAGATGTCGATGAGGAAGGCAACATTATCTTCTTCCATCCCTACTGCCAGGTAATTCACTAGATATTGTTACGTAGAAGATCTCATTACAATGGTCTTTAGTTCTGTCAAGTGAACTTCTATAACGAGGAAAAGATTATTCCACATCTGCAAAAAGAGCATTTCCAATGCCATTTGTGTGACGAGACGAGAAAATACTTCTATTTCAAGGACTATAAGAGCTTAGAAACCCACTTCAATATGTCACATTACCTCTGTCCGAATGAGCAATGCAGAGAGAAAGCCTTCCAAGCTTTCGCAACTGCCCCTGAACTCGAAGCTCATAATGTAAAATCCCATTGATTATTTCGGAGGTTGATGATAACATAATAGGCTAAATTTCATGGTGGTCAGGGCATGCTTAAAGGGAATAAGACCGTTAATCAAAGTTTGCTGCACACCATCACTGGGTTTGATTTCGGGCAAAGTGAGAGACATCACAAAAAAGAAAGTAACCTATCACTTCCTAAAGCAACAGCTCTAACTCCTGCTCAGTTAAGACGTATATCAAAGACAGAGAAGGTGTCGATTTCGAGCCTCAAGTACTATTTCCGCTTCTCTTCAAAGATATTAATCTTGTGATATAGTTCCTTTCACAAATGAAAATCAAAACCAAACTACACTTGCAAACTTCCCAGGCCAGCGAGACAATTGATTTGAGAATGTACTTCCCACCAAACAAAAAGCTATTAGAATTCGATACAACCCTCATCTACAACGAAATGACGGCTTCTACAAACCCAAACACTACTAAATATGATAAATATGATGATTACGACGACTACGGCGGAAGAAAAAATAGAAAGAAAGGCGACGGCAAAAGCAAAAAATACATTGCGAAATCAAATCCCAACGAACCTTTGCACTTCGAAGACTGCAACATGGCCTACTTCTCTCATATCAACATGTAATAATATCTTTCATTTCATTATTCACGGCTGGATATCAATAGTGATTCAAAGACCTTGTACGATAAGTTTAGAGAGCTACTTGCTGAGAAAGATTATCACATGCTCAGAGGAGTGATTGAGGACTATCATAAGGGAAGATGCGATCATAAATACCTCTTTAGCAAGTTCATCGAAGTCTTCACCGACCGTGCCGTAAAATTTCATTCGATTGGGATTTGCTCATAACATTTTCGACATCTAGACATTCAAAATTTTCCCATTCTATTTAGCGACCTTACAGAAGGAAGAGACCGCGATTCATCTCGATAAATATTTCTATGAGAAAATGCTTGGGCTGCCCAAAAGAAACAATTCTCTCATTGCATCCTGCAAAACTTACGGGGAACTCTTCCAGAAAATGCATCAGACCATCGAAAAGGAAATTATCTCGAGACTTGAAGCCAATAAATTCGAAATTTCAAAGAAAAACATCACACTGGACCCGGCTCGAATTTTCCAGCTGATGCAGATTCTCCGTCGTGTGGAAAACAGCGGCACTGCGAACCTTAAATTCTCAACGAACTTCGGAGTCACTGTAGAAACGAAGGATAAGTTAACACATTGCTTGACCGAGCCAGCAGAGAACTTCCAGAAAGCAGTCGCTGGAGTCTCAGATTTTGAAATAATCATCATTTACAAATACCTTGAGCTTGTCCTTGATAAAGTTGAAGGAAGAAATATCAATATGGGTAAATTATTGAGATTTAAAAATGTCTTTATAACAACAATTTATATTAGATATCAAGAGCATCAGTTTGATTCTTGTTGAGAATCTACTGGAGAAGAGACCTGACTTCCAAGATAAATTTAAAAAAGCTTTAGGAGACAATTGGCGAAAGGAAGTCAAAGAAGAGAAGCTAGTATTCACAAACAATCAGGCAAAACGAATCCGGAAGAAACCTACAGGCGCAGGACATACCATTGTGAATGAAGCGGCGAATTATGATCAGAGCAGGTTTGAAGAAACAAAGCAGTTTGACACGAAAAACGCTTTTGAGTTCCCGGCGCTTGTTGAAAAGTCAAAGAAGCAAGAAAAGAAAAAGGCTGAAAAGAAGAAGGAGGAACCGAAGGAAGATTTCCCAGCCTTCGAGAAACCGAAACCTGTTGAGAAAAAAATCGAAAAACCTATCGAGAAACCTGTTGAAAAGCCCGTGGAAAAACCAGTTGAAAAGCCTGTCGAGAAGCCTGTGAAGAAAGTAGAAGAGGAAGCACCTTTCATCAAGGTGGAAGGCAAACCTACCATGTCATATGAGATCAAGAAAACGAAAAAGAAAGGCATTGACAATGGATGGGCATCCGCAAATCCATTCCTTATGGATTCGAAGAAAGATGCCGGGAAAATAGAGGATGATTTCCCTACGCTTAGTGGTCCCAGCAAGAATACTGGTATGTGTACTCTCACTAAAAAGAAATATTTATTTTGTTTTTATTATTAGGGGGTGAAGCAGCATTTTGGAAGAAAGCTGACGGGCATGCCGAACCACAAAATGGATCCGATAAAAAAGAATTAACAGAATGGGATGATGAATATTGGGAGCAACTAGAAAATGATCCTAACTATGTTGGAGGAATGAAAATTGCTCGTGTTCAAAAATCCAAAAAGGGCAAACAAAAAGTTTTCCTTGCAGGAGGTTTCAAATGACCTACACTCCCAATTAACAGAAATTAGCGAAATGAAGAATCGAGAATTCATTCTCGCTATTATACTTGTCTTGGTTTTTTGTGCTTGGAAATGTGAGTAGAAGTAATCTAGTTGAAATGAAGATTTTAGAGGCTACTTTTATTCTTGAATCGATAAGTTAGTTTGATAATTCCATAACTGATTGTGATGAATATTGCAGGAGGATTTACACGATTCTCCTCTTGTTTTCAAAATGTTTCGTTACGAGATATCGAACTCATCCCAACAAAATCATTGCATTGAGCTTCACACTCGGGTACTCGGGTAGGATAGAATAGAGGTTGTTATCGATAATGCGTGGTACTTGCTATTAAAACTTAACAAATTCAAGCAAAATGTTCTGCCGATCAGTAATTCACAGTTTTAAAAATATGAGAATAGCAAAACCTTGTAGAGAGAAATTCCAATAATCTTGTTATTTGCTGAAAGTAGGACTCTTCTAAACTAATTCTACTCTGCCTCTCCTCTGAATATTTCATAATTGGAAAAGAAATCCTTCCAACGAGTTATCAAGAGTCATGAAATGAATCAAGCAAGCATCTTCTTTCTACAAGCCTCTGAGAACAAAAAAAGGATTTGAATGCTGAAAGAACTATTAATTTGTGGTATTCTTGCCTTTCTTTAAGCTTCAGACACGAAATTTCTTGGCTTTGCAGTATCAATTCATTCTGTGTTGCAATCTTAGAGACCAATAAATCCAAACTGGGTCAATTAAGACTATTTTATTCCAAATCAAGGTCAAATTCCGAACAATGAACACAATAATGAAGCTTTGAACTGAACAATACAATTTATGCATTTCTTATCGGATCATTAATAAATAAGCACTGAATTTTGATTTGCTGATCGCAACTTATAAGAGTAATTTTGAATCTCGCTTTTTACAATACATTAATTATTATCTAAACTAACAAAGATACAGCTCAACATTCCTTCTTGGCAATATTCCAAATATCATGATATCAGAAAATACTATGATGAATTCCATGAACGTTATGCAGCCCACTCAACATCAACAAAACGGTCAAAACGTCCAACCCATCAAGACCTACCCTGAAATCAACCCTTTGAACGTCAAACAATGCTTCAAAGTTTCAGTGACGGCTAATCAATCTCTCCAGGATCAAGCTCGCCAGTACCTCACAGAATGCGAGAAAAACCCCATGTTTCCTTGCGTTCTCCTCGAAATCTTTTACGATCAAAAAGAGGTAGCAATCCACTCACCTTTCATTCTATAATCAAACCGTTTTTGCCGCCACAGGAACAACTTGTTCGGCATCAAGCCCTTATCTTACTTAAAAACGTAGTAGTCCGAAACTGGTGGTGCAGAAATCCCAATGCTAAATTCCAAAGTACTTCCAAACTTAGTTTTTGCAGATAATCAATGCATACTAGCTTTCATTAACAACGACATTAAAACACAGATAAGAAAGGTCCTTCCAGAATTCTTAACGCAATTCCAGGACAAGGTATATCGAGGCCAGATCGACGGAATCATTCGGCAAATCGCTCGAGTGGACTTCCCTGAAGGCTTTCAAACTTTACTCGATTATTTCGTAGCAAATTTGAAAGCTTTCAATGATCTCTTAAATGCGAATAACCCTCCAGATTTCCTTGGGGACATCGTCTTTAACTTTTTCAAAACCTTGACGTTGGTGTTTAAGGACCAGATGAAGGACCGACGACATAGTTCCAAGCAGAATTTCTATAATTTTTATGCGAAGATTCTAGCTGAATTTTCCAACGTCTGGACCGTCTTCAACACGAATTTTTCAGCGATGCTCGGCAATGTGATCAATCTCAAGAACTCTGATCAGCTGGAACGATTCATGAAGTTAATCAGAATGTTGGATAAAATCATGCTTGCCATCCTCTGTTGCGGATTCGATGAAATACACACTGAGTAAGGATCCAATCACTGTTAGAATAGTAATAACAGGTTTACTTCCATTAGAGACACGATTTTGAAGTTTATGAAGAACATCTTTCAGAAAGCAGCAAATTACATCGAATTTATAACAAAATTCAAAAACGAAGGAGCGAAGGAAGTTACACTGCTCCTCAACAAGAACTTAACGAAGCTTATCATGTTGATTACGCACTTGCAAGGAATGTTCCCTTTGCTTTTTATCAACAGCCTCGCAGACTATCTGCAGCTTATAAAGATCATTATAAATCAGAACTTGGATCTGTTTTCTAGCGATATTGTAGTGAAAGCTGGGCTATGGGCTCTGAACAAAGTGCTAAACGCATATACCTTTTACACAGAGCCAGCTATGTTCCAAAGCGCCCCTCAAACTCCTCAGAAATATAAGAATTATGGCACGGAACAGCAGCTCCTTCATCAGCAGTATAAAGCTAATTTAACTGAAGACACTATAGAAGGCTTCCTTAATGTCTTCATCCTGAAGATCTTGCCAACCAGCAAAGAAAAGATCTACAAAAGCGACACCAGTATTGAAAATCTCGTCGAGTCAGGTAGAACTTCAATCTGCTATATAACGAGTATTTAACTGGTTATCAATGTTAGAATCGGATATTCAGCTCGATGAAGGTGAGAAAATCACCGATAATACTCTCTACAGAATCGCTATGGTCACGATTGAGAGTTTAATTTATCGTTTCCCAGCGATATGCGTCAAGTTGATTCACGCAGTAGCTGCTAAAGCTGTCCAATGTAATAAATTATGGGAATTAAGTTTCCTTTATTAATGGCTTTCTCGACCCTATCTAGCTTCGTTGACAGAGATTCCAGGCATTTTCCAAGATTCGATCTTCGCGCTTGTGGGATTGCTCCCAAAGCTCTATCAAAAATTTAAAGTTGCTCCTTCAGATTACCTGGATATCGTTAAAGTCATCTCGTATCTCAGAGAGAATGCTGCGAACTATCAGCCTTTCACAACTCGTATTCCAATATTAATCAATCGATGGATCCACATCCTTAGCCGTACATTTTGAAAAGCTTTCACCTGTTTCTAATGTGAGTTTTTTTTTAGCGGAATTGATGTCACAGCTGACGACTCTGGTGCTCTCTCTAATCGATTCATCCAAAGATTTGGTCATTCAATACGAGTGCTGCATGTGCTTGAAAAACGTCATTAAAGGAGACGTTAATTTGCAAATCGACTACGGAATTCTCCTCAACAAACTGATCCCATTAATCTTGACATTCCTTGATAAATTCCTTTCCTCAAATGTCGTCTGGCCATTGATCAGTCTTGTGAACGAACTGTTGACAAAATCGCAATATACCTGTTCAACTCAAGATTTGATCAATGCTTTCCAATCGCCAATTTTCAAAAAGCTCTTAAGCACCCAGTCCGAGCTCTTACAGGGAGCCCTCGTTGATACTTTCAAGAATATTATTGTTACCTTTGATCCAAACGACAAAATCCCTTCTATCTATACCCTTGCCTTGGAGTTCATAGATATCGCCTTTCAAGTAATAACCATCTGAGTTGTCATTGATCAAACCTCGCTTCGATAGAGACCAAAGGTTGACATTAGTATCGTTAAACTATGGGCTTTTCTTTCAAAAGAATACACACCCGAGCAAGGACTCAACGACGTCATGGGACAGCTATTTTTCGTAAGATCGACTGAACCCATATATCAGATTGTCAATTTAACTCATTCGTTTAGAGACATTTTGATAAGATGAGCGAGTTCCAAGAACCTGCGACCTATGCGACCTTTTTAGAGTTAACAGAAGAATATATTCTAATGGGCTTTATCGGCGAAAATGATTATGGAGGAATTATAGAAATGGTTGAGAGGAGGTACGAGCAGACGTACCAGGCCCAGAAGTTTGACGAAAGCGTCATCGAGATAAGGTCTTCGATCCTGGGAATCATGGCAACTATCATCTTGATTTATATGAACAAAAATATCGACGCTCTTGGAAGATTTGAGGTAATTTTGATCGAAATTTGAGAAAAAAAATTAACAACTAACACTTACAGAAACTGCTTGGCTTCTGTGTTGTAGATATCATGAATCAGAACGTCGATAAAACGATAAAGGGATTTAACAAATACCGAGCCTCTATTATGACCCTTTTCAATCGTTTTCTCATCAAAGACGCTGAAAAAATCCTGAACATTGTGAAAAGTAACTTTTGCGAATTTATAACGTTTGCTCAGTTTATTACAAAACTTTCTAGATAACAACGTCGACATTCTTAATTTCATCGACAATTGGATGCTCAATATGGAATACCTCGTTTCATACGCGGCGAAGTAATACTCGATAATGGTTGCAAAGGAATAATTTTTTTCCGTTATAAAGGCGAATCAATGCTATTGCAATTCTGCAAGTACTTCCTGTAATCGGAGATACAGCCTATCTCAAACAAAGATTTGGTTTTCTTGCCAAACGAACCGTGCCTGAGGTTATCTCTCAGATTAAAAGCATACAAGAAGGCTCAATTCCGAATAAATTAAAGCAAGGTTTGCAAATTTCATTAATGAGATGCGTTAATTCTTGTCTCTGTTTAAATAGGTATTCCGAAACCTCAAGCTGCAAAAACGAGATTGGATGACAATAGAATTAGCATCCGTAAAGAAGAGCTGAGAAAAACTCAACTTTATGAGACCCTTGATCTGAAAAATCTTTTTGTTACTGTGATGCAAGTAAGCTATCGTTGGATGAACAGTTTATTGATTTGGTTTTTTAATCCTTAGCAAATTATGAATAAGCATGGATTGGATCCGACGACAATTCAGGCTCTGATAGGAGAAGACTCAGTGGCTCAGGATTTCTTTGCAATTTTCCAGTGATTCAGGAGATTTGCCTGAGTTATATCAACCGTTTCATAATAAATTTCGATTACATGGACGCACAAATTTTTCATCGCGCCCTATCGTGTGGATTTCAAAACAATATTTTGCTAAGACCCAAAACTATTTTGAGTCGAGTCAGTTTACCTCGCTTGTTTGTTTGTGTATATAAAGCCAAATATCTGATAACATGGATTATTTGATAACCATTGAAATTTAACTTCGTCTCTTTTTTTCATCAAATAGATTATAACAAAAACTAGAACACATATTGCTTATCTCATTACTTAAGAAAGATTAGTCCTAATTACTGCTTAAGTTTAGTGTGATATGACAGCTCTGGATAATTATCGAGAATTTTAGAGACTGCAATACTCGACGAGTCAAGAGATAATGATACACGAGCAATTTTGAATTTATTCTTAGAAATTACTCTCAAATAATCTCTCATAAATTTAGAACTTTGAATCCTCTCATGATACCTCCTGACTACACAATAGAATACTCATTTGTCAAAATGCCCTACGACTATAGCGTGAGGCGTAAATATTAGCCAATCCCTGCTTTTCTGATATACCCATTCCTTTCAGATTTTAAAGCCACGAAAAAAATGGTAGAAAAAGAAGTGAGCTCAATCCTCAACAGCGTATTAGCACTAAAGAAGGATAAGGCACTGACAAAGTCCTATGCCATCGACTCCTTAAAGAAACTCGTTAATCGTCTACACGCACTTCAAAAACAATTGGATGAGCGATATTCCGAGGAAGAACAAATCCATCAGACGACTAAAAAACGCCTTGTCCATCTAAATGATGCGACTACCACCAACGATAAAGACAATGAAATCGTCTATTACGAGACTCGCATCAATAGATTGATAACTGATTATCTGCTCCGAGAAAATTGCAACATGACAGCTCAGAAGATGATCAAAGAATACAATTTAGAGGTAAAATTCACATTATTAAGGCTTTGTCAATTTCATCTGCTTACTTACAAAGGACCTGACAGCTTTTGATGAAAAAACAATCTCGGAATACAATCAAATTCTTCAGGATATGGGAAACAAAGTTTGCGATTCAGCGCTGGCTTGGTGCCAAACGAATAAATCTAAGCTTCAGAAAATTAACAGCACGCTGCCTCTAAAGCTAATCACGCAAGAGTTCATCGAATTGATTAAAAAAGGCGAATCGGAAAAAGCTCTTCTTTATATCAGGAAGCACTCGCATCTCTTTGGTGAACCTCACTTGAAAGAACTGCAGGAAGCAATGGGCTGCTTGACTTTTTATAAGACAATAGACAAATTCCCGAAATATCAATATTTGCTCTCGGACGCTCGATGGAAGGAGATTATTGAAATATTTAAGAAGGAAAGCTTCCTAATAACGGGAATGTCCGACCAGAGTCACCTTGAAATCACTTTAAAAGTATTCTTACTTCCTATAAAACAAAAAATAACTGTGGGTTTTTAATTATGATAGGCCGGAATATCTTCATTAAAGACTTATCACTGTCAAGATAGTGGAAGATTCGCCAATTCATCATACCAAGCTTGCTCGATATGCAATACGCATATGCAGAAGGTAACAGTGCGACTGTTGAAGTTCATTTAGTAATGTGATATATTTCAAAACTCAGTTGGCTACTCATATCCCTTCAACGCATAAAATCGTGTCATCATTGATATGCAGACTGACAGGAGAGGTCATGGATGAGCATAATCCACCGGTAGCGCTTCCGAATGGTCAAGTTTACAGTTTGAAAGTAAAAATAATTTTGGTTGGGAATGCTGAAGACTTATTAACAATTTTACGAAAGGGATTAAAATTATTTGCTCAAAAGAATAATGGAAAATACTACTGTCCAATCACGAAAGAAAGCTTCAATCCTTCAGATGCGATGAAGATCTATATCTCTTAAACTGGTTTGAAGACACTAACAGGCTGAAATATAAATTCTTTTGTTTAATAACCTAATGTACTTTCTGGTGAGGCGGAGCATCGAAGCATCCACTGCTTTGAGAACCAAAAAGAATTGATAACTAAAAAATTAAAACTTTATATACTTTATTTTTGATTTGCTATATAATAGAGATGTTGAAGTAGTTCCTGAAAATGTTTGTATAAATGTGTTATTCGCGGCCGCTCAAGCCAGTTTCAACTCCAAGATATAGATATATCTGTTGAATAGCCGATCTCTCTCTTATTGATGATTTAGAAGTTAATGTATTTTTCTTTGATTAATAAAAAGGATTAGCAGACGGTTTTAAGACTAATAAATAGACGCAAAACGACGAGACTACAATTGAGTATATGCTTTGGCAATTGTTTTGTCAATAGTATTATTTTTTACAAATTATTTCCATTAGATAAACCGCGCGATTTGCTTTTTTCGAAAGGAAAGAAAGTTTGCAGGAGAATATGATGCATTTATGTTTATACCTTAGCAACAACTTTATTTGAAAATTAGCCTGTGTTTCTCGCAAGGAAAGGAAATTAGGAAGTTTGCATTCTTTTTTGGATCTCAAATCTATCTAGCAATTGAGAATACAAATTTCATGTTATTTTGTAATATAACACGATACATCTGTCGATATCCGCTGATGACATGCTGAGTAGGCCTGAGATATGTCTCATGAACTATTACTCTATTCAACTCAATCAGCAGGTGTAAGATATCTGTTTGCATTTCATCAATAAGAAATATTGGCATTTTCATGATAGCATTAATAAAGAGACAAATAACGCTAAGAATGATTTATACTTTTTGTGGGAACTTATGATTCAAATTTACATTCCCACATCATAGAAGAGAGCCAGCAATAAAGGAATAATTCTAAATTTTTTATCCGAATAGTCCTCATTATCTGCATATCGTGCCATTTGGATCCAGTTCATGGCAACCAACAAGCATTATTGGCTGATTACAATTGCTTCAAGGCCTCATGTAGTATTATCATTAAAGTATTTTCTCATGCAGTTTCAAAAATCGATTGTTCGATTATTCTAAATTGATCTGACGTATTTGTCGTCTTAATCCGGTTTAGATTCACTCCGAATGGGAAACATCAATATTTCTTACTCCAGAGTCTTGTTTCAGCCAATTTGCTGGATGACGCAATAGTTATTAATAAAATCTATTCTAAGAAATACGATATCAATTAGTCATATTTTCCAGTATGCATCCTCCGAGTCCCTCGTGCCCTCTGCGACAAACTCTTAAGCGAACATTTGGTGGCATTTTTAGCAGCTCTTCGCCTGCTACGCCAACCTTTTTTGACCTCTAGAAATAGCCGATTTTCATTCATATGCTTCATAAAGACAAATTAAATTAATCGTTCAAAGATAAAAAAAGAATCGCCTCCTTAGCCTACTAAAAATGGAACCCGTGATTGACACATCGTTTTTAAACAGCGACGAGCAGCTGTACATCAGCCCTGAAGGAATCAAAACTTATGGAGCCAAATACGACCCCAGAAATCCCAACAAAAACTTGCTTTTCACCACCGATTACGATGTCGAATTACCAATCGTCATGAAAAAATCAGGAGCAGGTAATTCTCTTCCTCATTGCTCATTGACTAACGATCTCTCGAATGTCAAGGATCCGAAGAACCTATCGTAATCACTGAATTTTTAGAGAAATCTATTAAAGAATTCGGAAAAAATCCAGCTTTGAGAGTGAAAAGAGATGGCAAATGGCTCCATTGGACATATGATGAGTTCCATCGAGATATCCTCAGATTTGCGAAGGGACTCTTGGCGCTCGGAATAAACAAGTATAAGGCAATGAATATCATCGGATTCAACGCTCCAGAATGGGTAATTGCATTCTACTCAGGATTCTACTCCGCTGTTATTCCAATCGGTGTCTACACTACCAACGGACCTGATGCCTGCCACTACGTCGCTGAGCACTCAGAAGCTCAAGTCGTTGTCGCTGAAAACGAAGCTCAGCTCAACAAATACCTTCAAATCTGGCCCAAACTGCCTGAATTGAAATACGTTATCCTTTACGCAGCAGCTGTTCCATCCAACCTCCCTGACGAATACAAAGGCAGAGTCTTGCCATTCAATCACGTTTTGAAGCTCGGAGATGAATATAAGCCTACTAGACCAGAAGATTCACTCGAAGCTCGCAAAGCGGAACAAAGACCTGGAAAGTGCTGCACGTTGGTGTACACCAGTGGAACCACTGGAAACCCAAAGGGTGTAATTCTCAGCCATGATAACTATGTTTGGACAGCAAGAAGACTGGTAGCCGAGGCCAAGCTTGACGGAACCCCACAGAGACTCGTGTCCTACTTGCCTCTCAGTCATGTCGCCGGACAGGTCGTCGATCTCTTCGCTACAGTCTGCGCTGGAGCTGAAATTATATTCGCTGATGCCACTGCTCTCCAAGGAAGTTTGGTCAACTATCTTAAGGAAATTAGACCTACTATCTTCTTCAGCGTTCCAAGAGTCTGGGAAAAAATTGAAGAACAGATGAAAAAGATCGCTGCTTCAAACGGAACGATTAAGAGAGCAATTGGTAAAGCCTTTTCTCTGAATTAGAGTTCTTAATATCTTTAATCTAGCTACTTGGGCTAAAGGAAAAGGTCTCACGGGAACGATTGCTGAACTCCAAGGCGAAGATACTCCATTTGGTTACGGCCTTGCTAAAAAGCTCGTTTTCGATAATATTAAGAAGGCTTTGGGACTTGACCAAGCCAGATTCTTGATCTACGGTGCTGCTCCTCTCGCGAACGAAATCAGAGAATACTTCCTGTCGCTTGGCTTCTTCCTTATCAATGTCTACGGAATGTCTGAAAACTCAGGACCTGCAACTTGGCAGACTTGGGATCCAGGCTACAAGGCCAATATCAGATCCGCTGGTCCAAAGCTCAGAGGCACCAGCGTGATGATTTATTCTCCTGATAAAGATGGCGAAGGCGAAATCTGCTTCAGAGGAAGAAACTGCTTCTCGGGCTACTTCAAAAATGAAGAAGAGACCCTCAAAACGATCGATAACAAGAAGTATACGCACTCCGGAGATCTCGGAAAGCTTGATCCACACGGAAATCTTCTCATTACTGGAAGAATAAAAGAATTGATCATTACCGCTGGAGGAGAAAACGTTGCTCCTGTTCCTATTGAGGACTTGGTTAAGAAGGAACTGCCTTTTATCAGCAACGCTGTTGTTATTGGAGACAAGAGAAAGTACTTGATAGTGCTGCTCACATTGAAGCATATTGACGATGGTGGTCAACCAGGAAACAGAATTTCTGACGATGTCATTGCTTATTTGACTTCTGAAGGAATTGAAAATCCTCAGAATTTGGATGAGCTTTTCAAGAACAAGAAATTCATCGATTTGGTCCAGGCAGGAATTGAGAGAGTGAACTCTGTTTCAGTATCGAGAGCCGCACATATTCGTAAATGGGCGCCTTTGAAAGGTGATTTCTCTGTTGCTGGAGGAGAATTCACTCCAACTCTCAAACTCAAGAGAAACGTGATCCAAAAGCAATATAGCGCCGTGATCGAATCCCTTTATATTGAGCCAAAGCTTTAGTTAAGACGAACTATAAGACGTAAGTAGATAGATATTCGAGCATTCATATCTGAATAGTTGAATAGCAGAGAGCAAGATATGAGTATAAATTCTCAGCATTCAAGTAGGCAATAAAATCTAATCTACTCTTCACATCAAAAAAGATACAAGAAATGGAAATCTACACTCTCAACCTAAGAGGGAAAGTTAGAACGATTATTTATAGCATTAATGAATGAATTGGACGTTGTTTTAAGATTGTATGGATATTTTCCCTCCTTAGGGTTTTTTGGTTCTTTACTTAACACTCGTTCATTCGAAATATCGCGCTTTATTCCAGCAGGAAACTAAAACTAATTTCGGAGAAGGTAACTCGGAACTTAAAATAATCATGGTAAGCTCAGTTACTGAGGACGTGAAAGAGAAACTCGCGGGTAATTTCTTCTATTGCTGGACTAATTTTGAGGCTTTTGGACTATTCAATAGAGTTCAACAAGGTAATCGAGTCGAATCTCATTCAGTATCTATCTGACAGCAAAGACATGAGCTATTTGGAGAAACTGAAAGATTATTTGGATCCTAAAAGCTCTTTGTTTAAAGTTATTGACGACATTGCTAAGACAGGAGACCTAACTTTATACGAATGGAAATCAATCAAATACTACATTCAATTCATGGCGAAAAAAGTCATGCATGAAGTGAATAAAACGCATCCTGATTGCAAAAAGACTGAAGGTGAAACCTTTGAGAACCAACTCGAGAGCGTCATTATGTATTTTTCTGCATTTGACGATCAGTAAAGATCAATTTTGATTTTCACGGGCTTTAATCTACAATCTATCACAGGCCGCCATTCACGCTTCAGAGAATTTGCGAGTTAATCAGAAACCCGAACCCCAGCTATAAAAAGAGCTCTAGAAAGATGGTCTATGCTTTCGAAAAGGTAAGAGCAATTGGTTAAATTGACTAACCAACTGGTTTGCTTTTTAGATGGTGAACATAAGTCCAGTTCTGCCTTGAGAAGGTTCGGTGCAGGTTCAATGAGTTTGTTGATTGGAAATCGAATTACATATTATTTTTACCTATAGTAATTCGGCATTTGAGTGGTAATAAACGCTAAATCTCTATTGTGTTCTGCTTTTTGCAAAGTTGAAAAATCAAAGCATCTAAGACTAATAGCCTGTGTTGTAATTTGAGATGCAATGGCTTCTGCAATCTCCTTCACTTTCAGTCTAGAAACAAACAAACTTTCGAAAGAATTTTCAAAGATTATTAGAGCTACGAAGAGATAATAATAATTAATGATCAGACAAAAGTAATGATCGATTATGTTTAGTTCTCGTCTGTAATAAAGCTCCTTGTGTAGAAGAGATTTTTTTTTTATTTTGAGAAAATGCGATTCTTGTTCTATTCCTAAACTCAACAAATAGAGCAATTTTTAAAAAGATTTGATAGCAAATTATTCCCAACCACCAACCAGAACACATGAAAATTTCAACAATGCCTTTATTGTAGCTGATTGCTCGCGAGAATCATTCCAATTACACTTAGAGCTTCATCACGAGAGCAGCCATACTAACTGGAAATGTGAAGTGATTATTCAGATATTTTTTTCGATACTCAAATCCCGCTTTCTTATACATATTGATTGCAGCCTGGTTGCTTGTGTAGGTCGTTAGAATCAGCATTTGATATCCATTTTTCAAGCAAAACCTTTTGACTTCGTCTACTAGCTTACCACCAATACCTTGTCTTCGGATAGAAACATCGACAGACAAACGTCTCAACTGCGCGACTTTCCCGTCGAAGTTGCTCTCCGTTATTATTTTTGTTTTATCCTTCTTAGTGTCATACGGTTCCGCTAAAACGCAACCAACAACCTTTTCACCAGATGATGTGTTCTCGCCATCTTTCATTGTAGCTACCCAGAAGTGGCTTCCTGGGATCATATATTTCCCTTTGATGTCCGAAAGATCCTTCTCTACAAATGTTGGGGTAGTTTTATTGAGTCTGCGCATTTCCATTGTAGGAAAGAGAAAACCATACAGAAAGCAAAGTGTTGATATTTCTAATATGCCACTTATCACAACTTTGGTAAAGGTTCCGAACTCAGTGAGAGCTAGCACCTGAAAGGTGAGTAAATAACATAGGAGGAGGAAACCAGTTATTTTTAGCAGACCATATTTCATCATAGCTCCTTCAACAAGCATACGCGGGGAGATACTTTGCGTATGATACAAATTCTTGACGATCAGGTCGGTGAGAACTTTATCATAGGTGGGATCGTAGGATTTAATCTCAAAAGAAGAGGTTCCTTTCATTTTTTGTTAGTTTTGATGATGCGATTACTTATTTCGTGAATTACATTGAGTGATAGAGATCAGAAATTAAAGGCTCAAGACCTGGCTTTTTTCTGGTGTACACTGTAATAAAACATCAGAACCATTTGATAATCAGGTTTGCAAATACGTAAAGACAATGTGCAATTCACAGCTGCGAGGTTAGAAAGAAATAGCTGCATCTAATATGAAGTACCCGAAACTAAAACTCGCAGTAAACTCCTATACAATTAAACGAATTTTGAAAATAACAAAAGTTGGTGTAGAGTTACGATCCTAACAAATTATCTGTTCCTTACTGGTAAACATTCTATAATTTCATAACAAGAACAGCAACAGGCAACGGATAGCTGAAAAAATTCACAAGCACTTTTTTCTTATACACAAACCCAAGTTTTTGATAAAAGCTGATCGCAACCTTATTACTTGGGAAAGTCGTCAGCATTAGCGTTTTATATCCATTTTGAAGGCAAAACTTTTTAACCTCAGCAATCAGCTTTCCTCCGATACCTTGTCTTCTGATCGAAGCATCTACAGACATCCTTCTTAGCTGCGCCACTTCACCGCTTACATCGCTATCACCCATTATTGATGTATAATCCTTCTTAGCATCATATGGTTCAACGAGGACGCATCCAACAATCTTTTCAGCATCTGAGTTCTCGCTCTCTTTCATCATGGCTAGCCAAAAATGACTTCCAGGGAGCATAAACTTTCCTTTAACGTCTGATAACTCTTTTGCTATCATACCCGGAACTTCTTTTTTAAGTCTGCGCATCTCCTTGGTTGGGAAGATATATCCATACAAAAGGAAAATCACTGAGGCTTCCAATATGACACTGACGGCAATTTTTGCAATGGTTCCTAAATCACTGAAAGCCAGAGTATTAAAGGCTAAGAAAAAGAAAAGTAGTAGAAAGATGATTATTCTCAGAAGACCATATTTCATTATGGCGCCTTCTACCAGCATGGATGGTGTAACTCCTTGTGTATGAAATAAGTTCTCGGAGATTAATTCTGCGAGTTCTTTATCATTGATGCGCTCGTATGGTTTAATCTGAACTGTAAGACTTTCGCTCATTTTTCAGCTATTTTATTTCCAAGATTTAATCGATATAGTTCCTGACCAGTCTTAAATGTAATGCATCACTCCAAATAAGGAGGTCTTCATGACTTTGAAATTTTGTAAAATCCCCCCCAAAAAAAAAATGACTGGTGGAAGAGAACCTTCTGATCGATTTTCAGCAGTAATTATCAGCGTGATACTTTTCAGTTACCAGTTTTGAACCAGAATACGGATTATTTATCCCCTAATCCATTAAGAATGAAATCACAGTTGCTCGACTAAGTTAGACGTCTTTTTGTTCCAATACCTGGAAAATCCTCGACTTCAAAGTTCATCTTTTTTTCAAGCATCTGTCCTAATTAACCCTACAATGTCTTTCACTACGTAAAATACATTGTCGAAAATGATTCATTTGAGAATATTATTATATATTATCACCAATTTCTCTATAGAGATATGCATTTTACATATACATACTCTTAGCTCTTCTTCTTTTTCATAGAACTCAATAAAGGTATCAGCAAATATAAGAGAAATTCTTCATTAAAAAAACCCCAAAAAAAGAGTTTTATCAGAGAACTAGCATAGTCTATAAAGTTTCTTCGTATTTTGGCCTTGTTGTATCATCGTCCAGAGAGAGTTCAACCATAGTGGTATTTTTTTCAAGAGGTTTCGCAGAAGTGATATTTTTTTGAGTTACCTCTCCCTCTTTTTCATCTGCACGCTTTTCTTCACCATTGGAGAAATCAGGATTAATTGCTCTTTTGGAGAAGAATCTTTTCTGCAAAGATTTGAGCACAGAGATAATCTTCTCATACATGTTGGCAATAATGAATGAAAGGATGTATCCAAGCCCAACTACATTCATAACGATAGTCGCAAGCATGCAAATGATTTTCATGAAGTTGGTGCTATCAGGATAAAAATAAGAGAAAAAGATCGTGGTGATATACGCGTACAAAGAGAGCCGCACTCCTATCACCACCTTAGGATCAGCATAAGGTTCCAGATACCCTTCTAGCCATTTGTACAGGTAGAGCAGGATGATCATTGACAGAGCCCTGAATTTACTGTCTCCATCAGAAAAATTGCTCGCTATGATTAATGCAAATTTTAGGAGCATCACTCCAAGAGACCAGTAATATTTATCTGCTTTATAAGGATTGATAAGTTGACCAAAGATCTGTCGTATAGCTATCGGATGGTTTCTAAAGCATCTAATGGATATGATAAAAGCAGCAGGGATCGCCACACTCCAGATGATTAGAGCCGGAAGCGCTATATAATTAGTGAACGAGATATATGATGGTGATGTGCAAGAAACATTTGGATCTGTCAACATGAACATGTCGCCTCCTTCCAACCCGAAATTAGTACAATGAAGCAGTTTTATGAGCCGATCACAGATAGAAGGATAGTACAGCAGATAGAACGTAACTCCCATAAGTAAAAATCGTCGGACTCGTTTCCAAGTGAATTTGAACCTGTATACAACAGCGAGGTAATAGAAGGCGAGAAGGAACCATTGAATGATTGGTGTAGCCAGGACAAACGCAGCAGAGATGCATCCCTTACAGTCATTATTTGACCCAATATATAAGCAGACTTCAGGGTAGAAGAGATCAGAATAACTTGCCGCGGCGCCTCCTCCTCCCAATATTGATAGAACTTCTTTGAAACCACCCTTGAAAGTTAACACAATACTCATAATTTGACTGTACGTGATCAGCAAATCAATGTATACAGCCTGTTTGATAGTGACCCTAATAGAGTCATCATCTTCTTCTTGGGTTTTCAGCTCATTTAGAGCTTTTTGTTTCCAAAAGACATAGACTGCATATAAGAAAGGTAGTATCCAAATCAATAGTCTAATAAGGACGAGAAGGGTGGTATTCTCAGGACACTTGTTACATCCACTGCTATTGTCGCTGGCGCCATAAGAATTCTCATAGTCGCATTGCAAACATAAAGGCCCCTTATAACCAGTCAAACACTCAGAATTAAACTTCCCTAGGCATCTACCTTGTGAATCGTCGCATTTATAAAGTTTATCCGTGGAAGTGTTCGTTCTCCAGTATCCTGAAACAGGTGCAAAGTACGATCCTCCTTGACAGGTTGCGTTAGACGAGCAAGGCTTGCATGGAGAACTGGTACCTAACGAGTAGTTCCCAGCTGGGCAATACTCACATGTTCCCAAAATAGTATTATTATATTCTCCAACCAGGCAGGTACGTAAAGATATCCTTGTAAAATTTGTAAGGGAAGCGTATTCGGAAGAGTAGGAGAGATCCAAGTCAATTGATTCGTTCGCCTGCCCTGTCAAGACAAAGTCGATATTATCGATTTGGCAAACACCCTCAGAACACTTAAAAGAGGACGAAGAATAGTTTTTTGCCAAACAAGACAGGGTTATTGCTGCAATTTGAGAAGGATCAGAAAAAATTCTAGAGGAACTGTCAAGAATTGTGACGGTTATTATTACGCTGGCTAGAGAGTACGAAGAAGCATTTGAAATGCAAAGAACGTTACTTTCAGGGCACTTTGAGACATTAATCCCAGAGTTTGAATTTTCAGCTGAGATAATGTAGGTTAACAATTTCGGAGTACCGAGTATCTGGATCTGATTCAGCTGAGTGAGATTCCAGCTCGAAGAACTTTCCGTGGTGTCGTAGAGCAGATTATCAATGTCATTCATTTTGTTCTGTGAGCTTGTCAATTGTTTTATCGAAATATTGCCCGACATGTTGTTAAAGATGGCACCACCCAGCAATTCCGCAGCGGTAGAAACAATTCTGCTTTTGACAATCGACAGAGCTCCAGCAGTTTGGAAAGATTCAACGCTATAAGGGAGCAGTAGAGTCATCATGGGGCCATATTTTGATTGCAAATCCTCGAATGAAGAGTCCAAAATTTTCATAGAAAAAGGAGTGGTCGGGCTTCGATTGAGAATCGATAAGACGCCAGTGCTGTTCGAACTGAAATTGACGAATGTGCTGCCGTTGACGATAATTTTAATCGTTTGTTCATCCGAATCCAATTTTACAGGACTTATTAGAATATTTATTACACCTCCTAAGTACCTTCCGTATGTATCGAGATAGTCAGAATAGATTGCACGTGGAGTTACCATATCCGGAATCACGATCATATTTCGAAATGTTGTATTCTGGATCTCGAGTGAAAAATCCGAGGTGGTAATGAAGACTGGAGGCGAGGTAGTTGCCCCTTGATAATCTATTAATGAATCGGTAAACGTCACATTGCAGTTCCCTTGAACTGTCAATAATCTCATCAATGGGTGCTGATGTGTTGAGTTTTCCGTACCATTGTTCTCTTGGAGAAATCTCGCTGGCGTTGTGCTTTGATTGCTTGTTTGGTTATTAGAAATCATATTGTAGCTTTGAAGGTTAAGTATAAAACTCTCGGCAAATGATATTTTGCCTCCAGAGCTGCCAGTATATTTAATAAATGCCGCAGCATTGAGGGTTCCTAAAATGATGACTGATCTTTGGAAAGAGAGTGTATTATTAGGTTGTGCGATTGCAATGGCCGTTGGTTCTGAGTACGGGTCTGCGATCTTTGAGACATTAAAAACAGTGTCCACAAAAGACGCGTTTAATGGACTTGCTGTGATATCAAACAGTCGATTTTGCCAGTCAATGTTTGTGAAGAAGCATCTCTCAAACAGGAGACTGAAAGATTCAACCCATCCACCGCGTATTAAGTTTGTTTTGTTGAGACTGATGTTCGTAAAATTAGTGTTTACGACAGTCATATTTATATTCCTCTCTTGAAAAGAAGAAATATATATGAAGTTGGTTTCGATGATGTTAGGATAGTGAAAATGTATTTCATCAAAAACGCAATTTTCAAGCAATATATCAGCTGCTTGGATTTGAATAAAGTTACCAAAATTTGTAACTCCACCACTATATCCTATCACTTGAGTATCAGCAATCTCTAAAGCCGGAGCACCAACATCAAATACGGCGAGATTCTGAATAGGTCCAGAATTTGCATTCATGAAGACCCCCTTGTAAATGATTGCGCTCGAATATTCGTTTCTTATTTTCACTATAAAGCTTCTCTTGGAGTTTGATCTCAATGTTAAAATTTTTGTATCATTGAAATGATTATTTTCTAGCACAGCAACTGCCGGCCTCAATTCCGAACCTGCCTGAGTATCAAAGATATTAACAAGAGTGCTCGTAAACCCGATTGCGAGAGTGCAGCTAATAAAATTATTATTCACCATCTCGAATGTTGTAGGAAATCCCAAAGAAATGAGCTCAGTGGCATTCACGAAGGCCCGAGTAAAATTGTTTTTTAAGATTTGAAGCAAAAGACTGGAAGTGTCTGACTTAACTGTGATCAAGGACCCTCCGCTAACGCAATCATCGAACTGATTTTGAGTGATGTTCACGTTTGTGCTAGCCTGTATCGATAGGAACGTAGAAGTTGATGAACTGCTAAAATTAGCAACTCGGTTATTAGCTATTTTTAACGTAGCAAATTCTTCGAGTGTGACTGCAGTGACAACAGCCATTCCTGATATGTTCAAGAAAGTATTTTGCTGAAGGAGCAGCAGATATTTGGCCGTCTGACTTTTTATCAAGTAAAATAGACCGTCGCTCTGGTTAAATGTTATCGAAGAAAACGAGTTCATATAAATCATGAGATAGAAGCCAGGATCAATGCTAAAATCCATGAGCACGCTTTTGTAATTAGCTATCTCAGGACCAAGAAGAGGCCCTACATAGGTATCATTTCTGTTAAGGCCATTGAAGTTGAACTGTGTAAATGTGTTCAAGCCTTCCGGAACAGGAGAAAACAAGACAAATCCATACGCCATCGATATATTCGTGAAAGTGTTATTTACAAGTAGAATGAATGGCAACCTTGTGGCAAACAAATCAGCTACCTTCAGACTGAGGTTTCGAAAGTGTGAGTTCTGAACTGATAAAACTCGATAAAGTGGCAATCCAGTTATTGGTTGGATGGTTAACGGCGACAAAGGGTTTCGCATTAATTGTGCGCCAGAGTAAGACTTGAAACTTGCAGGTTGGTAGATAATGTTTGCCGATTCACCTACGGTATTTGAGATCGTTAGATTATCCACTATTAAACTTGCTTCTCCCGATGAATAGAGAGGACTTTGGTAAAATAAGCTTAAGTTGGAATACGTTGAATGGCGCATTACACTCTTTACATTAGTGAACTGTACTAACCCATTAGGGAGATTTATGTCTGATTTCCCATCTATTCTCGAAAAGGTTATCTTATCGAGATTAGCAATCACTGCCTCTCCATATGTTAAATAGTTGAAAGCTAGACCTTCGAGATTGTGCCTAAAGTGCATAAGATCACTATATCTCAGAGTGATGTTATCAAAGAGTATGTTTTCCAGGTGGCTCTGACTGGTTTTTCCATTGAAGAACCAGGTAGCAAATGCAATGATATCCTTATGAGATGTCGCAATTTCCATGAGATGTGCAGAACGCATTGCCAGATCTGTAAACCTGGCAGTACTCATGTTGAAGTAAAGGAACTCTCCCGCAACGACTAAAGCATTTGCTTGTGACATGTTTGTGAAAAGCAAATCCTTCATTACGATTTCGCTATATTTCACATTAGGCATTGTAAAATTGAAGAAACAGATTGCGAATGTTGTCCACTCGGGTAGCTGAAGAGAATTATGAGAAATCTCTACACTTTGGATCGATGCTTGTTTGACGTTTAGGATGTCAAACATGGAGGATGATCCTGAGCTCTGTAAGGTATTTTGAGTCAAGTTGATATTTCCAAATGTCAGTTTGGTGATGCTCTGGAATTTGCACCAATAGCCGTAATAATTCGAGATCAACTCTCTGGCATAAAATCCCCAGATCGATACGTCATTCGAATTGAGAATATATAAGAGCTTGCTGAGAAAACTCGTTGTGATCGGGAGATTCGTTGTATCATTTTTTGGAGAAACCACTGAAATATTTGTGATGGTCAAAACACTTGAAGAGTTAATGAAAAGAGCGCAAGGTTCGGTTTGTTGGAGAAAAAGAGCTTGGCTTGCCTGAGTCACCGCGTATTCAATCGCTAAATTTGTAATATTTATCAAGCCAATTGTTGCATATTGCCCATTGATTTCGAGGAAATTGGGAGAAAGTAACGAATTGATTTTCATTGAGTCAATAGTTAGACTATTCACGTTAAGAATCCTCATCTGTGAATCAGTTCCTGTGTTGGGTTGACTTTCTCTCGTATTCGTGTTTGAGATGATAACCTCAGGAGTATTTGTGACCATGAAGCTATTCACCGATTGGCTGTCGAAAACAAATGAAATGTTTTGAATTCGAAGATGAGCTAGATTTTGAAACTTCAAATTCGATTGGTTTTCGAATGTAAATGTGATAGGAGCGTCTTCAGAGGATGAATCTGCTGATGTGTTAAAGATGAGAGAGTAAGATTTTTGATTTCCATCAAAAGAAACTTGATCGTGGAAGACATAGTTGCTTGGATAAACCACGACGCCTAATTCTTTGCAAGTAGCGCCATCTGCAGAGCTCATAATCTGAGATAGATTACCAGCAAGCTCGCTCATTGTTTGATAGGCTGGAGGGTCTGCCGTTGTTGAGGTGTTGGAGAGATTTAGGGCATCAAGGATAAATATTTTGCATGGTTCAATTGCCGAACCAAGCCAAAACAAAGCGAAAAAGAGAGTAGTAATATGTGCTACAGTCTTCATTAGTCTTTGATTAAAATTTAATTTGCTAGTGGAATGTTGCTTATAGTGAATGCTGCTTTGGATGCAAGTCTTAGTAAGGTTAAATTTAGTAAGAACGCACCTTCAATACTACTTTCTTTCATTTTGAAAAACACTACTCCTTCCAATAACAAACTTGAGGCTGGATAATAGTTTTTTTTTTTCCTCGGATGAGTTTAGTTGATTAAAGGTTGAATGTATAGAGTGAGAAAAAAAAAGTGATACTCGAAGAAAAGAGGAAAACAGAATGATATTTTCCTCACAACTAATCTATTGACAGAGAGGCAAATTGTGTAAAATGTCACATAGACTTTTAACACTTTTCTATGAAAATTGCCAAATAGATCGAGTAGTTACTTTAGAAGCAATTCGATTTGCCTATAATTCATCGAAACACAAAGACTCCAAATAATTAAAGCGGGATACGCGAGTAATTTGTGAATGAGGTTTATGATGGTGATGTGCAAGAGACATTAGGATCTGTCAACATGGACATGTCGCCTTCATCCAACCTGAAATTCGTGCAGTGAAGCAGTTTTATGAGCCGATCACAGATAGAGGGATAGTACAGCAGATAAAACGTAACTTCCATAAGTAAAAATCGTCGGACTCTTTTCCAAGCGAATTTGAACCTGTATACGACAGCGAGGTCATAGATTGCGAGAAGGAACCATTGCAAGATAGGAGTAAGAGAGCTAAACCAGCCTTGACGCATCCAGGACATTGAGCGTTCATATAAAAGCAGACTTCAGGATAAACCAAGAAAATGGGGTCAACTCCACCACCACTACCGCTCAATAATGAGAAATTCTCCTTAAATCCGCCCTGGAAAGTCAGCACGATGTTCATAATTTGACTGTATGTGATCAGCAAGTCAATGTATACTGCTTGTCTTAGGCTGGCTCTTATAGATTGATTATATGATGTGCCAGCTCATTGAGAGCTTTTTTTTAAAAAATACATGCAAGGCATATGCGAAAGGAACAATCCAAGCTAAGACTCTCGTCAGTACAGCCGTGAATATGTTCTCAGGGAATTTTACACAGCCGTTAGCACTTTCGTCCGTACCATAAAAATTCTCATAGACACACTGTAGACACAAAAGATCTTTGTGTCCTTGTGAGCAGCTAGAACCATATCCACCAAGACATCTGTTCTGCGAGCTATTGCACTTATAGATCTTGTCAGCGGAGGTGTTCAACCGGCATTATCCTTTCGCAAGCGCAATGTGCGATCCACCTTAGCAGATTGCGTTTGATGAGCAAAACTTGCATGGAGAAACAGGATGCAAGGAGTAGTTTCCAAAAGGACAATACTGGCATATTCCCGCCAAAGTATCATTGTATTCTCCTACTAAGCACTCACGTAAAGTGAGTCGAATATAATTTATGAGAGAATCGTAGTCAAAAGAGTAGGAGAGGCTTATGTCAAGTGTATTGTAAGCCTCACCGCCTAATAGAAATTCAATTTTATCGACAAGGCAAGAACCTTGGGAACATATGCAAGAGGAAGATGAATAATGCTTTTCTGAGATAGATAATGTTAGAAAGACTCCAAAAGAGACCATCTATTCTCCATACGAAAGGGTCTTGAGGCGTATCCGAAATCTATAGCTCATTTTTTCATTATTCTAACGGATTGATGCAATTTGAATAGCAAAAAGACACCAGTTTCATTAAACTTCTAATAATTCAAGCATAATCACAGAAGTTTTTATGTGATACATAGAAAAAAGACACTCTATGGTCATAGGCATTTCTGCGTAGGGTTAGAGATCAATGTCTTTTAGAGTAGTTTGATAGTTGAGATGAAGGAGTCGTTCATCTCGTAAATATTGACAATAATTCAAAATCTCTGGCTTTGACTCATCTCATTTAAACAAGTCTTGAGTTAACTGCCCTTTAATAAAATCCAATACGCCAATAAACTTAATTCTCAAAGCAGATAGCAAGAACCGAAATGTTACTATCAAAAGAACCCGGCAAATCATTTTCCGCCCCTCCTAAGATGGATCTTCTGTATAAGGACCTTACGCTTCATGAAGAAACAGCTTCGTATCGAGTATATGAGGCTGAGGCAAACAATTCATCACAAGAAAAGCACTTAATCAGAATTCTCGATCCAAGTAAAGACCTTGTGGACAAAGACTTTGATAGCGCAGCAACTCTCTTCATACAGGAGCTTTTCCACCTAGAGAACCGCTGTCCTGGCACCGTATTGATTGGCACTTTAGAGATCTGTAGAGATCGTAAGCAAATCGCCTGTGCCCTCCGGAAGCACAGTTTGATGAACCTCCAGCTTGGCAGTATTGATCTAAGAAATCCCAATGTGATCAAGGAATTAATAAGTGATGTTCTATCTGATGTAAAATTTCTTCGGAGCGAATTACTAATGGAGAACATTGCATCTATTGTGGAACCAGAAAATATGTTCCACTTAAAGATACCTAAAGAAGATAAAGAAGAGACTAAAGAAGAGACTGAAGAAAGAGACTATTTCTATTTGACTCATTGGGAGAAAATCCTGCAACAAGGCGTGGGAGATACAACAACAAGAAGAACTGCAGGATCAAAATTAACCTCTCAAGATTTAGCAGCAGAAATCAGAGCATTGGCCTTTGCATTACTCAAGATAAAACAGGTTGACCTCAAAGAGCTTAAATTTCCCCTAGCCAACATAGAGTATGCCAAACAAGCCTACGAGAGTTCAGTCAAATCACAAGTGGCAAAGGGTTTCAGTGATTTACCTGAGATACAGGACGTGATCGAGAGAATGTTGAGTTTTGATCCAAAAAACTTTCCGAGTCTTGAGGAGCTCATCATTGGTAATATTGATTCTATGAGTGTCATTCTGTTATATATGTTAAGTTCTCTCTGTGTCATTCATCTGAGACTTAATAAAACCTTAAAACTGGACTAAAGACTAACTTTTGATAGAAGAAGAATCAGATGAGAAAAAGAAGACATCAACTTATGATAAAGGAGCTATCGAGAAGAATCAAGGACAGCTGAGCAAACCAGAAGAAGAAGAGAAGCAAACTGTCGTACAAAACGCCGATCACCATTCATTAATTGAGGAGCAAGTCGGATCAAAGTTATTCAACTTGCTAGATCCATATTTCAGAGAGAGAGAATCCCTTACCACTCTCGATTTATCCTACAACTCTATCGGTGACCAAGGAGCGAGTGCAATCAGCAAGAACACCGCCTGGATCAACCTTACCACTCTCAATTTATCCTATAACTCTATTGGTGACGAGGGAGCGAGTGCAATCAGCAAGAACACCACCTGGACCAACCTTACCACTCTTGATTTAATCTACAACTCTATCGGTGCAGAGGGA